>N._stephensi_709_foregut__coassemble_116_pt1 | contig 31635 bp, 28 predicted proteins | sample N__stephensi_709_foregut__metabat2_low_PE_014 | metagenome-assembled genome bin N | reverse complement strand
CACTCTGCTTATTTTTAGGCTTGCGTTCACTAAAAAAAATTAAAAGTTTAGTGAGCTAAAGGATTAATAAACAATTTTAACATGTAAAATTAACAGAAGTGTTGTTATAATAGTAATTTTGTGTCGTTAAAATGCGCACATATACATCAATGCGACAACAGTACTCAAAAATTCTGACAAAAATAAACTAAAACTATAAACAAAAGACATGAGCGACTCAGTAGATATCAGAGAGTTGAATAATCTTGTGGCAAGCAAAAACGACTTCATACAGCTTATCACACGCGGCATGGACCAGACCATAGTAGGGCAGAAGCACCTTGTGGAATCACTAATAATCGCACTCTTGGCAAACGGGCATGTGCTGCTTGAGGGTGTACCCGGACTGGCCAAGACACTTGCCATCAAGACACTCGCACAACTCATAGATGCCAAATACAGCCGTATACAGTTTACCCCCGACCTTCTCCCGGCCGACGTGATCGGTACAATGGTGTACAGCGTGAAAAACGAGAAGTTCGAGGTGAAGAAAGGCCCGATATTCTCCAACTTCGTGCTTGCCGATGAAATCAACCGCGCACCGGCAAAGGTGCAGTCAGCCCTACTGGAAGCTATGCAGGAGCGGCAGGTGACAATCGGAGACAACACATTCCCACTCGACGAGCCGTTCCTGGTAATGGCAACACAGAACCCCATCGAGCAAGAAGGCACCTACCCTCTGCCCGAAGCCCAGGTTGACCGTTTCCTTATGAAAGTGGTTATAGGCTACCCCTCAAAAGAAGAAGAGCGCATAATCATACGCCAAAACATAAGCAACGAGCATAAAAAAATCGTGCCCCTGCTACAGCCGCGCGAAGTGATAGAAGCACAGGATATCGTGGAAAAAATATATGTGGATGAGAAGATCGAACGCTACATAGTGGATATCGTGTTTGCCACACGTACACCGGCGGCTTACGGTCTTGACGACCTAACCGGCATCATAGCCTTCGGCGCATCGCCCCGCGCATCAATAAGCCTTGCGCGCGCCGCACGCGCCTATGCGTTCATACACCAGCGCGGCTACGTGATACCCGAAGATGTGATAGCCGTGTGCCACGACGTGCTGCGCCACCGCATAGGAGTGACTTATGAGGCCGAGGCCAACAACATCACCACCGACGAAATCATCACCGAAATCCTCGACAAGATACAAGTGCCCTAAGGATCATCCGCATATTTCAGCTATATGCGTCTGAACTAAACTATTATTCACAACCCGAGCGTTTACTTAATGGATGCTAAAGAACTATTAAAGAAAGTACGCAAGATAGAGATAAAATCTCGCGGACTGTCGCAGAACATCTTTGCCGGCGAGTACCACTCCACATTCAAGGGGAGGGGCATGATGTTCGCGGAGGTGCGCGAATACCAATACGGCGATGACATCCGTGATATCGACTGGAATGTCACCGCCCGCCACAACCATCCATACGTGAAAGTATACGAGGAAGAGCGCGAGCTCACCGTGATGCTCCTTGTGGATGTGTCGGCAAGCCGTAATTTCGGCGCAGTAGGGTCGGAGAAGCGTGAGATGATAGCCGAAATATCGGCCACACTCGCATTCTCGGCCATACAGAACAACGATAAGATAGGCGTGATATTCTTCTCCGACAAGATAGAGAAGTTCATACCGCCTAAAAAAGGAAAGAAACACATACTATTTATAATACGCGAACTCATCGACTTCCGGCCACAGAGCAAGGGCACCGACATAGCCACAGCCGTAAGATACTTTGCCGATGCGATGAAACGCCGATGCACCACGTTTATCATAAGCGACTTCATCGACCAAAGCGACTATAAGCAGGCTATCAATGTGGCACACAACCGACACGAAATCATGGCCTTGCAGGTATACGACAAGCGCGATTCCACACTCCCCAACGTGGGGCTTATGCGCGTGCACGACCTCGAAAGCGACACTTCGCGATGGATCGACACTTCTTCACAAAGGGTGCGAAAAGCATATGACAAGTGGTGGTACACCCGCCAGCAGTCGATGACAGAAACACTGAGAAGCTGCCACGTGGACTTTACCTCGATAGCTACCGACGAAGATTACGTGAAAGCTCTCTTAGGACTCTTCAAGAACCGCCGCGGCAGATAGCCGGCTACCTTCATGGGCGCCATGCAGAATGTGAGTGCCTATGATGACGGCAATGTATACTCTGATTTAAAATTTTTCCGAAACACGCTTAATGATATCGCACTTATTAAAAATAATTACTTTCATAGTGGCACTGGCCCCGATAGCAGCCGGAGCACAGGAATCCCCACAACTTAAGGTGAAGGCCAAATCAGACTCCACCACCCTCACCATGGGCGACCGCGTGAATGTGAATGTAGAAGTGATCAAAGACAAGCATGAAGGCATGATGGTGGATATGCCTCAGAAAGAAAAGGACTATTACGGCATGGAAATGGTGGACTGCGTAATCGACTCTACCGACCTCGGCAACGGCCGCACTCAACTCACCTACCACTTCACCTTTCAGGCTTTTGACCCGGCGGAAATACTTACGCTACCGGGATTCGCATATGCCATGGGCACCGACACCGTGACATCAGACATACTCACATTCAAGGTGCTACCCGTGGAACTGAGCCCCGAGCTCGGCGACCCGGCCGATGTGGAAAACCTAAAAATACACCCTGACGAGCTTGTGGTGAGCATACCATCGAAATGGTATGACTACATACCCGACTGGTGGATATGGATTATTGTGGCTCTGGCAGCCGTGGGCCTGGGAGTGGCCTTGTATTTCCTCTACAAGAAAAACGGCTCGGTAATATTCGCCCCCAAAAAACCGCTTCCCCCATACGAACGCGCCATCATAGACCTGAAGAAACTCAAAGAAAAGCACCTGATAGAAAACGGCCTGGCCAAGCAATTCTATACCGAGGCCATAGACATATGGCGCAATTACCTCGCCGGACGCTTCGGCATCAACGCCATGGAGATGACATCAAAGCAAATCCTGCGACAGCTGCGCGAGAATAAGGAGACACACCTCACGGCCTCGCAGATGGAGAACATGCTACAGCTATCCGACTTCGTGAAATTCGCGGCGCTGAATCCCACACGCGACGAGATGGTACGCGCCTACGACACTATTTATGATTTCGTGGAGTCGACACGCCCTGCGCCTGACCCCAGTGAATCCACAAACGAATCAGACAATACAAAAGATCCAAAATAATGCAATTCGCTCATCCTATATACCTATGGCTGATACCGGCCGTGACAGTACCCTTGATTATATGGTACATAATCAAGCAGCACAACGCGCGCCCGGCAATGTCGGTATCCACAGTGACACCCTTTGCCGGGATAGGCACCCCGTGGAAAGCACGGGTGCGCCACCTGCTTTTTGTGATGCGCCTGATAGCCATCGCATGCATTCTCACCATCCTGGCGCGTCCGCAGCAGAAAAACAGCTGGCAGACAACGCCAACCGAAGGTACGGACATAATACTCGCCCTTGACATATCGGCAAGCATGCTGGCACGAGACTTCACACCTAACCGCTTCGAGGCTGCCAAAAAGATGGCACAGCAATTCATATCGGGAAGAAGCGGCGATAACATCGGTGTGGTAATCTTCGCCGGAGAAAGCCTTACCGGTATGCCTATGACCGTGGACCACTCAGCGCTCATCAACTATGTAGGCGGCATAAGGATGCAGAGCCTACCCGACGGCACGGCCATAGGCGACGGCATAGCCACCTCGCTCAACCGCCTTAAAGAAGGCAAGGCCAAGAGCCAAAGCATAATACTGCTTACCGACGGCTCCAACAACACCGGCATAGTGGCCCCGCTCACCGCCGCCGACATCGCCAAAGAGATGAATGTGAAGATATACACCATAGGCATCGGATCAAACACCACGGCAAAGATGCCCGTGCGCACCGATTTCGGCACGGAGTACCAGGATGTAAAAGTGGTAATCGACGAAGCCACACTCAAACAGATAGCCGATGAGACAGGAGGCCAATACTTCCGAGCCACAAACAACAAGGTGCTATCCGATGTGTTCAAGGAAATCGACAAGCTTGAGAAGACACGCATGGATGTACACCACTTCACGCACACCGAAGACGATTATATGCTATTCGCATGGATAGCTTTCGCTCTGATATTCGTAGAACTAACGCTGCGTTACACCGTGACGCGCTCAATACCCTGACACTATGGATTTCGCATACCCAGCAAACCTCACACTGCTTGTGGCCGTACTCGTGATCGCCGCGCTTTGCTTCATGGCTATGGCGGCGAGAAAGAGAAAGCTTAAAAAGTACGGCAGACTTGACGTGCTGCAGTCGCTCATGCCCGACGCGTCGAAATACAAACCAAGAATAAAGATTGTGCTCGAGCTTCTGGCCGTGGCAGCCCTGGTGATAGTGCTCGCCCGTCCGCGATACGGCGAGAAAGTGTCGAGACAGTCGAGAGTCAACGGTATAGAGGTGATGATTGCCTTTGACCTCTCCAACTCAATGCTTGCATCATCCACCGATGACCCCGACGGAGTGAGCCGACTCAACCGCGCCAAACTACTGCTTGAGAAGCTGCTCGGCCAGCTCGACAATGATAAGGTAGGACTTGTGATTTTTGCCGGTGAGGCAAAGACACAAATGCCGCTTACACCAGACCACTACACTGCAAAGATGTACCTCAACGAGTTGTCACCTGAAATGGTGAATCTGCAAGGGACATCCATAACCGACGCGATCAACCTGTCGGCCAACTCGTTCAGCCCCGATGACAAAGTGGGCAAAGCGATAATACTTATCACCGATGCCGAGGACCATGAGGGCAACGCCATAGAAGCGGCTAAAGACGCCGTAAGCAAAGGCATACAGGTGGATGTGATAGGAGTAGGCTCTCCAAAAGGGGGCATGATACCCGTAGACAATAAAGGCACATACCTGAAAGACCGCGACGGCAACGTGGTAATCACCAAAATCGACGAAAACGCGGCCAAGAAAATAGCCAAAGCCGGAAAAGGCGTATATGTCAACGGTGCATCATCCAAAGCTTTCGAAACGCTTATGCATTCGCTCGACAATCTCGATAAAGGAGAGTTCGAACGTGTGGAATACAAGACGAGCGCAGAGCAGTTCCCTACTTTCGCATGGATAGCTCTTATACTGCTTGTGGCCGATGTGTTTGTGCTCGACCGCAAAATCGGATGGCTCAAAAAAATCAACTTCTTCAGCAATGACGCAGATGAAAAAAAATAACATATACATACGTACACTCTCTTTAAGGCTAAAAGCGGCGATACTCGTGGCTGCCATATCTTTGGCAGGGGCTCAATGTGCCGTAGCCCAAAGCGAGACCTCGACCAAGGCAGAACGCAACACCGTGAAAAGCGGTAACGAGGCCTTCAATGCCGGCAACTACCAAAAAGCCCTTGACCTTTACGAACAGGCTCTGGTGATAGCCCCGGCATCTGAAGCTGCCCTTTTCAACAAAGCTGTGGCCATGACACGTCTCAGCAATGCTCAAGACAGCACCATGATGCAACAAGCCACCGCTCTTTTCAACCAGCTCGGCACCGGAGCCTCTGACATATCAATAAGAGAAAAAGCCAACTACAATCTCGGCAACATCGCATTCAACAAAAAGGAGTACAAGCAAAGCATAGAATATTACAAGAAAGTGCTGCGCTCAAATCCCTCTAACCGACATGCGCTCGAAAACCTGCGTGTGGCTCAGCTGAAACTACCTCCGGAAGACCAAAACCAACAGCAGCAACAACAGCAACAACAACAAGACCAACAACAGCAACAAGACCAACAACAGCAGCAACAACAGCAACAGCAGCAGCAACCTCAAAACGGCAACGCCGACCAGATACTGCAATCAATGCAAAACCGCGAGAACCGCACACGCAAAGAGACGCAAAAGAAAGAAGTGAACGTGGGCACCGCCGTAACCGACAAACCCTGGTAAAGGAGATATATGACTACACCCTGACCGGCATACACCCCAACAAATGCCGGCCTATTGACTCAAAAAAAGCAGCAAATGAAATCAGCACGTATATTCAGCTTAATATTTATGATGATATGCGCCATAGGTGCTATAGCGCAAAGCGTGACCGTGCAGGTTGCGTCGGAAGTGGAGGAAGGCAGGAAATTCCAACTTGCCATCAACATGAAGAACATGGATGCAGCCCCGCCTCAGGACGTGCAGCTGCCCAACTGCACTCTGCTCTACGGACCTGCCATATCTTCAAGCTCGTCGTTCCAATCAATCAACGGCAAAGTCACAGCCTCCACCGCGCTGATAGCCACCTACACATTCCGTGCTGACAAAGCGTCAACGATCACAATACCGGCTTTCACCGTCACCGACAGCGAAGGCAAGAAGTACACTACCCCTACCAAACAACTCAAAATCCTGCCCGCCGGCCAACGCCCGGCTCAATCACGTCCGGGCTATGCTCCATCGCAAGATGTAGCCGAAGGGTCGAAAATCGATACCGATGGGCATTTCTCCAACGATGATATGTTTGTGAGAATCATCGTCGACAACCGAGACGTGTACGAACAAGAACCCATAGTGGCCACCATCAAGCTATACACACACCACAGCATACGTTCATTCCAAATGCTCACGCAGCCCACTTTCGAGGGTTTCCTGTCGGAAGAACTCGACGTAAACGAGCAAGTGAGCACAGAAGTGGTCAACGGCAAAGAATACTGGACCGCCGTACTGAAACGCTGCGTGCTGTATCCGCAAAAATCCGGAAAACTGAAGCTTTCGTCGGGTACCTACGAGGTGACGCTGATACAGAGGGTAAATGTAAATTCCGGCTCATTCTTCCCCGACTTCAGAAATATAGAAAAACAGATACGCACACCCGAAAATATCGCCACAATCAACGTGTCACCACTCCCGCAACCTGCTCCGGCAGCGTTCGACGGAGCGGTAGGACGATTCACCGCCGAACGCACATTATCATCAGAAGCGCCGCGCACCAACGAGCCTCTGATACTCACATACAAAATCTCCGGCACAGGCAACATAAAATATCTTAAGACCCCCGAACTACAGATACCGGCGGGCATAGACGTGTACACACCGAAAACCGACATCAACGCGTCATACTCCAACGGCGACATCACAGGCACATACACCGTGACCTATACCTTAGTGCCGCAAGAAGTAGGGTCTTTCCAGATTCCGCCCATGCAGTTCGCATATTTCAACCCCAAGACACGCACTTACAGCACTATCGACCTTAAGGCCATAGACCTGCGCGTGGCTAAGGGTACAGCCACAGGCGTGGTAGAACAGAAAGAGATAGCCAAAGGCATGACCGACATACTACACATCAAGCCCATAAAGCAGCCCATCTCAAAAGAGCCTGTATATGTGTACCACCAGCTATGGTATTGGGGCCTCTATCTTCTGCTTGCCGCCATACTTGTAACGGCAATAATAGTGTACCGCCGCCAGCTTAAGCTCAATGCCGATATACGCGGCCGCCAACTGGCGCGCGCGCTTCGCAAGGCTATGAAGCGTTTCAAGAAAGCCAAATCACTCATGAGCGCGCACGACTCTGAAGCATTTTACGCCGAAATCAACAAGGCCCTATGGGGATACATAAGCGACAAACTCGGCATACCCTCATCACAACTTGTGAGAGAGAACATATCGCAGCAACTCCTTGACTACGGCGTGCAGCAAGAAGGCATCGACAACATAATAGGCATACTCGACGAATGTGAGATGGCACGATTCACGCCTATGCACAGCGACACCGATATGGCTATGCTTTACGAAAAGGTGGTGAATGCCGTGAAAAGCATTGAGAATGTGAAAAAATAACACTGAGATTTTTTGATTACCATACGTACGCAACTTACCTATAAGACATGAAGAAGCTTATATTCACATTAATATATATAGTGATGGCGACGAGCGCATCGCTTGGCTCTACACTCACCGAGCAGGCCGACTCAGCCTACAACAATGAGGACTACCGCATGGCCATACGCCTGTATCTGCGCACCATCAACGAGCAAGGATTCTCACCCGAGGTGTACTACAACCTTGCCAATGCCTACTACCGCATCGACGAACTCGGCAAAGCCGTGCTTTACTACCAAAGAGCGCTCAATCTGGACCCATCCATGGCTGATGCCCGCACCAACCTTGAATTCGTAAAAACCAAAATCGCTGACCGCCCGGAAGATTACAGCACCTTCCTGACCAACGTGCACGAAAACATAATGGCCACATACTCGCCTGACACTTGGGCCTGGATAGCATTCGCGCTATTCGCTCTGCTGATAGGGAGCATTGCGGTGTATATATTCACAAGCAACGTGATGCTGCGAAAGACCGGATTTTTCGGGGCTATAATATTACTGCTGCTCACCGTGTACGCCTCCGTGATAGCATGGCAGAGTGCGGCAGCATACAAAGGCTCAAACAAGGCAGTAGTGACGGTGCCCACAGCCAACCTGCGCACACGGCCGGGCGAAAACATCACAGACAAGGTGATACCGATACACGAGGGCACGGTGATTGAAATCACCGATTCTATGACAATGCCCGGCGAATCAGCTGCCGTGAAATGGTACGATGTGAAAATATTCAATTCCACCCGCGCTTGGATAAAGGCCTCCGATGTAGAAAAAATTTAAGCATAAAAATATTGTAACCTATTGATACACAGAGTCTGAATAAAGCGAAAAATTAGCTGAAAACAATTTTATGTTTTAAAACATGATTTTTTTTCGTCCTATAATTTGTTTATATCAAAAACAAGTTCTAATTTTATATCGAAATTCAATCGACCCTTAAATATAATCAACATAATTACTAACTATAATACTAAATCAGCATGAGTAAGACAATCACCTTCAACGAGCTTCGCCGTCTGAAAGACAGCCTGCCCGATGGCTCAATGCACAAAATCGCCGATAAGCTCAACATCACCGTACAGACCGTACGCAACTATTTCGGCGGTGCCAACTATGACTTCGGCAAAAACTGCGGTGTACACATCGAGCAAGGTCCCGGTGGAGGAATAGTTGTGCTCGACGATTCCACTATTTACGACATGGCCGTTGAGATTCTCAAAGAATCCAAGGGCGTAGAAGCGTAAAAAAGCCGACGCACACAAGAGTACTTACTCTCTTCTCATATTCCAGCCTTTAGGGCAGTGTCTTACCGATGCAGCCTTAAAGGCTTGAATTTTTTCACAACATTTATGGGCATCTGCGTGTTAAATATACTGAATTTACTACAAACAATTTATTATCCATATGGCTGACAGATTCATTACCGTGGCTATACACACCTACGAAAAAGCCGTGGCTTTAAGAAACCTCCTCGAAAGTGAGGGCATTTTAGTGGAATTCCGTAATGTGAATATCGAGCAACCCGTAGTATCTCCCGGGGTGAGGGTAAGGATAAAAGAGTCTGATTTGCCCCTTGCTCTTCGTATCATAGAGAATAGGGAAATTTTCGCCACACCGGATACGCTAAAAGACATCGATCCAACAAAACCGATAGTCCTACCTATAGATTTCAGCGAGAAGTCATTTGTGGCAGCGACCACCGCATTCGGAATAGCCAATGAGCACATGGCTCCCATTGTGCTTCTGCACACATATATCGACCCATATGTGGCAGGTGATTTGCAGCTCAATAATAGCATAGCATATGAGATAGCCGATGTGGAATCACGCGAGCAAATAAAGCAGACTGCCATGGCACAGATGCGGCACTTTAAGAGCCGGCTTAAGGAGATGATAAAGAATGGGGTATTACCCCCGGTAAAATTCTCTTCTGAGATTGTGGAAGGTGTGCCCGAAGATGCCATTGCCGAATACGTAAGGGACAACAACCCGACGCTTATTGTGATGGCCACACGCGGTCCGGAGAAGAAGGAAATAGATCTTATAGGAAGTGTAACAGCCGAGGTGCTTGACAAATGCAGAATACCCGTTCTGGCTCTCCCAGAGGGTGACACAATAAAACAATACGGACACAACTTCAACAATATACTCTTCTTCAGCAATGTAGACCAGCAGGATATACTTGCTATTGATACACTCCATCGCCTTATCACCCAAAAAGGGACTAAGGTGACAATCGCGACCTTGCCTATAAAGAAACGTCCGTTTGCTCATACGGCCACGCACGCTGTGGACTCTCTACTCGACTATTGCCGTAATAATTTCAATGGTTATACATTCGAAACAGTCGAAATCGGCGACAGCAACGCTGAGGATGATATACGCAGGATAGTGAAAGAAAATGGCATCAATCTGCTTGCCGTTCCCAACAAAAAGAAAAATATATTCTCAAGACTTTTTAGCCCTACACTTGCACACAAAGTACTGCTCAACTCAAGTACTCCAATGATTATGATACCAGTCTGAAATCATTGGATAGCGTCCGTGAATGTGACTTGGCTGCATTTATTACTTTGCAAGATGTGATAAATTCGGCTAAGCTCTTTGTACTCTTACTTGACATAATCATCAAATCCAGGCAGCAAAGAACGAATTTCAGGAGCAGAAAGCCAATACATCAAATAGCATAATCTTGTAAAGTTCTCATTAATAGCCATATCATCACAGTCTTCAAAACCTATAGCATTACTGGAATTAAAAATACAATCTGAATGATTATTAAATACACTTAATGAGCTATAAAATCCCGACCATTGTTTCGGATATTTCCGACCCATATCCTTTGTTATGTATGGCAAAGTGTCCATCCCCCAACAAATCAAGTTTCTGTATGCATCCAGGAGACTCGTTGTGTCTACTTTAGAAATCAAATTAGGCGTTTCATTTCGAGTAGTGCCTATTTTAATATTATAAGAATCTGCTTCCTCATATATTAGGCTCCACTTTTTGCCATGGTGACCATAATCGTATATTATGAATTTTCTATTGGAGACAATTTCTTTAATAGAATCCGGCAAAAGCCCCAACGAAATGCACAAATCATCGCAGATGGCATTTTTTTTGTCGTCAGCGTCCATAATAAAACTTAGGGGAAAAAATACGAGAATAAATGTAATTATTTCAACTATTTTTTTCATTTATCGAAATGACGGTAGAAGTGATGGCTGCGGTATGGTGATTTTTGGTCCATGATTTGCACCGTTATTAATGAAGGGAATGCCCATTACCCTTAATATAAGATTTTCTGTTCTAATTGCTTGAACATGTTGGAAGTTATCTCCTAAACCAGTAACCCAAGAACGTCCATGGCCTAAGACTTCATGTCCCGTTGTAACAGCTCGTCCATTCTGATGTTCACCACCTAATATAATCAATGAATGTGAGCCTTTTTTTGTCGGGGTGGTAACTCCATCTCCACCTTCATTCTCAATTAGCCAAAGAGGTACACCGCCATTTGCTTCTATTATTTGTGGCATATGTGGACCTATGTTCCCCTCCATTAAATGATGGTAAGAATGATGCTTCTGCTTGCGGTGAGAGTACACCAGTACCTGAAATATATTCAACCTTATGAATATCATTAGAGTTTATGGTGTTGACCACCATATCTACTAAAGCTTGTTGGTCTTCATTTAGTGTTATCCCACTAAATGCTGATGAAAGTGCGTCGGCAGATATAGTGGCAAATGACTTGCCATTTTGTTTTTTTCCGGATTGGACTATTAAATTTCTAAAATTCGCAAATTCTTCACCAGAGAACATTGCCCGAAAATCCTCAACCGCCATTGCTGCATCTTTTCTTGTCACACCTTCTATTATACATCCTGTGGGGTCCATGCAGTTTACAGGATCACCGCCACAATATGAATGTGGCGACAAGTGATAGAATGCAACCATCGTCAATGGACTCAATAGAGCTAAAATGTTCACGAATACAATAATTAAAATCTTTTTCATTTCGATAATGATTTTTCTTGGGTATATTTTTGAGCTTCTATGGCTTGTAATCTTCTTCTTTCTCTGATTTCCTCGGTTTCTTTTGTCATGTATGTGTGGTTAAGTCCACTTTTTGTTTCGTCCAACAGTCGCAGCAAATAAGCAGCATAATCATCAATGTCTCCGACATTCATAAGATGATCTCGAATTATTCGGTCTAATGATTTACCTCGTATTATCCAAGCGTTTGGATTCATGGAATAAAACTCTAACGATCTGCTTGAACAGTAGTAGGTAAACTCATCATACCGATGAAACTTTTCGCAATATCCAAAGGCGAGATCAGCCATTTGACAGGCAACTGTCTGAAGGTCGGTAACGGAGTCATATATGTTCCTACAGTTACCGCAGAATCGCATATTTCAAAATCCTGCTTTATCCACCATGAAGGATTCATCTGATTGGCAGTCAATTCAAGATTAATCCATTCTTCTGGCGTAAATTCATCTTCATCCTTATACATAATATAGCTATGGCGTGGGGCGTGGGCTAACGATACATCAGCATTTAGTTCAGTAGCAAGGATTTTATACATCCAAGGAAGAGAACGGCACTGACCCTTATGTGTTTTTAGTGCCCTTGTGACAAATTGCAGATCCCACGGCTCGATATCATTTGAAAATGTCTCAAAATCATAAGTATATGGTGTATAATTATTTCCGGAAAAGGGACTCACCATATATGAGCTGATAGCCATCTGCATTCCTGTTTTGTACGTATGGAGCTTATTGAAAGCATAGACGGAACGGATAAATGTTGTTATTCTATCAATTTCATCACAGAAATCAGTTTTATAATCCAATTTTCCTTCATAATATGCCCATTCCGAAAGAAATACAGCTCTTTTTATTGACAAACTATCTCGCCCAACGAGCATATCTGACATCTCATTAAAAGCAGAAATATAATAATCTTCAGCTGTCATTGATTGCGCATGAACAGACAACTGAACTAAAATGGAAATTATGTATAGTAATAACTTTTTCATACCTTTGCAAAGTTACTATTTTGTCTTTAATAATCAAAATTTTGAGATTATGTTTTATCAATAGTTCGTTAATTTCTTGATAAATCAGGCAAGTTCTGTTTTGAATCACGGAACAGGACACTCAATATGAAAACGACAGATGCCACAGATTGCTTATTTAAAATGATTATAAATAAAAAAATCGAATTACTTTTTTATTTAACTCATTAAACCTTAATGATTTTTACAAATGTTCCACAAAACAGGTCATCTTGTGGAACAATATTTTAGACATACTATCACACTGAAATACAATCATATACGTTTAATATCGTCATTATATCATAAGCAATAGTATACAAATCATCATAAATTGCTGAAAAGCAATATAGTTAACATCAAAATCAAATATCCAAAAAAAAAAGCATTATTTTTTTAAGAATATAATTAGTAATTTTGCATCGTGAAAAATGAATGGGTCGGGTACCCGATTCTATCATCGACACGAAATATATGTACGATTACCTTGCTGTCTTTATTGACTGTTGAAGCCTCTCCCTCTGAAATGTGCGTTGTAACGCACGACTCATCACCAAGAGACAAAACAGATTTAATCACTGACGATACAAGAATTCATACACAGTTCTCGTGAGCTCACGTGTGGGCTGTCACGCATAGGTTTGACCAATTTAAAAGAATACGCATTTCGACAATGACCAACAACCTCCATACCGAACTATGGGAAAAATGCCGCTCTATAATAAGGAGTAAGATTCCGGCAGAGCAGTATGACACCTGGTTTAAGGACATCACCTCCCTTAAATATGAGGGCGGCGTGGTGACTCTGTTGGTACCGTCATCTTTCTTCGCCGAGCAGCTTGAGGATAGGTTTATCGGCGTTTTGGGTTATGCCCTCTCCACGGTTTACGGCAAGGATTTCAAACTTTTCTACCAATATTATCAGGTAAACGGTGAGCCGGCATCGGTGGTGAACCAGCTTAGCAGCAAGCCAAGCAGCGAAATCATCGAGCAGAGCCAACAGGCTCCTAAGTCCTCGCCTTTCACTCCTCCGGTACAAGGCACAATCGACCCCCAGCTGAATCCGCGATACACATTCGACAACTACTGCGGAGGCGAGAGCAATAAGATTGTGAAGTCGATAGCAGAGGCTATCGCCAACGACCCCACCAACCATACGTTCAACCCTCTGTTTATTTTCGGGCCTGTGGGTGTGGGTAAGACTCACCTTATGCAGGCTATAGGCATCAGGCTTAAGGAGAAGAACCCTCAAAGCCGTGTGCTCTATGTCAACGCCCGCCTTTTCGAAAGCCAGTACACCACTGCCGTGGCTAAAAAGAATACCAACAGTTTCTTTTATTTCTATCAGAGCATTGACACGCTGCTAATCGATGATATACAGGATCTGCACGACAAACCCGGCACACAGAACACATTCTTCCATATATTCAATCATCTGCATCAGAATAATAAGCAGATAATAATGTCGAGCGACCGCGCCCCTGTGGATATGGACGGTTTTGAGGACCGGTTGTTGTCGCGCTTCAAGTGGGGCATGGCTGCCGAGTTGCAGAAGCCTGACCTCGAACTGCGCAGGAGTGTGCTTACCCAGAAAGCAGCTCAGGACGGGTTGGATTTGCCTTTTGACGTGAAAGAGTATATAGCCGCCAACGTCACCACGAGTATCCGCGATCTTGAAGGCATTATGGTGTCGCTTGTGGCTCATGCCACGGTGTTGGGGCAGCCTATCACCATGGAACTTGCTCAGCAAGTGGTGGGCAATACCGTAAAGGTGAGCGCAAGGCCTATCAATTTCGACATACTCGCACAGGAGGTAAGTTCGTATTACAATCTTCAGCCGGATGTGTTCTTCTCGAAGTCGCGTAAGCGCGAGATTTCCGACGCGCGTCAGATATTGATGTATCTGGCCAAGAAAATCGGCAAGCTGCCTATTGTGGACATCGGCAAACTGCTTCAGCGCACTCATGCCACGGTAAATTACGCCTGCAATATCATAGAGGAGCGTATGCAGTCTGACTTCCAGCTCCAGGCCGACATACACAATATTCAGTTAGCCCTTGCCAAGGCGTGAAGCAAAAGACTCACTTTCAAAAAAATAATTTTACACTTAGTATCCGCTCCAACCCACTTTCCTATTGTTTTATAGCAATGGAGCCATATACACTGGCAGGTAAAGAATGTTACCGTCTTTTTTAAGATCCTTGGGATAAAGAATGATATTTCTTGATATACGTCCGCTGTATTTATTTCTGAACTCATCAAGCGACTTATGTGCGGTGTATCCATATTTATCTTATTATCAGTGCAAAATTGATATAAATTTTTGATACCGTAAAATTTAAAATGCCGTTTTGCTGTGTTTCCGTAAAATTCAAAATGCTATTTTGCTGTGTTTCCGTAAAATTTAAAATGCAGTTTTGCGGTGTTTCCGTAAAATTTAATATCATAGAGTGCACTGCCCCATAAAAAGCAGCATATACAACGAGAATATGAATGTAAGCGCGAGATATCTCCAACGCACGTCAGATATTGATGTATCTGGCAAAGAAGATAGGCAAACTCCCCATTGTGGATATCGGCAAACTGCTACAGCGCACTCATGCCACGGTAAATTACGCCTGCAATATCATAGAGGAGCGTATGCAATCGTCCATTAGTGGTAATCACACTCTTCTTGTCATAATTTAAAATTAGTTGTTATCTTCCACCAACCGTTGCGGCGACCATTGCGGCGGATGAGGATGTCTTTCTCAACGAGGGCTGAGGTTATTCGTTTAACGGTTGATGCCGATTTCTTTATTGTTTTGGCTTATTCCAATAAAGACCATTACATATGTCATCGAACCAAGACCTATGCCTGAACTCGCTTTAAAAATTGAATTCCGATACGTTCCACAATGCCTGTTACTAAAGCATTGCCCATTAGAAAGGCTCTCCGCATGTCTGATGCTCCCTCGGTATGATTATCAGGAAACATATTGAGTCGCTCCAATTCTATAGGGATAAGTCTGCGATAGCGACCTGATTCGGTAAGGATTACATGTTTGAAGCGGGATGGTGCTGCACCTCCTTCTCCAGTAATTATTGTTCGTGAGGGTTTGTCTATGCTATCTGGAAAGGCCATCGCGCCTTCTGAATAATTATATTCAAATCCTGTAGTTTTATTAACGCGCTTTTCGGTTTTCCCTCCTTTTGCATACTGCCATTTGACAACATCCGCAGTACTGATAAAGAACTCATCGGGAACTTCAGTTTCGGGTACAAGTATATCACCGAGCGTAACAAATGGTCCACTATAATTTGGTGTACTTTGAATTGTGTAAACCGCTCGGTTTACCATAAGTCCGGTATTTTTAAAAGGCGATAATTTTTCTCCTTTATTAAAGTTGTCGGATATCTCCGATAAATCACCTTTTATCATAAAATGCGACGGATTAAAATCATCATATGCTATTGGGAAAGCATTGGCCATAATACCATCTCGATAAAGCCAATTTTTGGGGTCATTGATGGAATCGGCAAAAATGGTGTTTTGCTTAAATGCAAACATATATGTACGGCGGCGACGCTGAGGCATTCCGTACTCAGCGGCATTTATCACACGCCATTCCACACAATATCCCAGGTCTGACAAAGACGCAAGTATAATGGCAAAATCTCGTCCGCGTTGTGAGGCTGGAGAGCCAAGCAGACGGTCAACGTTTTCAAGCACAAGATACTTCGGCGGGTTTTTATGGTCTTTTAAGACGCGATGTATCTGCCACCACAAAACACCTTTCTTTCCCTCAATTCCTCCCGACCGTTTAAGTGTGGTAGCAACTGAATAATCTTGGCATGGGAATCCACCTACTAAAATATCGGCATCAGGTATGTCGTTGACATCCACTGTGGCAATATCATAATTAGAATGACCAGCGCATCCAAAATTCTTACAATAAATTAGAGATGCGTCTTGTCGTTTTGTAGAAGGCTCCCATTGATTATTCCACACAGTTTTAAATTTAGTGGAAGCACGTTCAAGTCCTACTCTGAATCCGCCTACGCCAGCAAATAGTTCTATTACTCGAATATCATTGTCAGATGTCTCAATCGGTTCATCATGGAATAAAGATGGAGTATGGCATGCCCTGCTATAAGCCACTAATGGCTCACATAAGACATTGTCTTCTATTTCTGTATTATAACTCATTTTGCCTTGATTGTATCAATAATATGTTTAACGTATTCTGCATTGAACCAATAACAATATTTATCGCAAAATCCGCCATTAGGATTGACAGCCTTATCGCTTTTAACGCGAGCTTTCGGGCGAACATGAAATTTGCGATGGTCGGCAATGCTCCAAAATGCACCCGGAATGATGTTGTCAGCTAATACCGCATTGCGGATATTCTCCCAATACTCTTTTGCTATTTCCAAATCTTCGGAGGGCATAGTCCAAAAGAATATGGAATCAAGAATGTATGATTGTTCAACAACGAATTTCTTGGACTTTTTATTGTAAACCGTTATTTCTTCCCCTTGAAGAGGCTTGAAAACAACGAACATAAACCTATTTGTAAAAACCTCATACGTCTCTGACTCTATCCAATCGTCGTTTTCATAAACTTCACAATAGTCTATGTTCTTGAAGGACATCGACTCTTTGGGCATTCCATTGTTTTGGAGGCGTACTGTCTTCATTACGATGCCGGACTTGATAAATTCTTCTGAGGAACTTAGACGTTTGCTTTCGGAATTAGAGGCAATCAATGCGCCAACATCAGCATATTTATTCTTGGCTTGATATGCTTCAATTCCAAGAATATCACAAATTTGAATATAATTTTTACCTATGTATGGTGCAAAACGTTTCAAGATAACTTCCTCAAAGGTGCTTTCTTGCAGTTCTTCACTTGTAACGAGTTCAAATTTGGGCTTTTCAACTTCAGTGTAGTTCGTGAAATAATTATTTCCGGATTCAACTACATGGTTGAGGATATAGCGCATATATGCAGGTTTCAAGCTGAATGCGCGTTTGTTGGCCTTGATGTCCGAATTTGGTTGCGCTTGAGGGCTGTCACCTTTTTGACCCTTGCGGCAAGCCCCAAGATATATAGTATCTCCCTCTGACAATAGATGTGCTTCACCACGTTTTACTTTCTCAGCAATTGTCTGATAATCCTTTTTAATAAGAATTAAGTCTTTCTCCGGGAGTTGCCATAGAATGCGGAATAAGAATTCATAATCATATATAGCATTGCCACTAACGTGGAGGTAGAATAGAAGCAACATTAGTTGGCATTTTGAAATCAAATGTGAATCTTCAAATGAAGTGTTCACGATTTCAAAATAATCAATCATGGTGCACACAAGACGCTCCTTAATTCTGAAAGAGTTGTCGGATTTAGACTTCAGCAATGGTGTACATTTCAATTCTACATGCGCATCAGTAAAATCCGCCTCACGATTAGAATTGACATCATAGTTGAAAAAAAGTTCTTCAACCATTTGACCGAGACCGCCTTTGCCTTTCCTTTTTTGCTCAATGACGGCATCTCCAAGCAGAGAGTGCAAAGAATGACCAATCAAATGCCTACTGAAATTGAAAATAGACATTGGATTAGTGCGTTCAAAAGTGTCACTGCGGAAAGTTACGTTTGTCATTAAGCCGTATAAAAGCAAGGGAGTTCCTTGTAGTGCTGACAGGCGACCAAGCCTTTTTACGACTACAAGGAAGTTACTTTATATGTTGAATATAAATAGCTATCTACATTGATTCTTTGCCGAGGCAAAGCGACATAAAGTCGATGAGGTCTTTGTCAGCGCAAGCGCGTATTAGACTGCAAAGTTACGAATTTTTATTGGATTTTTCGTTATTCCGACAAAGATTGTTATTTGTTTTTTAGAAGCCAAACCTCTGGGCACAAAAGATTTGTGCATTTGCAAGCGAAGTTCCACCAGGCGGCATGGAGGGGCGAATTCATTCGCCCGAAGCCAAGGCGGTAATTTTCGGGCGAATAGATTCGGCAAATTTGCTTCGGGCGAATTCATTCGCCCCTCCATGTCGCCTGATGCCACGCCTAAAATTAAGATGCACAAAAATTTTCTTAGCACCAGCTATAATCAATCAAATGACGGGTTTTGCTTCAATGCCACCATCCTTAATAGATAGGATCACAGTACCCGACACGAACACCGTGCCGGGTATTTCTTTGACGAATGGGGAAAAAACTATAGAATTGCCGTCGGATGAGATTTGGGCGATACACATCTTATACTCCTTGCCTTGATAAATCATCCTATGGGCGAGAATACTCTTTATCTTCATTCCAGCCATCACTATTCCGCAATTTTCTCGACGATGGTGTCGGTATGTACGATTCTCTTCTTTTTTACGGGCTTAAGTTCCTTAAGTATATGCAGCCTCGAACGCTGCACACCGTACTCCTCCGGATTTACGCGTTTACGGATAAGGGAAATACTGTCGATCCACACAGCATAATCGGCAGGAATATCCTTTCCTGAATTCTCAAGCATCGGCTCGAAATAACCCTTCAGCGACTTGATAGTCTTTGAACTGTCGGTGGCAAGAAAAGCCTCATTCCATCCTTTTGCCGATGTGACGGTATTAAGATAATCATACGACGAATCGGTGTACTGCGCAAGCATCACCCAGCGTATTGACTTCGCGTTAGCATCCTCCATCTTCACTCGCCAGGAATATGTGTCCCCCGATTCCTGATTGTCATCCTCGCCTATTTCAAACGACACGAAGCGTGACGGCAATCTGCGATGCACCATGGCATACCTTGCGCCTGACCACACATCCACCGAGTCGCCGGCAAAAGAGGCATTGCTTTGCATAATGGCACTGCCAATCTCCTTGTCGCGTTGTTTCAGAATCTCAATCACCCGGTCGTTGACTTTCATGTATATATCTGAGTGCATACCGTACCACATAAGCGAAGAGTCGAAATCAGCTGATACATATCCATATTTGGCAAGCACCGACTGCTTCAGCAGGCGGCGCGCCGAGTCGGTGCTGAATTCCTGATAATTCTGGTCGACATAGCTTTCGGCCATATACATATCAGCAAGCACATATGCCATATCGTCCTGAGCAATCACCCCCGAGGGCACTCTTGTACAAGCCAGCGCCAATGCAGCCACCATGAATATGTAGGTCAAGCGTCTCACTTCGGTGTATCGGTCTGATGATTATCCTTTAGCACATTATCCTCTATCTGCTTATCACTCATCACCAATATATATTTATGGTAGAATAATATAAGCACTATCATGCCCACCGATATGGCAGCGTCGGCGAGATTGAACACGGGATCAAAGAAAGAAAACACCGAGCCCCCCACGTAGGGCATCCATTGAGGCCATGTGAACGAGAAAAGCGGGAAATACAGCATATCCACCACCATGCCATGGAAAAGCGAAGCGTATCCCTGCCCCCACGGCACGAACTTAGCCACCTGCGGAGGATACGGGTTGTCAAAAATCTCGCCGTAGAATACACAATCGATGATATTGCCGAACGCGCCGGCCATAATCATGGCCACACACACCATATACCCTAAAGGCACAAGCCTGACTTTACGAAGCCTGAAAAGATAAATGGCAAGCAAAATCACGGCGATTATACGGAATACGGTAAGAAAGAGCTTACTGCCCAACTGCCATCCGAAAGCCATACCCGGATTCTGCACGAAGCGCAGCTGGAAAAAAGGAAGAATCTCCACACTCTCCCCCCAATAAAAATGAGTCTTAATCCAGATTTTAAGCACCTGGTCAAGTATAATCACAAGAGCTATGATAAAAAGCGTAATAAAGCCGCGTGGAATTTTCATTTATTTTGTTTTGCGTCGATTCCGAGGGTAGCATGTGGCACAGCGCGAAGACGCTCCTTAGGTATCAGTTTGCCTGTGATGCGGCAAATTCCATAGGTTTTGTTCTCGATACGCACCAATGCGGCCTGGAGATGGTTGATAAATTGGCGCTGGCGTTCGGCCATACGAGCCGCATGCTCCTTTTCGAGCGTGTCGGCACCTTCCTCCAGAGCCTTGAATGTAGGCGATGTGTCAGACACATCGTTATCGTTACTGCCAATGACAGTCTGGCGCAGCTGCTCATACTCGTTTTGCGCCTTAGCGAGCTTTTCAAGAATAAGGGCCTTGAATTCCTGAAGCTCTTCGTCGGTGTATCTTGTCTTTTCGGTCATGATTAAAAATATTTAAAAAATTTACATAAATAACGTATATCGGCCGCGTATGGTTGCGACCGATATACAATTTACGTTATTTATTAACCGAAACGAGCAGATTTATATCATCGATATCGAGAGTCTCCAAGCCAGGGGCATCCTGTGCAATTGGAGCCACGGTAATAGAATCGGCGAGCACTTGGGTGGCAATATATTGGCTGTACTCATTTATAGCATCGTCGGTGAGGTCGTTCGGGGCAAATACGAGGTTCACGCGGTCAGTGATTTCGTAGTCACGGCTTTTGCGTATATTCTGCATGCGGTTGACGATCTCTCGCGCTATGCCCTCGCGCCGCAACTCATCAGAGACGGTGATATCGAGAGCCACCGTTATGTTGCCTTCGTTAGCCACAAGCCATCCGGGAATATCCTCGGAAATAATTTCCACATCCACGGCTTCAATCACTACCGGGGAGTCAACACTAAGGGTAATCTGCCCATTGCGTTCAAGCCCCGAAATCTGCTGCTGCGACATCTCACTTATAGCCTTAGCCACAGCCTTCATCTGCTTGCCGAATTTCGGGCCGAGCTTCTTGAAGTCGGGTTTCACGCGCTTCACGAGTATGCCTTCGTCGCCTGACACAAGTTTAAGCTCCTTCACGTTCACTTCATTGAGGATAAGCTGCTTCATCGAATCGATAATCTCACGCTGAGCATCATCCACCACGGGTACCATCATCTCCTGAAGCGGCTGGCGCACCTTGATGTTGGCCTTGCGGCGGAGCGAGAGTGTAAGAGAAGTGATAGTTTGGGCGGCAGACATGCGAGCCTCAAGCTTCTTATCTATAAGAGCCTCGTCAGCCTTGGGGAAAAGAGCGAGGTGTACCGACCGGGCATCATCGCTGCGCACGGCGGTGAGGTCGCGGTACAGCATATCGGCATAGAACGGAGCTATCGGCGCTATCAGCAGAGCCAGGGTTTCGAGACACTGGTAAAGAGTCTGATATGCGGCAAGCTTGTCGGAAGTCATGCCTCCACCCCAGAAACGCTTACGATTGAGGCGCACATACCAGTTGGAGAGATTGTCGTTTACAAACTCGTTGATAGCACGTGCGGCTTTAGTGGGCTCGTAATCGTTGAGCGCCTCATCCACGGTAAGGATAAGGGTATTCAGCAGCGACAGAATCCAGCGGTCGATTTCCGGACGCTCGTCCACAGGTATCTGTGGCTGCGAACCGTCGAATCCGTCCACATTGGCATAAAGAGCGAAGAAGCTGTAAGTATTGTAAAGCGTGGAGAAGAGTTTACGCGAAACCTCCTGTACGCCTGCGATATCAAATTTCAGGTTGTCCCAAGGAGCAGAGTTGGCAATCATATACCAGCGCACCGGGTCAGAGCCGAATTTATCTATTGTATCGAAAGGATTCACAGCGTTGCCCAGACGTTTCGACATCTTGTTGCCGTTCTTGTCAAGCACAAGACCGTTTGACACCACTGCCTTGTAAGCCACGGAGTCGAAAACCATACCGGCTATGGCATGAAGGGTAAAGAACCAGCCGCGTGTCTGGTCCACGCCCTCGGCAATGAAGTCGGCGGGATAAAGTTCGCCGCTGTCAAGACCTTCTTTATTTTCAAAGGGATAGTGAATCTGAGCGTATGGCATAGAGCCGGAATCGAACCACACGTCAATGAGGTCGAGCTCGCGGTGCATGGGCTTGCCGGAAGGCGACACAAGCACTATGTCATCGACATAAGGGCGATGCAAGTCGATCTTCTCGTAATTCTCTTTGGTGTAAAGCCCGGGCACGAATCCCGCTGTCTTGTAGGGGTTGGACTTCATCACGCCGGCGGCCACCGATTTCTCGATTTCTCCGTACAGTGTCTCCACGGAGTCGATGCATATTTCTTCGGAGGCATCCTCGGTGCGCCATATAGGCAGAGGAGTACCCCAATAGCGTGAGCGAGAGAGATTCCAGTCTTGCAGGTTTTCAAGCCATTTGCCGAAGCGTCCGGTACCGGTGCTTTCGGGCTTCCATTTGATTGTCTTGTTCAGCTCAAGAAGTCGGTCGCGCAGGGCGGGAGTCTTAATGAACCAGCTGTCAAGCGGATAATAAAGCACGGGCTTATCCGTACGCCAGCAGTGGGGATAGCTGTGCACATGCTTCTCGATTTTGAACACCTGATCGTGCTGCTTGAGATACATGCAGATTTCCACATCCAGAGTCTCGGTCTGTTCGGTCGCGTCTGGGTTGAAGGCGTTCTTTACATACTTTCCTTCCCAAGGTTTATAAGCCTCCACATCTACGCGGGTCTTCACGAATTCCGGATCAAGCTCGTCGATGAGGTAGAATCTGCCTATACGATCTACCATAGGACGAATGTTGCCGTCACGGTCGATGAGGTGTAGCGGGGGCACATTGTTCTGCTTGGACACTCTTTGGTCATCCGCGCCGAAAGTGCCGGCGATGTGCACGATGCCTGTACCGTCCTCTGTCGACACGAAGTCGCCGGGAATCACGCGGAAAGCCCCTTCACCGGGATTGACCCAAGGAAGAAGCTGCTTATAACGCATACCCACCAACTCAGAGCCCTTTCTTGAAGCCACTACCGAATAGGGTATAAGTTTGTCGCCTTTCTTATATTCATCGAGGGCTATACAAGCTGCTTTGGGATTGAAAAGCGACCCCATAAGCTCATTAGCCACAACAACCGTGATTGGCGAACCACTATAAGGATTAAAGGTACGCACGATATTGTAAACTATCGACGGGCCTACGGCGAGGGCAGTGTTAGAGGGCAGAGTCCAGGGGGTAGTGGTCCATGCGAGGAAGTAAGGAGTGCCCCAGCCCTTCATCTCTTCGATAGGGTCGGACACCTCAAACTGTGCGATACATGTGGTATCCTTCACGTCGCGGTAACATCCGGGCTGATTAAGCTCGTGCGAGCTCAAGCCAGTGCCGGCAGCAGGCGAATACGGCTGGATAGTATACCCCTTGTAGAGGTAGCCTTTTTTGTAAAGTTGGGCAAGAAGCCACCATACCGATTCGATGTAGCGGTTATCGTAAGTGATGTACGGGTCGGTGGTGTCAACCCAATAGCCCATTGAATTTGTGAGAGTCTCCCATTCGCGGGTATATTTCATCACCTCGCGGCGGCAAGCGGCATTGTACTCGTCAACGGAGATTTTAGAGCCGATATCCTCTTTCGTGATACCAAGGGCCTTCTCCACGCCGAGCTCCACGGGCAGGCCGTGGGTATCCCATCCGGCTTTGCGCTTCACGTGGAAGCCTTTCATAGTCTTATAACGGCAGAAAATATCCTTAATGGTGCGAGCCATAACATGGTGAATGCCCGGCATACCATTTGCAGAAGGCGGGCCCTCATAGAAAACGAAGGAGGGGCATCCCTCACGCACCTTCATGCTCTGCTCGAAGAGATGGGCATCGTTCCATTTCTTGAGCATCTCCTTATTGATTTGGGAGAGGTTGAAAGAAGAATATTCCTGAAATTTTTTCATATGATTAGGAAGAAATTAGTAACTATAGTTTTGAGTGTGCAAAGTTACGCAAAATTCTTGTGATTTCATAATCGCGCGGTTAATAAAATAAAAACCTTTCCGACGAAAGCCATTTATTTAATCCTAAAATGCAGAAGAGTATGCTCCCGACACTTGGCGTATTATATTCTTAGATAAACGCCTGCATGTGTCATTTGGCTTTCTTAGCCCATGCGGCAAAGCACATCACCACCGCATAACCTATCATAGGCACCATGAACGCATTTGACATTCCCGCCAAATCACCGACATAGCCCATGAGGAAAGCGCCTACGGCACCGCCTATGGGAGTCATCATCAGGAAAGAGGCGGCTCGCTTAGTGAAATGACCAAGCCCTTTAAGAGAAATAGCGAACACCGTGGGGAACATGATCGACTCAAACAGATAGCATACCGGCAGAGCCACCTTGGATAACACACCCATATTAAGCACGATGAGCAATGTGCATGCCACCGTGACTATGCCGCATACAAGAAGCACTTTCTCGGCTGCTATGCGGCTCATCACGAAACTGCCAATCACCCTACCGAGCATGAATAGCCCGAGTCCTCCGAAAGCGAGGAACATAGAGGCGGAGCGCACATCGAGCCAACCATCATCGGTGACATAGTTAATGAAGAATGTATTGATAGATATTTCGGCTATCTCATAGCAGAAGAGCGCCACAAGACCGAATACAAAACGGTGTTTGCTCCATAGTCCAAGGATACTCGGCTCGCCTCTATTGCTTGACTCGGCATCAATAAGCTTGATTTCAGGAAGCTTGACGCGAGTGAACACCAAAGCCACAGCAAACACCACCACACCCATCACGGCATAAGGGAGTGCCACCTGCGCATGACCGCTGTCAGGGAATAGCAGCATACCGCCTATGAACGGGCCACATATACATCCCAACCCATTGAACGACTGCGACAAATTAAGGCGGCTTGCGGCTGTGGCAGGCGAGCCAAGCTCAGTGACATAAGGATTAGCCGCTGTCTCAAGAAACACGAGTCCGCAGCCCAAAACGAACAACGAGACCAAAAATGCTCCAAACGACATGGATAAATCGCTGGGGATGAAGAGCAATGCTCCTATAGCATAGAGTATGAGCCCGAACACCACTCCTCTACGATAGCCTTTGCGGTTGATATATAATCCGGCGGGTATGGCCATAAGGAAATAAGCGAGGTACACCGACACCTGAATTAGCGAGGACTGCGTGCGCGTCATTTCGAAAGTGTCCTGAAAGTGCTTGTTGAGCACGTCGAGGATAGAGCGCGCGAATCCCCACAAGAAGAAAAGCGAAGTGATGAGCGCGAAAGGCACCATATATTCTTTGCTCACAAGGGCGGTGCTCCGTGATTTGGTAGTTTCTGCCATTTGTTATTTTTTTATTTTCGGGCTGGAGCCCTCACGCTGCCTCTAAAAGGCTGCCCACGAAGAGGCGATGCCCGAGATTGATTTATTAATTTAGCGGGTGCCGTCGATTACGCTCTGCACCTGTGCGTCGGTGCCGCTGAATGGGCCGGATGCCTCAAGCTTTAGCGTGCACATAGCGGCCGCATATATGCCGGCCTCTCGCGCGGATGCGCCTTTTAATCGTTTATACAGATAGCCGGCCATATAGGTGTCGCCGCATCCGGTGGCATCTACAAGCTCGCGGGGTTTGAAAGCGGGTATCTCGTGTACCTGTCCGTCGCTGTAAATATACGAGCCGCCGCTTCCCAAAGTAAGAAGTACCTCTTTGACCCCCCACCCCACGAGTGTGCGGGCCGCGCGGACCGGGTCAGAACATCCGGTGAATACCTCCATTTCATACTCGTTGGTCTTGAGTATATCAATATATTTCAGAGCCTCCAATTTGTCGGGCCAGTCGACGGCCACCACCTTTTCACCCTGCACCTCGCGCAAGTAGCCTTGGGCATCCACCGACACCTTACCCTTGCCGGCAAGGTATTTTATGACATCAAGGCTGAAATCATCGGCAAGCAGACTACCGAGGTGAAAAATATCGGCCTCCGCATCTTTCAGCCCCTCGACAGTGAAAGGATCGGCTTTTGACAGCACGCGTTGAGTACGGTTATCCTGATTCTCACCGTATTTATTCTCGAAGTATACGGAATTACGGCTTGGTATAACCTCCACGTCTATTCCTCTCGCGCGGATATCCTCCACAGCTCCCATTTCAGAAGCGCCGAGTGAGGTGATAAGCTTGAAATCATGGTCAGGCAGGCAACTTATAGCATTAGCGATATAGTAAGCCGATCCGCCCGGCATATGTTTTGTGAACTTAGGCGTAACTATCTTATCGAGTGTGATATGACCTATGCAGCACAGTTTCGGTTTATTATTCATTTAAGGTGAAGTTTAATCTATGGAAGTCAAGTTTAATGAGGACAAGTTTAATAAGGTCTGGTCTAAACTATGCGACAATGGCAAATATTGCAGATTCAGGCTTACCGCTTCACGCCTTTTGCGCCTTTTACGCCTCCTCCGAGCGAGAAGATATTCCGGTCATATGACACAGTCTTCATCGACAGCTCTCTCTTACGCTTAAGAGCAAGCTGCACAAGGCGGTCCATCAGCCGGTCAAAGGGTATGCCGGAGGCCTCCCAAAGATAGAAAGAAAGCGAGCCGGGTATGGTGTTAATCTCGTTGACGTAAATATTACGGTTGTCACGGTCGATAATCATATCCACGCGGCTCACACCATGACAGGAAAGCACCCTGAATGTCTCGCCGGCAAGGTATTGTATACGTCTGGTCTCGTCTTCGGGCAAATCGGCCGGGATGCGCTTTTGCGAAGCCTGCATGCCTTTAGCTCCCTTTGTTCCACCCATATATTTATCCTGATATGAGAGGATGTCGCCGCTCTTGATAGGCTCCTCGAGTACTGATGCCTGATAATCGTTGCAATCGCCCAGCACCGAGCAGTTGATTTCTTGCAGATGCTCCACCATATGCTCCACGATGATGCGTGTGGAGTACTTCTCTGCCTCCGCCACCTTTTCGATAAGCCTCTCGCGGTCGAAAGCGCTGCCAATACCGACACTCGATCCGAGATTGGCCGGCTTCACGATTACGGGATAGCCGATTTTCTCCTCGATTTTCCCAATCAGTTCGTCTCTGTGGGCAAACCACTGCTTATCGGTGAACCACACATAATCCACCACAGGCACGTCGCAGGCCTGCAGAATCTGCTTCATGGTGATTTTATCCATACCGTTGGCCGACGCCAATGTGTTACATCCGGCATAAGGTATGCCTATTGAGTCGAGTATCCCCTCAAAGGTGCCGTCTTCGCCGTTGGAGCCGTGAAGCACCGGTATCACCACATCAAGAGTGGCCACTACCGGCGATTTGAACATCTGGCGCTTGTTTCTGTACAGATTGTAATCGCCGAACGAAGGCTCCATATACACCTGTTCGCACTTGGCGAGAAGCGAGGGTATGTCACGGTAATTAGCCACATCGAATAGAGCGTCGCCGGTGTACCATTTGCCTTCCTTGGAAATATAGATTGGAGTCACATCGTATTTGTCGCGGCTGATGGCATGCATAGCCTGCGAGGCAGAGATTACGGATATTTCATGTTCGGTGGAACGTCCGCCGAAAAATACGCCTATGTTGGTTTTCATTGCTGTATATTTATTTTTTCGGTCTAAAAGCCCGGGCTCTGCCTCAAAAAGGCTGACGCCGGACTTACTTGCTGCTTTTTTATTTTATTTTCAAATTATTTCTTTTGGGGATTATTTCTTTGGAGATTCATTTAAAGGTGTCGGGAAGGTCATTCTCGAACAGGACGGTATCGCCGGGTTTGGCTATCGTAAGCATCTCGCGGTGAGCCTCGATGAACGAGGGAGCAAAGCGCACATCTATTTTACGGTCGGCGGCGTTTATACCCTCTGAAATCGCGTTCTTATTGTATTCGCCCACCACGAAAGCCACGTCGGCCGATTCGGCGATCTTAGAGCCGAATTCCTTATTCAGGCGGTACTGGTCGGTACCTAACTCTATCATGCCCGGGGTGATTATGATACGTTTTCCGTCTTTCATGCTGCCAAGCACCTCAAGAGCCATGGAAGAGCCCACCGGATTGCTATTGTATGCATCATCGATTATAGTGATGCCCGAAGGGAGCCGCTTAATGCTTAGGCGGTGCTCCACCTGCTCTATTTTCTCCACGGCATATCGTATTTTGTCCTTATCCACCCCCATATGCAGGGCCACAATCACGGCTGCCATAAGATTTGACACGTTGCACTTACCCACAAGACGAGTGAACAACCGAATCTGCACTCCCTCTGCATTAGCAATCGAGAAGTGAGTACCCTGAGGAGTGTACTCGATATCAGTGGCGTGGAAATCGGCGGCATGGGTGTTGTCCACGGCATATCTCACACACTTCACGTTGCTGACCGGACGGTTGGCTATAAACTCGAAATCATCGTTTACCACCACCAACCCATCGGAGGGGAGGGAGTCGGCAAGCTCGAATTTTGTGGACTGTACCCTCTCGATAGTTTTGAACGATTCGAGGTGCTGCGGTCCCACCGCCGTGATGATGCCTATACGCGGATGCACTAGGTCGCAAATCTCCTTTATGTCGTTGGGCTGCTTGGCACCCATCTCGGCGATGAAAATCTGATTGTAGGGCTTCATATGCTCGCGGATGGTGCGTATCACCCCAAGAGTGGTATTGAAATTGCCCGGAGTCATCAGCACATCATACTGTTCGGAAAGTATGCGGTAGAGGTAGTGCTTGGTGCTTGTCTTGCCATAGCTGCCTGTGACTCCTATCACGGTGAGGTCGGGATTGGAGGCAAGGATAGCAGCGGCCTCATCGTAATATTTTTGGTTGATCCGCTTCTCCACCGGCTTAAGAAGCCAGTTGGAGGCCAGGACATACCAATACGAGAAGGCATAAGACAAGGCCAGCACAGCGGCCGCGACATAGGTAAGATGCTCCACGTCGCCACCGAATATCAGCAGGCATGATGCCACGCATAAAGCCACCAGCAGTATGGCCACGGTATATATGCGTGTGGCTCGCTTGGTGAATACCAGCGGCTTCTTATACTTCTCCGTGGCAAGCAACGCCGATGCCCACACCGACGCTATACCCACACAAGACATGCACACCACATGGGGCATAAACTTGAGCATACACATGAGCCCAAGGGCCATGAAGCACAGACGGGATACAGCCGTGCTTTCCCCGGCTTTCTCTAACCACTTGACGTAACGGTCGTTACGATTTGAATTCTGCTGCAGCATCATCAGGTCTCTTTTCATCGACAAGAGTACCGACACAAGAGCCGCAGCGCATACTATCAGATATAAAACGGTCATTTTATCATCATCTTTATATGTCTTACGCGTAAAAAACGTGACAAAGTTACTGATTTGTTATGAATTTTTTCTACTTTTGTAGCGCAAAAATGACAAAATAACTTCTTTATGGGCGAAATCACCAATAATACCCGCAAAATATACGCGTCATTGTCCTCCGCGAAAGGCCGAAGAGAGCATCGCCTTTTCATGGCCCAGGGAGACAAATGCGTGGCCGACACGCTTGACTATTTCGAGGTGCACACCCTCGTGGCTACAAGGGAGTGGATAGAAGCGCATAAGCCTATAAGAGAGATATTCGACGTATCACCGGCCAAAAGCACCGACCTGCAGAGAATATCCACACTCACCGATGCCCCGGATGTGGTGGCCATATACAAGTTGCCGGAGGCGGGTATACCCGAAACGAAAGGCAAACTCGTGCTTGCCCTCGACGGGGTGCAGGACCCCGGCAACCTCGGCACAATCATACGCGTGGCCGACTGGATGGGTGTGGACACTATACTTGCTTCACGCACTACTGCCGATGTATGGTCGCCTAAGGTGGTACAGGCCACAATGGGTGCTATATCAAGGGTGAAGGTGTATTACTCTGACCTTACCGATATCATAGACGTGAGCGGTGATACTCCGGTGTATGGCACATTTCTCGACGGCGATAATATATATGATGCACCGTTGAGCCATAGCGGCATTATAGTGATGGGCAATGAGGGCAAAGGCATATCAGAAGGCGTGGCCAGCATGGTCAACCGCCGGCTTTTCATACCTCCCTACCCCGGCGACAGGCATACATCGGAGAGCCTTAACGTAGCTGTGGCCACAGCCATCACGCTGTCAGAATTCAGAAGAAGAAAATAACACACCATATGGCAAAAGGTAAAGACAAATCAGTGTGGTACTGCTCGGCATGCGGTGCCGAATCGCCCAAGTGGGCAGGAAGATGCCCGTCGTGCGGCGAGTGGAACACTATGGTGGAGGAGCGCGTGCGCACCAAGCCATCGCGGTCGCCATCGCCGGTGGTAGGAGCGGTAAAGAGCCGCCCGCAGGCCATCTCGGATATAGAAGCCTTCTCGGAGCCGCGCATACACATGCCGTCGGAAGAGCTCAACCGCGTACTCGGCGGAGGCCTGGTGCAGGGGTCGCTCGTGCTTTTGGGAGGCGAGCCGGGCATTGGCAAGTCCACTCTTGTGCTGCAAAACCTCCTTGCCATAAAATCCAAGACCATACTGTATGTGTCGGGCGAGGAAAGCGCATCGCAGCTTAAGCTGCGCGCCGACCGCATAGGACGCGGCAGCGACAACTGCTTCATCGTGTGCGAGACATCGCTCGACAATATATTCGAACACATAGCCGACGTGCAGCCGGGCATACTCGTGGTGGACTCAATACAGACCATAGCGTGCGATGCCCTGGAATCATCAGCCGGCAGCGTGAGCCAGGTGAGGGAGTGCGCGGCCCAGCTGCTGAAATATGCCAAAGAGACCGGTGTGCCCGTGATACTGATAGGGCATATTAATAAGGAGGGAAGTCTGGCCGGGCCTAAGGTGCTTGAGCATATCG
>N._stephensi_709_foregut__coassemble_112_pt1 | contig 31901 bp, 48 predicted proteins | sample N__stephensi_709_foregut__metabat2_low_PE_014 | metagenome-assembled genome bin N | reverse complement strand
CTGAAATTGCATAATTCGGATTACCTCGCAAGACATTAGCCTCAAAGAATGTCATGTAATCGCCTTGCTGTATGCCAAGCGATTTGCCAAGCTGATTCATATTGGCAGTATTGGTCGGGTTTTCCATAAATTTGCGAGCAAGAGCCGTCTGTTCAGTAATCTTATCGACAAGAATTTTCTTTGCTACCCTATAATCAGATTTAAAGGCTGAAAAATCACCCAATGCGTTAGAATCTTTTAGGATTCGTTCCATGTCGTGGTACTCGCTGATTTCAGTGGGGTTCAACCTACTTGCCAAATCATTAAGATAGTTTATCCTTGAATTATTCCATTCTGATTGTATCCTATCAATATCCTCCTGCGTCCTTGCCGCATGACGTTCTGCGGCAAGTTCCTTAATGCTTTTTTGCTTTGGCTTGGGAGTATCCGGCGTTTCGCTTATTTCCTTTGCGTCTGTCGCGTTTAATGCGCTATCGACATATTCTTTATTATCCGCGATAAAATAAGGCTCTGTGCCGCGTTCTTTTGCGGCTTCTATGCGGTCGGCATTGTCGCACACCCAATCTTTGAAAGAGTCAGGCACGTCCGTCACCTCGTTCTCGCTTGGGGGTGCATCATCCTCACCGAGGTCGTTCCAGAACTCGTCCTGCGTCTTTAGTATCGACACGGCATAGCACAGGCACATCGGATGCCACCCCGTCCACACGAAATCCTTAGGGTATCTGCCGGCGAGGGAGTCGCACACATCCTCTTTGTGCATACCGTTCTGCGTGGTCTTTATCTCATAGCCCACCACGAAGTCGAACTGCTGCCATCGTGTCTGTTCGGCCGTGCGGTATGCCATATTCGTCTCCGAGCGAGTAAGGCGTAGGGCGTTCTTATAGGATGAACGGTACACGCCCCGTCCGGGGTGGTATGCCTTGGCGTTCTGCGATAGCTGTAGATTGCCGAACTTGTCACGCACGCGCCGGAAGAGCTTGTCAGGCTCGTTGAGATACTGCTTCATCTGCTTGGCAAGCGATGCAGCCGACGTGCCTCGCTCAATGCCCACCGACAAGCCCATTTCCAGCTCCTGCTTGTATTGCTCTTTTAGATTCCACACACGCCGGGAGAGGTTCATGCCGTTGGCGGTGCGTGCCTGAAAAGCCTTTAGTTGGTCGCTGTTGGTCTGATAGTACCTCTTGTATTCCGAGCCGTCTTTCCGCTTCACTCCGTATGCAGCCAACACTCTGTTCGCCACCAAATCCTGAAACTCGTTGCTGTTTTGCCACTCCTGCGAGGTGGTGCGGTTGATTGTGGCCGACATATCCGTCATATACTCCGCAAGCAGCTCGCTGACGGCTTCACGCGTCTGTGGATAATCCTGAAAACGGAACATCTTACCGGCGTCGGGGTCATAGTCGGTACGCACGGCAATCTTTGCAGCTTCACGATTGAATTTCTCGTAAAGCTGCTCTATAAGCTTGCCGTATTTAGCCAACCGTACATTAAGCTTGGCATACTGCTTCTTTTGGTTCGGGGTGCGTGGTGTTGGCATTTATGCTTGGGGTTAATTTGGTGTGCTACATCGCTTGTGTAAACATATCTTCCATCATGCCGCTTGTCTCGTCCTCGCGTATCTGTTTAAGCGTTTCTTCGGGGTTGGTGGAATGTCCGAACTCCCTGATGGACTCAAGCTGTGACATTATGGGCTTGCCGCCGTTGGCAGCCTGAATACGCTCGATAGCCGCCTTCTCGTCCTGCTGGATAAACGGTGTAATCGTATGCTCCACCTCCACGTTGTCGATTTCGGAAGCCCACGACACGTTCATCAGCTTCAGGAACGCCTTAATCACGTTCGCCTCCCTTTCGAACGATTCAATCCATGCCCCGGCCTCATCGCCCACTTTAAGGTGTGCGTCGGTAAGCAGCGTCTGTCTCGCGTCAAAACCGATGCTGCCGAGGCTCATCATGTTGGCGAACGATATATCCGGCATCTGCGACTGGCTCCAGAAGAGCCGCGTGAGTGTGTCGATATGGTATTTAAGGGCTTCGATTGCCTGTGACCATGACACATACCCCACGTCGCCGCCATTCTCTACTCGCACAATGCGCTGCGTCTCGCCTTTCTCTTCCTTGCGGCCGCCCGATAGCTTGCCTACCACTTTGAGGATGGGAGCGGAGTTATAGGCAATCACGTCAGAATTGCGTGACACGGTGTATTCTATCTCTTCGCGAAGCACCGATAATCCGTGCCATATCGGCTTATGGCGGTAGGTATATATGCCCGGTATCTTGCCGATGGGGAGAGTATCGTCTTTTTCGGTTTTCCATATGCTGTCCTCCTGCCTCCATTTGTAGTGCTTACTGGCGGTATAGGTCTCAAAGAACCATACCCTCTCCTTTTTGATTATCCGTGAATATTTGACCGACATGGCAATCAAATCACCTGTCTCGTCGAAGAGCGGATAGAGTGCAGTCCCGTCCATCGGCGAGTAGGTCTTGCACTTTAGCTTATACCTGCTGTTGAAGCCATAGAGGGTATTGGGTGCTTCCACCACATACCACACCGTGAATACCTCACAGGCCGCAAAATAGTTCAGCGCGCGCGCATTGTTTATCGGGTCGATCCGTGCATGTTTGTACACCGCCTCCATGGCTTTGGCTATCGCTTGGCGTGTCTCGTTTTCTTCGGTATTGTGGTATGTCCTCCTTACCGGGATAGCGAAGCAGAACTCGCAGATGCGCTTCGTCAGTAACTGCTCCAGCCCGATAGGTATTCTTGCGGCCTTTTCCAGACTGCCGTCCTCCCGCTTCTTGTCCTTACGGTCGAGGTGGTCATGCACAATGCGGTGCAACTCCGGCTCATACTCTTTCAGGGAATCATCCCAATCCCTCACGTCCACGGTTTTCGCAGTAAGGTACGCCACCGCATCGTCGGGCGACGAGCCACTGATTATTCTGTCTATCTCATCCATATATCAAAAATTTTATAAGAATCCTAATCTCATTATTTCCTCGTCAGACAAATCCTCCGCGTCGTTATGGCAGTGGTCAATGGCATAGCCGAGGAGGTCAACAAATTCGTCGTGCGGCATGGCGGGGAATCCGCATACCTCGCTTATAAACTCTTCGTTCCACATCCCCTTTACAAGATATACCCTTCCGCTCTCGACAAATGGCGATGCGGCGTTAAGGCGAGTCTCCTTGCTTTCCCTCGGTGTCGGTGTTGCCACGACATTGAGGTCGGTCAGCTCCTGGAGTTGGTCGATTACCGATAATCCGTTAGCCTTAGGCTCTATGCGCACGGAGCTGAAACGGTTGTAGCCGTTCATACGGACGTATTCGGGGATATGCCGCACAAGGTCGGGGAATTTAAGATTGACCTTTTCGGCGCAGGAGATATACAGATTGCCGTCTATGAAGCATACGCCTATGATGCCTGTCGGGTCGTTTGATGTCTTTTCCGTGAATGCCGTATCAATGAAGAAATGGATAGGGCAGTCCAGTTCCTTGCGCTCCCTCATGCGCCTGAAATCCTCCGCGGAGATATACCTGAACCATGCCTCACGTATGATATTGCCGCCATCAATGGTAGGCGACTGCTGATAGAGGGCAGAGAATACCTTTGCGGAGCGTTTTTTCGCGGCGAGCAGACGCTCCAGCGAATGTCGCTCCGGCCATAAAGGCTCGCCAATCTGCCGCGGGTCGAATTCGTTGCCGTCATCAATGGTCTCGCGGATTGCAGGAATCTTCAATACCGTCCATTTTTCCGGTTCAAGCCTCAATATGCGCCCGGCAAGGTCATCTTCATGCCATCGGGTCATTATGAAAAGCTGTTTGCTGTCGTTATGGAGGCGTGTCATTAATACGGACGCATACCACGCCCATACGCTTTCCCTGACTTTCTGCGAATATGCCTCCATGGCATCCTTTATCGGATCATCGATAATGGCTATATCGGCAGGCGTACCCGTCAGTCCCTGCCCGACACCTACCGCCTTATAGAAGCCGTTATAATCCACAATATCAAAATAATCATCGTTTCGCTTATAGTTTGGCAGACGGCGATTATTCATGCCGTTAAGGCTTGTATTGGGGAATAAGCCCGGATATTTGTCGCTATCGATGATTAATTGGATGTTGCGACACGCTTTCTCCGCAAGACTTGACGCATATGAGCTTCCGACAATCTTTAATCTCGGATTACGCCCCAATATCCATGCCGGAAACGCTTCTGATATAACGGTACTGTTATGTGTCGGGATAAGATGTTCTCCCGCAAGATACATTCCTCCTTCAACTTGTATGCAATTCCCTTTGACTATCCCATAAGGGGTTACAGAAGATAAAAAGAATTTCTTTTTGTCATTTCTGTCTTTTGTCGTTTTGTTTTTTAATCGCAGTGCTTTTCGAGGTAGTCTAAAAATTTCATCGTTTATGTCCGGATTGAATAGTATTCGCGTCTTTTCTCCGACATCCGTGCCATTCAATATAGCTCGATAGTAATTCTTCCTTGCTTTATACCCAAGTGTCCTTATAAGAGTATATACTTCTTCTGCAAGTCGCCCCGATTTTTGGGTAAATTCGCAATTTCCACGTTTATCGACTGTTCCGTCAGTATCCATTAAGCCTTGCAACAAAGACTCTCGTTGCCCTTTTGAAGATAGTAAATATTGAAGAGGGATATGCTTATTATGCAAAAGATTAAGCTTGTTTAATTCAGATGTAAGGTTTGGGATTCTAATTCGATAATACCTATCTTTTGTTTTCCTCGATTCTCCGAATTGTGAAAAATAATTAGAATCTTCCTCTCCTGAAATTATACATCCATAAGAGGACAATCCATCGCCTAACCATACCCCTAATATGTATGGGTCAATAGGTAACTGACATTCCGGCATTTCAAGAGCAGGTGCGCAATCAATGTATGGAGACCTACGGTGGTGTCTTTTAAATATCTCTTGCGTCTCGTTGATTACAGTCCTCCGTCCTTTATGGTCATCATAATCGACTTCTAACTTCCAAAGATGTTCCTTTGCTGCATATATCGTCTGCCCATTCTGAAATATCAGCTCTTCAACATTCCAATCATAGACACCACTATTTCCAAGCACCATTTTAGGTTTGCCGTCTTGCCCGAACACATAATCACCGTATTCTAAATCTCCGTGTTTTTTCCAACCTTTGGTAGTCCATATCGGAGTGTTCGCAGGCAATAGTTTCCCGTGCTGGGGTGGCATGAACACCATTAGATTTTTTATCTTGCCCTCATAGAGCATCTGGCAGTGGTCGGCAATAACGCGATGAAACCATTTGAGCTGATATTTCGGAACTGAATATTTGAGAAAGGACGCAAAGTTAGCTGGAGCTTCCTTGCGAAGCTCCATTTGCCGCAGCTTATACAGCCTTTTTAGTCGTTCCTCTTCCGAAACCGAGGCCATCACTCTTCTGAAAGACGTTTTATTTCCTCTTTGATTTCGTCAAGCGACATATCATCGTCTGCGTCGGGTTTCTTAAATGCCACATTATTGTCCTGACGCTGCTTCCAGTGTGCCGGGTCGAGATTGCACATAAGGAAGATAGCGGCCACGGTATCGGGCTTCTGATACACCTTACGCTTATGCCGCAACATCTTCACGATTTGCGGCTTTCCGTCAGCTCCGGGCCGGTATTCGGAATGTTCCTCTTCCGATTCCTTGAAACCGCCCTCGGCGGCCTCCATGAGCGTGCCGAATAGCTTCTGCGTATGATTAGTTCTGAACGTTTCCTTGCCGCGTTCCACGGCTTCTGCATATTCCGGCTTGTCAAGCCAGCTACGATGGGTGGTATCGTCAATGCCCATAGCCTTGATGTATTGCTTCAGCAGCGCGCCCCCATAGTCCATAAGGCCATGCTCGGCTATCCATTCCTCACATTCCTTAACTTTCTTCCCACAATATTTAGTCATATTACCGTTATCCTTGCAATTTTATAAGTTGATAAAATTCCTGTTTCACTTCCGGTCGCTCAAAGACTCCCGAAACGTATGCCACGGTCATTTGCCCCGGATTCTTCACTCCGCGCATAGATTTGCAGAGGTGTGTGCCTTTCATCACAAGAGCCATGCCGGCGCACTCGCCGCCTAATGCTTCCGTAAGCATCTCCACCGCCTCTTTTGCGAGGCGTTCCTGGAGTTGCATCTTCGCGGCGCAATAGCCGATGACTCTCGCCACCTTGGATATTCCAAGAATCCTCCCGGTTGGGGAGGGTATATACGCAAAGTAGTATTTGCCGAAGAAAGGCAGGATATGGTGTTCGCACATCGAGTAATAATCGCCCGAATCAAAGACCATACCCGTGATTTTGTCCTCATTTTCAAAAGTCGTTATTTTTGGTTTCTCATCCGGGTTGTATCCTCGGAATATCTCTTTCCACATACGGATAATCCTGTCGGGAGTGCCGACAAGCCCCTCACGGTCGGGATTTTCCCCGATATACCGCAAAAGGTCACGGATAGCGCGTATCGCTTTCTTACGTGTGATTATCTTATGCCGATTATCTTTTGCGTCTGTAATGATAGTCTCCATTGCGGATTCTGCTTTATAAATTCAACTGCTTCCTTGATTATACGCTTATTTGTGTCTATATCGCCGGTATCACAGGGTTGTAAATAGCGGAATGTCGCATCAATCTCGTCATACTTGCTCATATCCTGCTCTTTGCCGCGATAGACCACTTTTAGCTCGTCTATCCAATCAAGTTTAATATCTGCCTTATCGCAGAACTCAAACTTCGGAGAGCATACTACCCAATACACGTCTGCAAACCGCGGCAATGGCCTCGTGCCGTTAGTTTCGATGTTTACAAGATAGCCATTATCAACCAAGAGGTTGATAAATTCAGCGGTAATCTGCAAAGTAGGCTCGCCGCCGGTAAGGATAACCCTGTCACAAGGCTTATATTTTGCGATTTCTCGCAAAAGTTCGTCGTTGGTGTATATTTTATAAGTCTGATGCTTTGTGTCGCAAAATTCGCAGTTTAAATTGCATCCTGCGAAGCGGATAAAGATAGCAGCCGTTCCGGCATACCTCCCTTCCCCTTGCAATGAATAGAATATCTCGTTTATCCTCATAGGTCAGTTGTCGATATATGTTGCAATATTCCCCTCCGACTCTTGTACCGATGCCTTGTAACATTCGGGTATCTGGTCAACAATCCACTTGGCGATATTCTCTGCCGTGGGATTGAACGGCAGTAGCTCGTTGAGGTTGCCGTGGTCGAGATAGCCGTGTATCTTGTCCTTGATATGCTTGAAGTCACATACCATGCCGTCGGCGTTCAGTTCCTTGGCACGGCAAAAGACGGTCACAATCCAGTTGTGGCCGTGCAAATTCTGACATTTGCTTCCATAAGATAGCGAGAGGCGGTGCGCCCCCGCTATCTCCATTCGTTTTGATACGTAGTACATTGATTTGTTTATATTACAATATTTTCATTAGCTTTTTTATATTGTACTTTTCGCATTAAATTTCTTGTTTCTATAAGTCTTTGCTCTGAAGCAGAGATTGATGTATTTCTTTCTCTTTTTCTATCAAGAAATTGCAGTCGTTCCGTGACTGCCTCTAACGTCTTATGAAAAGCATTCGGAGACATATTTCTTGCATCTTTTTCAGTTATTACAACCTTACCAGATTCTATATCTTGAAAAGAGGTAGGTCTGACATAATCTGGTGCTTTATATTTGCCCCCCCCCGATTTTGCACTACCACCGCTTCCGTGAGCGGTTCTGCTGTTTGTGGCTCTTGTGTCACCGCTTCCTTTACTCATAAATTTAAGATTTATTATATTTATATTAAAATCACCCTAAAATTATAAAAGAATTATCAGATTACAAACTTTTCTCCAATAAATTTTTATAAGAAAAATTTTCTACTTGTCTCTCATATAGTTCTTTGGCAGTGGGAAATTCCTTTATCGAGAGGCTATCAATCAGTGATTGATTGTCGAAAGATGCAACGTTGCGCTTCATCAGCTCAATTGCCTTAATCTTTTCTTTAATAGCTATAATGGGTGTGACATAAGCACAATTATGTTCCCGACACCATTGCTTCACTCCCTCACCGCCACCGTAGACCACGAATGTGAGGCGGTTGCCATTGGCGATGCGCTCCGCTATCATGTACTCGTATTCAAGTGCCGGTATGCGGTCGGAATAGCCGCGTGTGCAAAACGCCCCATAGCCCTTAGGTACGCCAAAGAGGTTGGCTGCATAGAACTTATTGGCGACGTTAAGGTCAACGAACACGCCGATTCCTCGCTCTTGCATCTGTCGGGCTATCCACCGTTTCTTATAGACGGCTTGCAGACCGAAAGCCATAGGTGTCTCGTTGAATAGCGAGTAGTTAGGCTCCACGATGCTTGCCGGATTATGGGCGAGTATCTTCTCCGGGTGTTCATATACCGATTGCCAGCGGTAGTCATCGGTGTAGAAATGGAGCGTACCGTGGCCGCCCATGTTCTTTGTGCGTTTCTGCTCACCGAAGCATAGGAACGGTATCTCAACCAACTGCGGCTGCACGTCAAGCCGCAAGGTTGGAATCTCCATTTGATTGTCCGTCGGGAACAGACAATCAGGGATGTAGGTGTCGTATTTGGATAGTTGGTTTGCCATTATTTTGTCGTTTGAAGATTATTTATTAATTTTGCAATAAGAGAAGCATTTTTTAGCCAAGGCCCCGGTGCTATTCGCCCGGACGGATAAACTGATTAATGCTTCTTTCTTTTATCGGAGTCCATTGTGTCGGTGAGTGCATACAGATAATGTCTAATTCCTCTGCCTTGATTGGGTTCATGCGCTATGCCAAAGTAAACACCTCTTCCATCATTATCCGTGTAATGAAAGAAAGATACAATGCCTTTCCCATGCCCCGGAGCTGGTTCTGTGTTATAATAGGTTGACTTGGCAAGTATCTCATCAATTCGATTCATAGAACGTCTGCTAAAGTATTTGCCGCCAAGCGTACCCATTGCATCTCTTGCAAAGTGTTCACAACCTTTTTGGGTAAAACCTACTTCAATATTGCCTTCGGGTGTTGATAGGGTTGCAGTCTTATTTTTAAGCTTGTCATTCATTCCTTTGGCAACCCTCTTGGCAAAATCATATATCTGCTTCCGACGTTCTGGAGACAGGTCTTTAAATTCTTGCCTCTTTCCGTCAGAAGAATATGGGTTGCCTCTCCATGAGGATGCTCTTGTATCTCCGCTTGCTTTCGCCATGCGCTAATCAATTCTTATACTTTCTCCCAAGGCTTGTCCTGCTGATACGCTCCGAACAATCCCCACCTACACATTGATGCGTATATGGGAGTGTCAAGTCTGAAATTACGGATAATGTCAGCTGGATTGAGAGCCATTGTACCCTCATCGATGACCTTGCCGTCAGCTGTAGTTATGCTATAATCCACGTCGCTCTTGCCGATGCAACATGCAAGCCGAGAGTAAACTGTCAAGCCATGTATCTTGGCGTATTTTATCGCCAGATATCGCGCATAAAGGTTAAGTGCAAGGTCAGCCTTGCTCCCGTCCTTAGTCCATGGAGAACCGCCGCCAATGCGGCAGTTGCCGCCGTAGAAGTCAACGGCGAGCTTGCGCCCGGTTGTGCCGCAGTCAGCAATGGTGGAATGTCTGACGTATCTGCCAGTGCCGTTGACAATCACCTCGTAAGGTCGGTTGCTGCTGATTCTATCCCTGACGAAATCCTCAATATGCAATTCATCAACACCACTGTCAGGCAGCAGGGGAATTGCGACAATCACCTTAGCCGGGGAGCCGTTGTCTGTGATTACTTGCGTCTTGATGTCAAGGCCACCGAGACCGCTCTCAAATAGGTCCTTGCAGAGGCTCTTTGCCAACGAATGGTCGCACGGCATTCCATCGGCTGACATTATATCGTACATTCCAAAGAAGATACCTTGGTCTCCCCACCCATTCAAACCCTGTGCGATGTCGGGAGACTGTTGATTGATGAATACATCAACGTCCAAGTCCTCTCCGCAAATGGTGTTTTCAAAACCCCATTTCTCCTGATACTCCCTTGTGTAGCCGATTTCATTCACGGCCTCGGTCGCAAATTTTGCAAGATCAAACGTGGAGAAGTCAACTTTAGACGTAACCTCGCCGCCGATGCAGACGTGATTGTCTTTGATTTGCACCTCCACGGCATACCGAGTTTCCGGGTCTCGCTCAATGTATCTGTCAAGTATATACTGCGAGATATAGTCGGCAACCTTGTCGGGGTGTCCTAATGATACGTATTCTGAAAAGTTTAGCATAGTTTTATTGTCCTTCGATGTTATTTTCTTCAAAACAGTTTGGGAAAACACCATTTATGGATTCGGGGTAAGTGGCTTTTATTGATGTTGCATCTCCCTTGTAGAATATTTCCACATAATCGTGGTTAGTTAATGGTATTCTTTCTTCATTGAAGCGGCGAATACAATTTTCAACGCTTTCAGTTTCATATCTAAGTATGTTTTCATTAAGATTATCACCCTTGTAAGCGACAATGACGTTTTGATGAGATTTTACAATTTTTCTCACTGCAAAAGCACTCCTTGCCCGGATTGTCGCGCTTCCAATCTGATTAACCAAGACAAGCTGACCATAATAATGGAATCCTGCATCAATGAAGGCATTCACCGTGTCGTTGACGAAATTGTAGTAATAACCATTTTTATCGCGTACATCGCCAACCACAAACACCGCAAAACGATTGTCTTTCAACAATGAATAGCATTTTGATATTATCTTACGATATGAGCAGATGAAGTCTTCATAATCCATATTGGACAAATCTTCCTTCAGGTCTGAATATTTCTCCAAATCTGCATATGGAGGGCAGGAGAAAATCATATCAGCTCCTTCTTTATAAACGGACGGAGCTATGTTTCTGATAATCTCGTCAATGTCACAAGAATCCCCAACAGTCCAAACAGGCAGCCAATCTTTTGATATGATGTTTGGTGATATCGTTCCCAGGTTCTTCCGATTTGCCTCGACCTGCTCATTTCTCAAATCGTTTCCGTAATATTGCATATTCAGCGCGGAAGCGACAATCCCCCGGACACTTCCTCCCGCGAATGGGTCAATGATTGTTCCATTCTTTATATTGTACCAACGGTAACATACTTCGCACAACACAGGGTCGAATATTGAGGTGGGCCGATATGACTTTAATAAACCCTTTGAGGCTAATATTCGCGCTGCATCAGCTGAGAGCAGTCCATTGTCTTTAGCATATTTTGAAACCTTTGACAAATCCCGTGGAGAAAGGCATGTCGGAGAAAATGTCAATTCTGAATCCCTTCCGTCACCAGAATTTAAGCCGCTCCTAATCCATTGCCTCTTGCGTTCAACCCACTCACCTTTTCTGGTATCAAGGATGGAACAGGGAAATACAAAGAAATCTTTGTTTAACGGCTCATAGTCTCTATAATCTTGCTCTTCGTTGTTTGTATTTGATTTTCCTTCCTCATCTTCCCATTCCGGCAAATCCAACCCCCAGCTGTCAAGCATGTCCTCCGGCCATTCGGAGAGCAGGTTCCAGTCCCAGTCACCGAAGCCGTTGTTGTCAAGGATTGTGTATGCCTTCAGTCGGTCAGCCGGCGTTGACTTGGGAATGATGAACACCGGGGCCTCTGTGTAGCCAAGCTCCGACATGGCCTTGTAGCGCATGTTGCCGCCGACTATAACGTAGTTGCCGTTGTCAAGTGGGTAGACAAGGAGGCTGCGCCATGTCAGCAGCTCCGGGTATTTCTCGATATTCTCCTTGAGTTTTGCGTACTTGCCATCCTCAATGGAGCGGGGATTCTGTGGCAGGCCCTCAAGCTGACCCACGTTGACCTCAATCCGTGTCAACGGCATCATCCTTAAATCGTCCTTTATCGCGTCAATATCTATCATGTCTATTGTCTTTTATATTGTGATGTCAAAAATATGTGAGCTGTCAAGCCGTCGGCTTGCTCTTTTTATGCCTCTCCCGCAATATTTTAGGGGCAGTGTATTTCCACCTCACACAGTGATGAAGCCTTTTAGAAATGGAACAGGCGTTCCCCATGGTTTTGACCTTAACCGATGAAGGCATATACATGACAGTGAAGAAAGACTTCAGATAAGTCCCCGAATCAAGATAAACATCCGTCATTCCACCTGCATTTGACTGCGTCTGCTTTTGCAACAGGCATAGCTGTTGAATCTGTAAGAACAAGTCACCTGTTGAGGTATTGCGAGTGTAGGTGTTTACATCCTCATTGATGCGTCCAAGAAATGTGAACTGACGTTCCGTGTCACATATGAATGAGTTCATAGTCTTACGCTTTGTGCGCAATCTTCGGCCCTCACCGCCTTCACCGCCACCGAGATAATCACCACCTTGCGCCATGGCTATGGATTTAGCAGGAATCTTCTTGAAGTAATCCAGCATAATGTCGAACACAGCGTCAAGGTTACGGATAGTCTTGTCTTTCGTTATGTATCGCAGGCGATTGTCGAATCTCCATTCAAAGACGGTGTAGTCATCATCCAGTTCGATGAAATAACGATACCCCAGCTGCCGGGTAATACCGAAGCAGGCATTCCGGGCATAGACAATCGTGCGGCGGTCACCCGGGACACCCTCATCAAAGGTCTCCGCGATGGCTGCCTTGTCGAAAATAACGACATTCTCCTTGCCAAATCTTGCGATATATTCGGATGCCGTCTTGTCTTCGTTGTCAAGCACTATCACAATGCGGCCTGTATACCCTGACTTTTTTAGGCTGTCATAAGTTATAACCCTGTCAGCCCTTCCGTGTGATAAAATGAAGGCGACAAAATCTTTATTCCTCATCATAGTCGACAATATCAGCTTCCGTTAATTCTTTTTCGTTGGATATTCCTCGTTCACTGCGGTATGAATTTGCCAAATCCTTTGTCAATGTGATGAACCCGTTCTCAATAGCCTTGTCATAGTCAATGACGACCAAAGCAGACTTCTCCATTAAATCTTGAATATCTGCCGGAGCCTGGGCATAGTAGTTGGCTATCTTCTCATAATTAAAAATCATGTGGCGGCAAGCAGCATTAAGCAAAAAGACCTTTACGTCATCGGGAATTTCAGAATTATTTATCTCATTCTTCAGCTGCTCATATTTTGATGTGTCACACATTTCTGAAAAGGTTGGTGTCTCTCCAGTGGGTTCATAAATTGGTGTTTCCACCTTTCTTGAATAAGGTTCGTCGTTAGTCTTGCCTTGGGGTTGTTCAGGCTGAAAGGGATCCCAATCTTCAGGTATGTCTAAACCACACTCCATTAACATATCCTCCGGCCAATCTTCCAATAAACTCCAATTCCAATCTCCGAAATTGTTATTGTCTATCAATATATAGGCTTTTAAATCCTCAATAGATGTCTCTTTGGGTATAACGACACAAGGCACCTCCTTATAGCCAAGCTCTTTCAATGCACGACACCTCATATTGCCGCCGATGACAATATATTTGCCGTCATCCATCGGATATACCTTTAGGGCATTGTATTGGAGGAACTGCGGATATTTCTGAATGTCGGCTTTCAGCAGTTCAAACTTCTCCGGGACTATCTCACGAGGATTCGCCGGGAGTCCGAAGAGTTGACCCTCGTTTTCCTCGATAAGGTCGAGAGGGAGCATCCGCGCCGGGGCTGTATTGTTGTTTGTTGCGCTCATATTTTTATATGGTGTTGGTATTTTTGGGTTTCAGTTTAATAATTTCTAAGTGTCTGCGGGGGGAGTCGAACCCTCAATCGCGGCAGGTTTCACGTTGTTCCGAAGCCGTATTTGTTTAAGTTGTCTACTTCGGCGTGTCTCTCACGGATTCCACTAATCGTGAGCTTCGCAGACATCCATCGTCTTTCCGATGCGCCATTGGCGATTTCAGGAGAGCTAATATCTCCGAGCGTTAAATCAGCTGTATAAATCTTTCAGTTTTTTGCCGTTCCAGCTTGCCACCTCCACGCCGTTCTTAAACTCATGGTAGCCCATATATTTAACCATATCGGCGTGTGCAACCGCATTCTTGGCGTGATAGCCGGTAAGAGAAGTCGAATAATTGCTTGCTATCCACTCGATGTCATTAATCTCCTTTTTTGTCAGCTTACTGCGAGGCACCTCCACTCCTTTGGAGTTTGTCTTATACAAGAAGTCGTAATCTTCGGTATGTACAGGCTTCGCCTGCCCTTTGAATTTAATAACGAAATGATTCTCATCCTCCATATTGTATCCTTCCTTGATATTATAGAGTATGCTCTCATTTAGTTCTTGTATAAAAGACTCTTTAGAACGGGCATATACCGCATCCACAAAGTCCAAATCACTATCACCCCACATACCGGTAAATTTGCCTTTTTCAAGTACAAGCAGCCTTTCGGCATCAGTCAAGTTATCCCAAGCGTTAGACTCACGCTGATATGTCTCATAGTTGACATCGCCCAGTTTGCCGTTAGCGGCAAGATTGGCTAAAAAATCCATATCACGCTGCTTGGCAGATGTCTCGTTGCTTCGCCAAGTAGAGCCTTTGGTATTTCCCGAACCCTTACTTATATGCGCTTCGCTATTTTGATGGGCAGATTGGCGGCTACCCATGAGATTAGAGCGGCATCGCGGCCTTCCTGATTAGTGCGCCCTTTATAGCCTGTGAATGATTCCAGTTCCGATGCAGTTATCTTTCCGTCCTCCCCTCGCCATATCTTTCTAAGGGGTTTAACGAGACGGTAAGGTATATGCCAATACTCGCACATTTCCGCAAGTTTGCGCCCTACCTCATGGTTACGCCCTACGGCATTGCCCTTAGCCGCTGCTTTGGCTTTACTGTCAGACCTCGTCAGATGCCAATTGGAATAATTAAGCCATCCGGCCTCGATGATTACCACCGTCTTGTCGGAAGCGGCGAGTCCGTGCAGATAATCGAGCGTTTCGGGAAACGATAGAGCCTTAATACTAAGCTTGCGTGTCGGCACGTCAAGACAAGCAATACCGTTGCGCTCGACATCCGGGTCGATAGCCACAACGGTATTGTATATATAATGGTTATTACAGCTCATACATAAACACATTTTATGATTGCAAAGTAAGCGTAAATTATTGAAAAATCCAAATTTTATGCTTATTTTATAATCATTGGATGTGATTTTTTATATCTTACTTCGATTTTTCGCTATTATGCGATATTACCCCTATAATCCCGGTCTCGGCGAGCGACACAAGCTCGAAGTCGGAGAGCGTGCCTTTCATGCCGTCCTCGAAGTTGATATTGGCGTTTTCCATGTCGCAAGCCCCGACGAGTATCTGCGACACGCTCTTCTTCTCCACCCCGGTCTTCTCGTCGAGGGTGATAAAGGCCACCTTGGCGAGGAAGAATCTGTCGGCATCGGTGTTGAACACCTCCGCTATCTTCGTCTTCTTGATTGAGGGTATCGAGAACTCCCCACTGATTCCGGGCGTTACCGCCTCGATGAGCCTTGTCTCCGCCTCTGTGAAGCTTAGCGCGTCGACGAGGTACTTGTCCGTCACTTTCCTGACGCTGCCGTTTTCAAGCGTCTTGTCGTAACGCACGGCGCATTCGAAATATAATGCCATAGTTGGTTGTTTTTATTGGGTTAATGATTGGTTTGGGATAATTTTTTCAGTTTGTCGGATGCGGCGAGTATTCTCCGCTCCACCACGCCGGAGGCGTTGGCGAGGACTATCACCAGCGAGCCTATGACGGAGAGGGCAAGCAGCGCGAGTTTTGCCGCCGCCGCAGACCATAGGCTTGACCTGCGGCAGTGCCTTTTATAAGGTTTGTTCATCTGTCGGTTATTATTCATGTCATTATGTTTTTGCCGCGCAGTCATCGTCAAAGAACTCTTGGGGCGTTTCGGGCCTCATGTCTCTGGTGTCGCAGTCAACCCAGCCCTGGATATACGCTAATTCCATTTCGGTACGTAAATTCCAACATTTGTCTTCGTAGTCTTCTATTGCCATAAGCCTTGTTTTAGAATAAGCTTCGGCTTGTCGTTCAAGGTCAGTCATAATCCTCGTCTGTTTTGTCGTGGATATTGCCGATTACTTCTATCTCCGTGTGGTAGTGACCGGGGTTGTCGGGATGCCGTTCTGAAAACAGATAATGCAGCATCGGTTCTTGCCGTCCTACGCCGCCGGGCATGAAGCTCTCCATGGTAATGAAGTGGAAGGTGCAGTCGAAGTAGCTGACGCGTGCTATCTCGTCGCCGCCGTTAATCCACGAGGGTACTTGCAAGCCCGCCATCTCCGCAAGACGCTCATGGGCTTCCTTCGCGTCGTGTTTAATGCTGGTGGAGATGCGCACGATGTCGCCCTCGTAAATCTCCGTGCCGTTCATGTCTTTAAGGCCGGTGAATTGTCCGATTGTTTCGGGGTCAACCGCTATTACGCCCAAATAACACCATATGCAAGCAGTCCGCTCTCCGTCCCTAATAGGTGCGCAAAAGTCGCCATAGAGCCATTCTCCGAAGTCCCATTTGCGCTCAATGCTCTTTCCTCTGAATTTGATTGTTCTCATTATTCCGGTTGTTCAGGTTTCAGACTTATGGCGGCAGGATACAAAGTGTAGAAGCCGTCATACTTTTCCTCCACCTTGCCTTTCTCAACGAGGTGGTAACGCTCGGCGAGCCATTGCAACAGAACTTCATAGTCCTCTCTTATCTCCTTTTCGTGAGGGAAATATCCTCCGTCAAAGGCTCGGAGGTGTGCCACTTCCTCCGCTATCTTCTTTATCTCTTCGGGTGTCATAACTAATTTAATTCTAAGATGGTTTGTAAATCACCATTTATTACGGCTTCATTTGCCAAAACATAATGCACAGGAAATCCCTCAACATCTGCATCAGCGTGATATACTTCCATATCGTCAGGGTATTTTTTAAGTTCTTCGCGTAATTCTGCTACTGTCATTCTTCCGTCTCTTTAAGTCGTTATTTCCTTTTCTTGATTTTCAGTTGCCCATGCTTGCGATAAAGAGGGTTGAGCTCATTGTCGCAATAGATTGTGTCATACACTTGTTCGTAGGTGTATCCGGGGTATTGCTCCGCGATTTGCGGTATGGTCATATCACATTCGATCAGCTTCACGAGCCGCGCGCGGTCAATATCGGCAATCACCTCATAATCTCCGTCCTTATACGTTGCCGGGGTTTCTTTATAGAGATTTTCCTGCTTCTCTATGTACTTTGAGTGCTTTACGCCCCAACGGTGTAGCCAACGGTCAATAGTGGCTCTGTCCACCTTGAAGTTTTCTGCCAATCTGCGCAAAGGAACGCCCCATTGGTATTGTTCTATTACCTTGTCTTTCTGGTCGCTCAAATCGGTATGCTCTTGCGGTTTTTGGCTGAATGACATCGGAGGCCTGCCAAGCAGCACGCCCATCTTCACTCGCAGCTTCAGTCCTTCTTTTGTACGTTGCCGTATCATCTGACGCTCTATTTCAGCCGCCAACCCGAAAGCGAAGGCCAATACCTTGCTCTGGATGTCATCTCCGAGAGTAAAGCGGTCTTTGACTGTGTGGATAATGCACCCACGCTCCATCGCGAAGTGTAGAATATCCATTACCATATAGAGGTCACGCCCCAATCGGCTTATTTCGGAAGCGATAACAATATCGTCCTTTTGGAGTTTCTTCAACAACGTCCCAAGGTTACGCTTGTCGGGGTCTTTTCCTCCGCTCACGCCCTCGTCCGTGATAAACTCGTCAATAGCCCAGCCCTTATCTTTGGCAAACTGCACAACGCCCTGCTTCTGCGAGTTTACGTCCTGCTCATCGGAGCTTACTCTCAAATATCCGTATATCATAGCTATTAATATAGATGAAATCCGTATCGGTCGAAGATTAGTTCTTCACACCATTTAGGATAAAGTTCTTGTTCTTTTTCGTTGCCCCAATCGCGAGGGTGTTTGTTTATAAAATCCTCAATCTCATGCGAGTATTGACGAATGAGAGTGTGTATCGTGCTGCTTACGCTCTCACCGCCCTCAATCTGCCACCGTTTGCAGATATAGTTCAAATCGGCTTTCAGTTTGCCGTTGTGGGTGAAGTTCTCGTTGTTGGAGCAAAGATAGACCACCGCCAATATCCTTGCCGCAGTGTCGGTGCTTATGGCTGGTATGCCACATTGTAGACAGCTTTCAAGCCATTTGGAATAAGTCTCCATTACCCGTTTTCTTTTTTTTATTTCCTTTAAGTCTCCCTCGGTCTAAAAAGACCGAGGGGAAAATTTAAAATGCGGCCACCGCCCGGACTGCGACGCTGCTGCACTTGCTGCTGAAGTACGTGCCGCCATCCGAGAAGTGGACGAGCCATGCGTAGAGCTGCGAGTACTCGGTGGAAGACCAGGAGAACCTCTTGAGGGGCTTGCCTCCTGCCAATTTGAGGGCTTTGTTGACCTTGCTGAGATTCATCATCAGCAGGCCAATCTCGCCCATGCTCGGTATCCATTCTCTATCCGGGAGCTGGATTTCGCAGCCTGCGGCTTTGAGTCGCTCGGTGTTGCCCTTGCCGTCGAAGTCTTCGTAAACGTTGAAGCGGTCGACCTGCTTCTCGGTATCCAGGCTGTAGTGTTCGCTGGTGTAGGGGCTGCGGTGGTTGCGTGGCAGGAGCCGTAGCTCGCTGTCGCCGGGGAGGTCTTTGAGGGCTACGGCGATGGCTCGGTCGCCCATCTTCACGCCGATGTAGCGTGTGCCTTTCGGTGCGGCGGCGGTCTTGTCCGTCAGCTTTACGTAGGCGTTGCATCCGGCGTCTTGGTCTCTTACGATGAAGTATACGCCGTTCGTTGTCGGTGATACCGATGTTTCGGTCTTGTTTGTCTTGCCTGTATTCGTAAGGAGAATCCTTAGTGTCTCTTTGATTTTCATTTGTGCAGTCTGTTATAAAGTTTTGTTGCTATCATCACGCTTCTCTCTATCATCTCGTCAATCTTCGGCTCGCTCATTCCGTGGTTGATGTCCTTTAGCATACGCTGGAAGAATACGCGCTCGGCCAATTCAGATACCTTGTTATTGATTGCATCAATTTCCGCTTGATTCGCTTCCCGCTCCGCTTTCAGGCGGTCTAATGTGTCGTTAAGGCTCATATCAGTTAAGTTCTTTTTTCATCAGTGCATTGATTCCCGGCGTAAACGCCTTTTCATCGTAGCCGCGGCGGCCATACCAGCGGGAGATTTCAATCGGGGACTCCTTGACAGACCATTCAAGGAACACTGCATCGTGTCCGTTCTCTTTTGCTATCTGCTCGGCTCTATCCATCAGTCTTGTGGCATGACCTTGACGCCGTATCGGCTCGTCAACCCACAGGCCCCATATAAAGGCGGTGCCGTTGAACCCGTCCCAATCCTGCGGTTTGTTCCATAGTTCAAGTTGGACGGACGCGGTGCCGTCAGGAGTGCCGATTGCTATTATGTATCTGGTCTTATCCGGCCATCGTTGTCTTTGCTCCATATTATCATTCTTTGTCGTTTAGAAATTCCTCGTCGGTGGGGATGTCGGCCAGAGGGGTATAGCCCAGAGAGGCCTCTATCATTTGCAGGCTCGGGTTGTATCCGAAGCCAATATCAAGGACTATGGGGTTGTCCTCGCCTATTTCCTCCCTGATTGAGGGTATGCAGTACTTTATGAAATTTTGGCTTACCGCATACTTGTCGGTGATTCTATCTATCACGGCATCCACCTTCGCCGGGTCTTTGAGCAGTATCTTCATTTGCTGTCTTGTTGGTTTATGCTTATAAACGGTTTCAATTCTCTTTCTTATCCATTGCTCTTTGTCTCTGATTTACTTTTCGGTGTTCGTGTTCTCTTCGGCATACTTCCCTAATTCATGCTCCAGCGTTGCCTTTAGCACATCGTCAAGGTATGCGCACACATCGTCGATATGCCGTACTATCACCTTCGGGTTTTGCGCGCACTTGCAGGCGTTGGCTATTAGCAGCACGCCAATATCCATGGCATCAGCCAGATTGCCGCCGCTCCCGGTTATGCGGTTTAGCGTGTCGGCGATAAGCTTTTTCTTGTCCTCGTCTTTCATCATAATTGTTTGCAGTTGTCTTTTTTTGTGAATGTCTTTCTCCGTCTCTCTCTCCTTGCCGGGGCTATCGGCTCCACCAACATCCGGCAGAAGTCTATGTACGCGTTCGCCCAACAGGCTTTGTAGGTGATGTAGTTGAACAGTCTCCATGCCAGCTCGAGCAGGATGAACGGGAACACCAACACCATCCACAGCGTCTGCGCCGCGCCCATGCGCAGCCAGTATAAGGCTTCGCTTAAAATTCTACTTGACATGGCGCGCTTCTTGTTTTGGGGCGTTGCATATCTCGGCTTGCACATGCCCGTCGTAATAGTGTATCTTTACCGTCACGCTGATATATTCCTCGTCCATGTCCTTTGCGTAGCCGTCGACTCCTTCCGCCACGCTCTCCAAAAAGTATTCAAGGTCTTTCATTGTCTTATGTTTTACGTTTGTCATTCTTCGTCCTCCATGTCTCTTCTGCTCTTCTGCATCGCCGCCTCCGAGCCTTTGGCGCATATGCCCGACATATCGGCTATGCCACGGAGAATCTTGCAGAATCTGTTCACTTCCTTTGGCAGGTCTTTGTCTGCCACATTGGTGTCGCAGTGGGGGACGCGGCCGCCTGTAAGGGCAAGTATGCGGTCTCTCTCGTCCTCCCTGAGCATAGCCCACAGGTTGCGGAATATTGTGTCGAGATGTTTCCCGCATTCCCTTACATACTTCGGCTCTTTCTTGCTAAGTATCTCCATGCGCTTTATTTCGGTGCAGTCCTCTATGCACGTGGGGTATCGCTCGCCCTCGTCCTGCGGCAGCGTGTCGAAGAAGTATATCTGGCTAAGGTCGCGCCGGTAGTTCTCTTTCATCTCTTGTGTCGTTGTTTATTGGTTTTACGCATCTTCTGTTCTTTTGTGGCTTCTTGCGGTACTGCCCGAATCTCGCGCAGTACGGCCGCGGCTTGTAGCCGTATATCTGTATCGATGCCCAATACAGGCACTCGTCGCAGCTTCCGGTCCTCATCTTTTCCCGGGGTCTACCATATTGCCTTCACCGTCGCGTATCTCAACCTCGTCCATGCGGTTGGCGAGTATGGCCGCCGTCAGCTTTCTCGCTTCCTCCCCCGGACGGTAGCAGTCTCCCGCGAACTGCGGGACAAGGTGGTAGAGCCGTCTGAAATCCGAAGGCACCACACAGTAGTCCGGGGCGTAGAAGCCGTAATCCCTGCGAAGCCGGGAGTCTATCTTCCCCGCGTACTCCATCACCGCGTCCATCACCGTGAGGGCCTGCTGGACCCCGAGCACGAGCATATGCTGGTCGGGGTCCAGCCTTAGCTTGTTTATCTCCGTCTGCAGCCCGTGGAACAGCTTATCGAAATCAGCGGAGCAGGCGTCCTCGAACGCCTCCCCCCTGTCCGTCTCCCCGCGCTCCATGTCCGCATCCACGCTCTTGGAGCGGAATCTGTCGTAGTCTTTCCTTACCTGCCTGACGGCGCGCACAAGCTTCTTCGTCTTGTGCTGCCCCATGCTTATGCAGATGTCGCACACCGCGTCGACATATCCCCACGCGATGTTCATCAGCGTGAATACGCGGCACGACCAGCCTATAAGCACGTCCTCCGGCACGGCATCGGTAAGGAGCATCTTCACCTGCTCCCTGCGGAGCAGATTGTCGTATAAGGTTTTCATGTTGGTTCTTTGGTTTTGCGTTGTTGTCAGATTGTCGCGTACGCCGGGTCCTTCCATTCGTTGCGACCGGGGTCATAGCCGTTTGAAATCGCCCATGCCCTGCGCTCATCGTACTCCATGTCACCGGGGAACGCTCCGAGTGTCCGATCCACGAAGAACGCCCTCGCCATCTGTGGGGCCCACGGGTCGAGTCTCCACTGCCCGGCCTTGGCGTACTCGTCGGAGGCGAGGAAGTCCATGATCCTCATGCTGACCGCCTTGCGATCCTCTCCGTCGGCGCGCAGCCTCCGCTCGGTATGCTCTATGGACGCATCCTCCTGCTCATCGAGCCTGCGGTACTTGGCGAGGTATTGCTCCCTGTCCTTGCGCACGTACTCGCCGAGCTGGGAAAGCAGTGCGCGCCCCGACGGGTTGCCGTAGAAACTCTCGTACTCGCCGCTCTGGCAAAGATAGACGAAGTGCATGATCTCGGTGACCTTCAGCGCGGGGTAACGGCTGCGGATCATGTCGGCGAGCGTGCCCATCTGCGATATGTCGAACTTGGCCGACAGCCCGGCGAAATCGACTATGCTCTTGACCATGGTCGTTATCCACCGCTTGTAGACGGGCTCACCGAAAAGATCCACCACCTGCGCTATGGCCGGGGCACCGCCGGTGTACATGCGCCTTAGGTGCTTGTTGACGTAGAACGGTATCGAGGACGGCGAGAAGGCGGTCTCGAAAGTCGCCGCGTCAGAGATTTTGGATATATTCATCAAAGGGGTTTTTAGGGGTTTGTTTTTCCTTGCCCGGTTTCGGGACCGACTTCTCGGCCTTTATCCGGACGGCGTTCATAAGGCGCTGTGCCCACTCGTTGTAGTCGAAGGCCACCCATTTGGACAGCTCCCATTCCGCCACCACGCTTTCCGCGATCGACCGGAGGTGCCCAATGTCCGTTATGCCGGGATTGATGCGGTGAAGGGACATCGTGAACTGCTCCAGATGCGCAGTGTTGCGCACGGAAAAGAAAGTCCGCATGTTCTCGCTGTTTCTTTCCGAGAATGTCATTCCGGGTCTCTCGCATGCGCGCGACTCAGCATCAACATCAATTTTCTTATCATTATCATTATCATTATCATTATCATTATCATTATAGCTTCCATTGGCTTTTTTCGCACCCACTGGCTTGTTTGGGTAGCGGTCGCACCCACTGGCTTGTTTGGCGCTTTTCGCTTTTACCCCCTTGCGTCCGTTGCTCCGGTTTCTCTCGACAATGCTCTGATATTTGCTTTCGTCAATCTCAAACTGATTCTTGAAGAACTCAAATGCCATCTCAATGTCCTCCTCTACCGTTGCCTCCCCGTCAATTTGGTATATGTAAATCGCGCGAAACAATCTGCCTAATTGCTTGTCTGAAAGTTTTGATATTGGCTTAAAAAAAGACTTGTATAGCACAAAACTGTCTTTGTTCATAATCTGATTTTTTTTGTGAAGCCGACTCTGTGGCTTATAGTATTTCGATATGAAGCCTTCTTACATAAGGCCATGCCGTTGTCAATATCAAATCCCGATTCAGAACAAGCCGAAAAGGATTTATATGGTGAGCGTTTAAAAAGCCGACTGTCTGCCCGCATATCGCGTTGCGATCCGCCTTGGGATTAAAGAACCCCACGGACGATTTCTGATAATCTCTTAACCGATGATCCATAATATGCGTTTAGAAGTTATAGATATAATTTCCCTCTCATCACCTCTATCTCCATCTGCTCCACAAGCCTGTGCTCGTCGGGCGAGGGGATGTAGACACCGGTAACGTCAGCTGCCCAGTTCCTGAACCTCTCGATTGCCAGTGTCATTTCCTCCGTGGTCAGCTCGGCGGAAGAGCGGTGCGCCTTTCTCCGCTCCCCGGTGATAACGTCCGTCTTATAGCGCACGAATAATTCCGGGTTGCAGATGTCCTTGAAGTACCATGTCTTGACCTCATCAATCGTATAGCCGAACTGCAGGCCGAAATAGCCTAATGCGGCGTGCAGATATGCGTTCTGCCTTGTTGTGCGCTGCGGCCTCTTCTCCGAAAGCTCAACCACGCACCTCTTCTTGTAGAGGGTGTTACAGCGTCTCTTGAAGTTCTCGGCTTGCAGTTCTATGCTAAGGTCGTATAACATGGTCTTGCCGGTTTAGAAAGGGAGTCCGTCGCTGTCGTCCGATTGCGCCTGCTGCTGCGCATATGCCTGCGGTTGCTGCTGATAGGGCTGCTGCTGATAGCCTTGCGCGGGCTGGGGATAGGGTGGCTGCGGCTGCGCCAACGGTTGTCGGGATTGTTGCACCGCCGATTGCTGCAATGGCCTGCTGTACGACACCCTGAACGGCCTGATGTCTGCCGCGTACTCCGTCTTGCCGTCTCTTGTGTAGCTTCGCCCGCTTATGTCGAAGTCAACGGTGACGATGTCCCCGGCCTTGAACATGTCGAGGTCGCGGCAGCGTTCGCCTATGAACGTGAACTTGGGCGTGTTGCTGCTGTCCTCCTTAGGCTCGCCGGTATAAGGGTCGTAGAGCCTTACGGCAATCACGAGGTCGCGCTTCATGTATGCGCTCCCTGTCCTTGCGGAGGTCAATGTCTGCGTCGGCTCTATGATGAGTATCGAGCCTGTTATCTTGTATGCCATGATTTGTCTTGCTTTATGTCCTTTTGAATATTTCTTTCGCAAGCCTGTCGATGTCGGTAGGCTCTCCGTGCCACCCCTCGGGGTTCTCGTCACCGAAGATGCGCCTGTCCTGAATGAACTCTCTACGCGCTTCAAGCCACTCTATGAACATCTCGCACATGCGGCGTATCTTGTCCGTGGCCTCGGCATGGTCGTAGGTGTATTCCTCTTCGTATATGCCCTTGGCGGTCAACGGACAGCCCTTGCCCTGATAAGCCCATTCCACCACCCAGTAGGTGAAGCTCTCAACCTCCGTGGTCTCGCCGGACTCTATCACGCAGTATGGGTACACGTAACGCTGCCAGCCTTTCTCGAATTTGCCCCACGAATAAGAGCCTGTGGTCTTGATGTCGTACATCTTGTTGCCTACCCACTCGTCGATATAGCCGTAGAGTTGCACCTCTCCGTATGCGGTATCTATCGTTGCCTTGGCGAGATACTGCGTCACAGAGCCTTTGAAGAAGTCCGCTGCCTTTTTGCATAGGTCGATGTCGAAGTCGAATGTGAAGCCGTTTATCTCGGCTCTTATCACCTTTATCCCGGCTTCGTTCGCCGTGGAATAGATTTTGCAGTCCTCCCTGTTTGACTTGCGGTTCTCTATCAGGCAGTCAACGATTTCGTTGTATGCCGTGCCTTTGTCGGCCGCCTCGCTCGGCGCGTGTTCCACCCTGTTGATTGAGTCGAGCAGGTCACATTCGAGTTTCAGGTACATCTCTTCGGGGGTCAGCTTATAGTCGCCCACCTCGCGGTCGAGATACTCGCCCCGGCTGTGAGCGGCTTCGCTGACCTTGTTCCAGCCCTCATCGGCCACAAGCTCGTAGTCGATGAGGCTTTGGAACGCTATGAGCAGCGAGGGGTATATTCGGTATTTACGCCGCGCTTCCATCGGTATAGGTCTTTGTCGCCTTGTCGAGTTTCAGCCCGAGTTCCGCGGCTTTCTGCGCCAAGGCCTTGCTCGCTATGGCCTTGGAGTTGTACACATGCTCCAGCCCTTGCACCCACGCTATGTAGTTGTTCGCGTCCTCCGCCGTCTTCACGTCCTCGAGGTTGGCGAAGATAAGCTCTTTCAGGCTTTCGAGTTTCTGGTTGTTGGCGATGTTGGTGCTGATGCGGTTGCGGTAATTGGCAATCACCCCTCCGAAGAAATTGTTCTCGCCCACAATCTCCTTCCTGTCGTTGATAAGCACCGGTATCGGTATCACGCCCGGCATGTCGCAGGTGTTCTTGGCGTAGTAGCGGCTTGTGGGCATGAATGATATTGTGCGCGTGTTGCCGTTCATCTCCATGTACCCCACAAGGTCGAGTTCCTTCATGAGGTCGTTGGTCGAGCTGCCCCCGACTTCCGGCCGTATCACGGTATCGTCGCCCCTTTTTTCCTCCTTGTCGTGGCCGACGAATATGACGTTCTTCCCGAGGATGGTCAGCCCGTTGATGAAGTCGATGAACATCTGCTTGCGCTTGCCGTAGCCTTTGAGCGAAAGGCTGCCGTCGAAGTTCAGCTCCGTGCGCTTCCCCGACGCGGTGCGCTTGATGTAGTCCTCCATGAACGAGAGCATCTTCCCCACGGTATCAATCACCACGGACTCTATCTCTTTCGTCTGGCGCACCTCGTTGATGGCTTCCGTTATCTCTTCCCACCTTGTCACCTGCAGTGTGGGTATCTGGTGCGCGCCGTTGATGCGCATCACGCCGCCGTCGGTGTCAATCATCACGGCGTTTGGGGCTGAGCAGGCGAGTGTGGATTTTCCGCAGCCGGGCTGGCCGTATATCATGGCCACGATGCCGGGCTTGGCGGTCAGGTCTGACGGTTTCTTAAATAGACTCATTGCTTTCTGTGTTAATTGCTTGTAAGTTTTGGTTGTCGCTTTCGTTGGTTTTGCCAAGGATGTAGTCGTATACCTCCTGTCGGCTGGCGAAGCATTCGCTCTCTTCGTAGGTTCTGTAATCCGGCGAGCGGTAGAAAATGCCCTCTCCGGTTAAGACGATGGCCGCCACGGTGATGTCCTTTACCGCATGGCCGGCGATTACCGAAAGGGTGTCGCCCAAGTTGTACTTTGTTGTCGCTTCCATATGCGTTAGCGTTTAAATGGTTAATGTATAAGGGTTGATTGGATTTTGCTCTCGGCGTAGAACATGAGGATAGCCATCGCAATCAGCCCGCAGTGGGCGACAAGCCATTCAGCTATCGGTCTGTTGTCCTCTCCCGACGCGAGCATGATGCTTATGCATCCTGCCGCAATAAGGGCGGTTTTCGCGATTTTTCGCGGATTGGGAAATTTTTTCATTTCTGTTCTGTTATTATATTATACGATATTCTGTGGCAGCGGTAGGGGTCGAACCCACATCCGCGCTTTTCTCAAAGCCGCTCACCGCTCGCTTCGCTGCCTGGCCGACAATGTTGAATACTCAAAAACTTATCGATTACCTTATAGAAAAAGTCGGCACTGAAAAACAATAATAAACTCACACAAAGGTTGTATTTTAAGCCCTCTCTTGGGCTTAGGGGTTTTCGCAAATTGCCCTTTATCTTAATCCGCCGGTTACGTGTTTCCAGCATCTGCTTATCTCCTTCCCGGGGTATCTTACCGAGCGTATGCCCGGCTTCTTTGCGAGTGGGGTAATGTAGCCTAAAGCGGTGTAATTCCTTAGTGTCATGCGGTGTATGCCAAGCAATGCGCATGTCTCGTTCACGCTATACCTCCCCATGGGTCTTACTTCTGGTTCTATCGATGTTATCATTTCTTTGTCTTTTGCTGTTTCTTGGGGGCATATAACCCATTTCTTACTATCACATCCCTTACCCCCATGGTTGTTATGGGGAATAATACGCCTTGTACCGATGTCTCTCCTTTGCGGTATCTTTGCGCAAGGGTCTCGAATAGGGTATATACTTTTTCATCGGGATATTGTTTCAAAAGCTCGATATAGTCGGTGCATACCGCATTATCTTTGCGGCGTTGCAACTCTCTTTTTATTTCTTTCTCTTCTATTGTCGCCATACATTAATATATTATATCATCTATGTTACGTCCGTTAACGGTTACGATGTAGCCCATGTATTCGGGTTCTCCGTTCATTGCTCTTTCTTTATAACTCTCGCGTATGTCGTAGGCGCGATTTGTGGCTATCTGATAGGCACTCCCGGGATTGCCCTTATACCGTGCTATCTCTTCGCCGTTTACTCTTACTATGAAGCATCTCTGATAATTCATGTGTCCTTATATTTGCTAAATTCAACTTTTATGATTATTTTTGCGTTGGATTTTATATGTGTTATAAAATCACACTGCAAAATTAAATATAAATATTGATATAATCAATAGTTCTATTTATATTTAATATTTTTTAATATTTAAGTGTAAATAAATATATTTATGGAAGGAGAAATGTTAAAAGCAAGGATTCAAAAAATTGAATCAAATATGGCTGAGGTTGCAAGAAAACTAAATGTATCCCCGCAATCATTAAATCAATCCCTAAGTGCAAAGGATATGAAATGTGGTTTTGTGGAGACACTTGCTGTGGCCTTAAATCGTCCTATCAGTTATTTCTTTGGCGAAGAAGTGAGAATTGACGACCATTCTCGCCATGATGACCATTCGTCAAAATTTGGAAGTAACTCTGAACATTACGAAAATAGTGGAGATGAAATGCTTTTATCAAAACTAAAAGCAGCAGAAGATAAGATAGAATCTTTAAAGGAGCAACTTTATGGGAAAGATGAAACAATTTCTGCACTAAAATCAGATATTGAATCAAAACAGAAAATGATTGATTATCTATTAAGCAAGTGAATATGGCATCCAATATCATAGACTTAAATAATGGCACTTTAAAAGTATCGAAAGCCTATTTAATGGATAGGTATATGAAAGGTGCAATAATCCCCCAAGATTTGTTCTGGGAATGTATTGATAAAGTTGGTTATATCATACTCCCGAAATATCGTCTTGAAGAAATGGAGAATAACCGCATTGCACGAATAGAAAAAGACAAACAACTTGCTAATTGTGCGGAACTAAATAACAAAGGTATTGCGTATGAGAAATCTGGTAATATTGACGCAGCGATAAGAGTTTATGAGCAAAATATTGCATCTAATAGCCCATATCCAGCGACACATTCATTCGAACGGTTAATGATACTGTATAGGAAACGCAGTGATTATATAAATGAAATACGTGTAATAAAAAAAGCAATCAGAATATTCCCGAATGAAGTAAAATTTCAAGAACGTCTAAAAAAAGCTGAGTTTCTAAATAATAAAAGAAAGAGTATCACGTGTTCATTAAGCAACACTGAAACAAAATCAAAAGATAAATACAACAGTGATTATTGGTTATAAAAAATACTTCTGTCTTATTGTATGTCGCAGTTTTATGCCGATAGCACCAATATATTACCTGAATAATAACTAAGAATTATCAATATGAATAAAACTCCAATGCTTTCCCTGAAAGGGAAAAATGGTCAATTATACGTGTATGCGGATCACGTAGAAATAAAAAGAAAGGGGTTACTAAGCTTCTTAACCCATGGCACTGCCGGGGATAAGACCATCCCATATACAGCCATTCAAAGCGTTCAACTTAAAAAAGGTTCATTGCTCGTTAACGGATATATCCAATTCGGTATTCTTGGGGCAATCGAGAGAAGCGGCGGTATATATAATGCCACAGATGATGAGAATGCTGTTGTGTTTTCCAAAGGAAGCAACGATGATGCAGAAAAAATCAAAATCTTCATTGAAGAGAAAATCTTTGCCCTAAAGTCAACGACAGCCACTACGAATATAATACAATCAACTCCTGCCGATGAAGTGCTGAAATTAAAACAGCTTTTGGACGCAGGTATTCTAACCAAAGAAGAATTTGAGCTAAAGAAAAAGCAAATCCTTGGATTATAACAAATGCAGACCCCCGACAGCCAAACAATATGCAACCGCTTCTTTGAAGCGTTAAAGAAGCTCACGGAGTTAAAGGTAATCCGTGGCAAGCAATCGTTCACCCGGCGGTACAATATCAACCGCTGGAATATGAACACGCTCGAGAAGAACCCCGAAAGCGATATGTTCCAGGCCGGGTGGCTTCTCTACCTGACGCGCGACTACATGGTGTCGCCACGTTGGCTAATCACCGGCGAGGGCAGTTTTTTCGAAGCCGGATGGGATGCCGAAAAAGTGCGAAACGTGCTAAAATCCGTGCATGTGAAAATTCCTAAGGTTGCAAATACGTGTGAATCAATAGTTTAAAACGCTAACGTACCAGCTTCCCAAGCTGAGGGTCGCGAGTTCGAGCCTCGTTTGCCGCTCCATTTATTAAGCGATTGTGTTTAAGCTGATTATATGCTAAATACAATCGCTTTTTCTTATGAAAAAGCACATCCTTAGCTCTCTAATCTTCAATTTTATCGGATATTTTTGCATAAAATTGCATAGTCTTGATTAAAAATCCGTGTGCGAATACGTGCGTGATATATGGCGGTAAACCAAAAGCAGGGGATAGTTGTTTGAGAATTATATAACATCAACTATTTCTTAATATGAAAAAGATTTTACTACTTTTCTGCGCCATATTCGCTATTAGCGCCGGCGCATCTGCCCAAAAGGTACAGGTACAAGTGGGTTATGGCGGCTATACACAAATGGACGGCTGCGACATGCACGGCGGTTACGGCCCGGTGGATAACGCATGGGGTGCCCTTACGGCAGCCGTGAACTTCCAGGTAAGCAATAATCTATGGCTGGGAGGCTCATATACATTCTCATCCACCTCGTACAAGCATGACGACGACGGTCATGCCTATTATCATGTGGTAATGCTCAACGGTAGGTATGATTATTACCGCTCGGGATTCTTGAAACTCTATGGACATTTGGGCATCGGCTGTGACATCACTCATATCGGATTCCCGAATTTCTCTAAGGATAAGGGATATTTCGCTTTCCAGGTATCGCCTATAGGGGCAGAGTACAACCTTTCGCGCGTGACAAACATCTTCGCCGAACTTGGTTACGGCGCACAGGGTCTGCTGCAAGTAGGATTCCGCTTCGGTATTTGAATTGATCAATGTCATATAAAATAAAAGCTCGCCCCCGAAAGGCGAGCTTTTATTTTATATGACACGAGTGAATTAGCGGATAACCTGCTTAGACACTTTGTTGCCCTGCTTAACGATGAAGATACCGTTGGTGGGATTAGCCACGCGTACACCCTGTACGTTGTAGTATTCTACAGGAGCGTTCTCATCATCGTCGGGGCTATTCGTCGAGGCTGACAATAAATGAAGATAGACGCCGAGTCTTACTGTCAAAATTTGCCCCTATCTTGAAAATTTTCTTACCATTTGTGCAAAATGGCAAAGTATAATCCTTTTCATCAATCTGTCTGATAGCCTCCTCCGCGCTTCCGTCTATCTTAAATTCCATCACATATACATAATTAGGAGTTTCCACCACCATATCTATCCGTCCATTACTCGTCTTATACTCCGTATGAGTATAGAACCCCATTAATTTCATAATGACAAACATCACATTTTGATAGTGTATTTCTTTGTATCCCCGTATACATTCCTCCCGACTGCCCTTTATCTTTCTTCTTTTTTTTGTTTGGTCATAGGGAATTCCGGCAAAAAAAGACTGAAGCTTGTGCATGAAGGCTTTAGCTTTACCTCCTTCTACATCCAGCACAAAATCTGTAATCAGCAATGAGGGATCAGCATCTTTCATATAAGAATTCATAAGATACTCACTGAATCCTTCAGTGACCTCCTTGTTTGGAAATCCGAGAGTATAAAGTCTGAAGCGGCTGTCATACCCTTTAATGGTTAGATACCCGGTCTGAAAAAACAGTGGTACAGGATTAGACAGGTATATATCCGAGCCCATCAACAAATTTTCATTACACCGATATCCTTCAAGTTCGGGAATCGCAAATGTCGCTTTTTCAAGGACATCCACAAGATCGGATGTCGTACCAGTCCGAAACCAATAAGAGCCAAACATCCCGCTCTTAAAAGTATTAAGCAGACTGAACGGATTATATACATCTTCAATGGTATTTGCAAAATGGTATCCGTCATAGTTGGATTTCAATTCATCGTGTATCTCAGCTACGCTTACTTTTTCGCGCTCTGCAATCTTATCTATGCTATCATAAAAATATAATGAAAGTTCTTTTTCCGTTATGCCACAAATAGCATTATACTGTGGCAATAAGGAAATATCTTCAAGATTATTCAATCCACTGAAAATGCTTACCTTACTGAAACGGGAAACGCCTGTAATCATTGCAAATTTAATAAATGGATCCATGGTCTTAAGTACAGAGTAGAAAGTATTCATTCTCTTCCTGAAATTTTCTCGCAGTTTTTTGCTGTGTATATTGTGCAAAATAGGTTGGTCATATTCATCAATCAGCACCACCACATTTTTTCCTGTGTTCTCAGCCGCCTGGAAGCGACAAAAGCATCCATCCGTCGTTGGTTTGC
>N._stephensi_709_foregut__coassemble_105_pt1 | contig 32774 bp, 21 predicted proteins | sample N__stephensi_709_foregut__metabat2_low_PE_014 | metagenome-assembled genome bin N | reverse complement strand
AGAAGTGGAGTCAATCGGATTTGACGATGTGGCATTGTTCTATAACCCCGATGGCACATTGATTAACCAAATACAGGCCGATTACCCTGAGATTACCCCTAATACAGTGGTAAATGCACTTTGAATCGGGGAGCCACCGGCTCTACAGTCGGTGTCTACTGTGTAGGGTGGTGAGCCGGATAAATTATCAATGATGCAAACGCAATTTTGTGCGTTTGCATTATTTTTTGTACCTTTGCACCGCCGTTTACAAAGAGCGGAAATCAAATGATAGTAGTTAATAAGGTAAAAATGGCGCTTAGTGCGCATGTCCAAAACTTCGCGGTTAAGGAGAATTGGAAAAGTACGGCAGGCACAGCCGTGGCATACTGATTATGGTATTTTAATCAGGATCTTTCATTTTGTAATCGAAATTATCGGTCGGGCCGCATACCGTCGGGATTTTGACGGATAGCGGTTCACAACTTTATTATTCACATTAATAACCAATATATGAACAATCCACGATTGCTCACAGGTGTGGTTGCGGCCATACTGTTGGGCTCCGGGGTGAATGCATACGCACAAGGCTCTACCACAGTCACGCTTGAGGAATTATTCGAGACCGCCGAGAGCCATAGTCTGCAGTTGCGCCCCTCTTTTTCTGCCGAGAACGAGGCCCGGCAAGAAATCAGTGTAGCCAAATCAGCGATGCTCCCGGAAATCAGCGCATCTCTGTCGTTAAGCTATATAGGCGACGGCTTTACTACAAAAAGGAACTTCTCCGACTATCAGAAGGCTTCGATACCGCATTATGGCAACGGGCTTTCGCTCAATGTCAGCCAGCCGGTGTTCACCGGTGGCGCCATTACCACCGGCATAGAGCTTGCCGAGCTTAAACTCACCGCGTCAAGATATGCCACGGAGCTTCAGCGCGACAATATCCGCTTTCAGCTCACGAGATTCTACCTTGATATATATAAATACACCAATCTGCGCCGTGTGGTGGAGAATAACATAGCTCAGGCCCGTAAGGTGCTTGATGAGATGAATGCCCGATATGAGCAAGGAGTGGTGTTGCAGAACGATATCACCAGATATGAATTGCTTGTGTCGAATCTGGAGCTGAATCTGGTGAAAATCAATAATACGCTCGATATCCTTAACCATAATCTCGTAAGCATCGCCGGACTACCTGAGGGCACTGTCATAAGTCCTGACTCTACTATATTGCAGCGATCATTGCCGGCGCAGGGTGAGATGAGTTGGCAGACGGAGGCGCAGTCCAATTCCCCGGTAATAAGTCTGGCACGGTCAAAGGCTGATATTACGCGTAAGGCGGAGTCGCTCGTCAAGTCAGAGCTGATGCCTAAAGTAGGGTTGCAGGCCGGATGGACCATAGACGGGCCCATATTGACGGAGGTGCCTCCTATCAACCGTAATCTAAGCTACTGGTATGTAGGGGTAGGGGTGAGCTATAACCTTTCGTCGCTGTATAAGAGCAATAAATCGCTTGCCCGAAGCCGCGCTGCCTCGATAAATGCCGCCGATGAGCTGGCTGCCACCCGCGAGAATGTGGAGCTTGGCGTAAGAGCCGACTATATACGCTATATGGAGGCTTACGAGGAACTTAAGACCCAGACAAAGAGTGTGGAACTTGCTGAACGCAACTATTCAATCGTATCCACACGCTATTCGGCTGACATGGCCCTCATCACCGACATGCTTGATGCCGCCAACTCCAAACTTGATGCCGAGCAGCAGCTCGTGAATTCACGAATCAATATAATTTACTACTATTACAAATTACTCTTTACTTCCGGAAAAATATGAAACGTCCAGCAAAAAAAATACTGTCATATATCATCACTATTGTGGTAATACTGGCCGCCGCTGCATGGGTGGCATCCAAATTCATCCACTTAGGCAACGTTGAGTTCACCGACAATGCGCAGGTGCAGCGCCAGATAGTGCCCGTCAATAGCCGCGTGCAGGGGTACATCAAGGACATTAGATTCAAAGAGTACGAATCCGTGAAAAGGGGCGACACTCTTGTGATAATAGATGATGCCGATATGCGTCTGCGTGTGGCTCAGGCACGCGCCGACTACCAGAGCTCTCTGGCCGGACGCTCCGTGGCCGATCGCAGTGTGGGTGTGGCTTCAGCCAATGTGGCCGTGACCAACGCCTCGATATCTGAGGCTAAGGTGCTGATGGACAATGCTGCCGCCGATCTCGAAAGATATAAGAAGCTGCTTGAGAAGAATGCCGTGACACGCCAGCAATATGACGCTATGGAGACAGCCTACAAGGCTAAGAAAGCGCGATACGATATGCTAAAGCGCCAACATTCGGCCACGACCTCGGTGGTGGACGAGACACGCCAGCGCATAGCGCAGAATGATGCCGGCATCGACCTCGCCAAAGCCATGGTGGAGATGGCTGAGCTCAACCTGTCGTATACGGTGATTACCGCTCCGTGCGACGGGTACTGCTCTCGCAAAGAGATACAGATTGGCCAGCTTGTGCAGCCCGGGCAAACACTGCTTGATGTGGTGGATGCCACTGATGTATGGGTCACAGCCAATTACAAGGAGACCCAGCTTAAGCATATACATGTGGGAAGCGATGTGGAGATAGAGGTTGACGCCATCCCCGACCTAAAGTACACGGGTAAAGTGGTGTCGATATCCACCGCCACAGGTGCTGCCTTATCTATACTTCCGCAGGATAATTCAGCAGGTAATTTCGTGAAGGTGCGCCAGCGCATACCGGTAAGGATCGAGCTGACCGATACCGCCAATCTGAATCAGCTGCGTGCGGGTATGAACGTGGAATGTAAAGTGAAGTATTGAAATGGCAGAGTGGGGAGGGCCTCAGGGCCCGTTTGACATTCCGGATATCCCCGGTTATGTGCCTCGAAGGCTGAAGCCGTGGATTTTTGTGCTGTTCGTGCTTATAGTGCAGTTCTCGGGCGGCGTGTATCTCGCTGCCGCCACCGACATGGTGGGCACTACGGCTTTGATGCAGGAGGATATACTGATGGCAGGGTATGCCTCGCTTATCGGTATGGCTCTCAACTTCTGCGTTATGTTCAGGCTTAAGTTCCGCTATTCCAACCGTGTCAGTCTCCTCGCATGTGCTGTTGTGCTGATAGCCGCCAATGCGATATGTACGAACACAACGAGTGTGCCGATGCTGGTAGGCACATGTCTTGTGGCCGGCTGGTTTCGTATGTGGGCCACATTCGCCTGCAACTCCACTATCCAGACGTGGATTACCCCTAAGCGCGACATGGCGGTGTTCTTCTGCTACGTCTATATCATTGTCGATGGCGTGATACAGATCAGCGGCATTTCCGTGGTGTATGCCGCGTTCTTCTATCAGTGGGAGTACATGCACTGGATTATGACCGGGCTGCTTGTGCTGATGACGCTTATGGTGATAATCCTTGTAAAGCCCGTGAAGGGTCCCATGCAGATACCGTTGCTCGGTATTGACTGGATTGGAGCCTTTCTGTGGGCCGTGTTCATGCTATGCTTCACCTTTGTGTGTGTCTACGGTGATTTCTACGATTGGTGGGAATCAAATGAGATAGTGATGGCAGCCTTGTTGGGTATGGTATGCGCCGGCATTAATATTTGGCGAGCCTCATTCCTGCACCATCCCTATATATCCTATCAGGCTATGCTAAATCGCAATGTTAGGCGAGCCACCATGGTATATCTGGTGTTTTACACGTTGATGGCCACTGAGCATGTGTTTGAGCATGGATATGCGAGTACGATTCTCGGCTATGACGAGACCAATCTTATCAGTCTCAACTGGTATGTGCTTGCGGGCATAGTGGTGGGTTGTGTGTTCACCTGGCTCACATTCGCCACGCGAAAATGTAGATATAAGACCATGACTGCTGTGGCATTCGCATTGGCCACGGTATATCTCGCATACTTTTATTTCACCATTGATTATGGGGTGGAAAAGGAGATGCTTTTTATCCCTCTTTTTGTGCGCGGGTGCGCTTCGGTGATAATCGCTATCGTGTTTCTCACATCCATGACCCCCGGCGAGAGCAAGCTGCATTTCTTCGTGTTCCCGCAGGCACTTACGATTAATGGATTCACAGGTGCGGTGATGAGTGCCACTTTCGGTCCGGCTATTATCGGGGAATTCCTTCAGCATGTGATGGCTAAGAATTCCGCTTTGCTATCGTCAGCGCTTTCCGATACCAATTCAGCTGCCTTGCATATGCCTATAGGCGAACTATATGGTATGGTGCAGCGTCAGGCTCTTGTGGTGTCGATGAAGGAGATATATGGCTGGCTGCTTATCGTGTCGGTCATATCCTTGACAGTGATTCTTGTGTACTACAGCCCGTTGCGCCCGTCGGCCATTTTCCCGAAATGGCGTACTATCCGTCGAGGCATTCAGCGTCTTGTGCGCAAGCAGGAGGCTGTGGATTCCATGGCATGAAATCATAAAAATAGCCCTCGCCATTTTCGGCGGAGGCTATTTTTTCATTACCTGTTTATCATCAGAATCGCATATGCAGCGACACGCGCAGTCCGTTGCGGTCGATGCTGTAAGGCATGTTGCGGTATGTGAGTCGCCACACATAGTCCACTCGTAGTATCTTGAATATATTGTCGATACCGGCGGATATTTCCATATAAGGTCTGTCTTTCATAGGTGTGATATTCACGTCGGTGGGGAAGCGTAGCAGCTCGGGGTGCAGTGAGGGGTTGTTGTTGTCGCTCAGGTGTCCGTAAAGCCCCTTGAACCCTATGACTTCCCTGAGTTTCAGCTTTTTGAATCCGGGCACAGCATTGAATAGCGCACCGTTCAGCCAATATGTGAGGTCCCATGACACATAGCTGTCGTTGATGAATTCCATGGGGTTCATAAGAGCGAAGCTTCCTTTCTGTATTGTGTATGATAGGTTGGCGTTGGGTATCATGAGATTCAGGAAAGGCGAACGGCTCCACACATGGCCGCCCCTCACCTCCGTGTCGATATATCCGAACATCGAAAGCCAGAAGCGCTTCTGAAAACTTGCTTCAGTCTTGTTAATAAAGAATTTCGCTCCCCATAGCCCCTTTGGAGCTATGGTGTGTGTGAGAGTGAACACCGGAGCGTCATGATTAATGGGTACCCTGTATGACTTGCCTTGGGCGAATTTTTCGCCCGGTGCATATCTGAGTTGCAGTATGAAGGCATTTTCCGTGTAGTGAGGGATGTCGTTGCCGTATCCGTCGATAAAGGGGAGGTATCGCGTGGCAATCTGCCGGTCGTTCTGCAATGTGGCGTTCACCGAGAAGTTGTTGTGAAGTTCCAGATTGTATTCGAGCTTGTTTACGAGGTGGTATGTGGTGTTGTTGGCCTTCATACGCTTCAGCGACAGGAAGATATTGTCTTGGTTGGTATACAGGTAGTGCTCGCCTATTTGGTCGAGGTCATAGCTGCTGGATAGCCTTATGGAATGTATGGGAAATTCTCTCGAATGGTATTCCTTATCGATGAACGAGTATTCAAGTTCGGCCCCATATTTCCATTTGTGGTCCTTTATGCCGTAAGCGAGGTATCCTCTGCCGAAAATGCGCTTGTTGAGATTAGCCGTGGTGAATCCTCCGGCGCGCAGGCGCGTACCCTCGATAGAGTTGAAACTCACCATGGTATTCACCGGACCGATATCCACTTTGCTGTCTTTTCCGGTGGTGATGTATCCCACGAATAGCAGTTTTGCCACTTTCTCGCCCCAATAGAATAGCGGTACGCCGCGCAGTTGCTGCATCATAGCCCCCATGTGTTTTTCATTGTCGGTCACGGTGATGAGTCTGTTTTGGCTCCAAAATTCGTCATCGCGATTTTTCGCCATATCCACTACCATTTTTGATGCCAAAGCGTCGTACACGGTGGTGTCAGAGGCTTGGGAGAAGTTGTGGTTGTCGAATGCCATGTTGCGGCGCAGGTACATCCCCGGGGTGCCCGGCATCATCTTTGCCTCGATTGTGAGGTCATCTGTAAGCTTTATCCGCGAGCCGTCGGGGGCGCGTCCGTATTCTTGCGATATATACAGATTCTGGATGAAATTTAGGTTGATATTGCGGGGAGTGCGCATCGTCACCTTTTTGATGAACATAGTGGAGTCGTTTACAGGCACGAACACTTGCCCGTTGAATCCGAACGAGGCGGTGTTGTGTGGGTAGAAGCTCAACACGATGCAGCTGTCACCGGCCACCTCCACGGTGTCGGTAAGATAGAATTTGTAGAAATCCGGTGCTATGCGCGACAAAGGGCTTACAAATCGGTTGTGCAGTATGTTTATGTCATTGCTGAAGAGGTCAACCTCGCTCAGCATGTCATCAAGCACCACCATGAAATTGTCTTTGTCGAACATCTCGTCCATACCTTCCTGCCGTATGCCTGTCACTACCTCTTTGTCGGCGTGCGGGGTCTTACGGTAGTGCACTTGCGATGTCTTTTCCTTCACGAGCAGGTTGAGTATGGTCTTGCCTGATATTTCCGATGTGTCGGCGTAGTCTTTCAGGAAAGGAAACTGCTTTAAGAGGTTGGAGTTTTCGCTGTAGGAGTCGAAGTCGTTGAGCGCTAACGTGGTGAGTTCGTGCTTGTCGTAATTGTAATATTCGTTACGCCGAGGGTCGGTATCCGGTGCGTTTGTGCGCAGGCGTCGGGCAAAATCCACGGCCGGATTATTTTTCTTGGTGTACTTTTTGCGTTTCACCACAATCTCTTTCAGCTCAGTGCTTGCCGGGGACAGCGACACGTCGTATATGTTTATTTTGCCTTTTTTTATGGGTATGATGCATTTCTCGTATCCTAAGCAGCTCACCGCCAAGGCTGAGGCCGAATCGGGTACGGTGAGTTCGAATATGCCCTTTTCGTTGGAGAGTGTGCCGTTGGCTTCGCCCTCCACCGTCACGGATGCGAAAGGCAAAGTCTCTGCGTTAGAGGCATCACGCACTATCCCGCTCAGGTAATATGTGCCTTTGGGGGTAGAGTTGGCATGGGCGTACAGCCCGGTGCATATATATAGTATAGATGCGATAAAAGCGAGTATGATTTTTGGCATTGTCGTCAATAAATTGTACCTTTGTGTTGTATATCATTAACGTGAAGTTTTCGTTTTTATTTCATATTCTATTTGCTAAATAATCAAAAATGGCTAAGGAGATCGAACGCAAATTCCTTGTGGAGGACGATTCATTCAAGGAAATGGCTGTGAGCAGTGAGGATATAGAGCAGGGCTATCTGTGCACCGACCCTGACTCCACAGTGCGTGTGCGCATCAAAGGCAAGCGTGCCTATATCACAGTCAAGAGCCGCAATCAGGGAGCGGTGCGCAATGAGTGGGAGTATCAGATACCTGAGGATGATGCTCATGAGATGCTTGAGTGCTGCCGGGGCATACTCGGCAAGCGGCGTTATATTGTGCCTTATGATGGATTGGTGTGGGAGGTGGATGTGTTTAGAGGGCGGCATAGCGGACTCGTGCTGGCTGAGGTGGAGCTTGATAGAGAGGATGCCCGTGTGTCGCTTCCCCCCTTCGTCGGTGTGGAGGTCACTGGCGATCCGCGCTATTACAATTCGGTGTTGTCTGAGAATTGATGCTACCCATCTCATTTTGGAAGTATACGAAAATACACGAGAAGCCTCTAATATCACCATAAATCCTCGGTAATATAAGAGGCTATCGCTAATTCCCTGTCACCTCTACTCTCGATGATGTGGGTGTATCGTGTGTCACCTGTATCTGTGTGAGTATGCGTTCCTTTAGGGCTTCCACATGGCTTATCACGCCTATTCGTCGGTTGCCTATACGGTGCAGGTTGTTGAGCGTGGTGATCACGGTGTCGAGCGTGTCCTGATCGAGCGAACCGAATCCCTCGTCGATAAACAGCACATCCACATCTATTTTCTGCTTGCTTATCGCTGATAGTCCTAAAGCGAGGGCCAGCGACACAATGAACCCCTCGCCTCCTGACAACAACCCTACATTGCGCTTGCATCCTCCTTGGTGGTGGTCGATTACATATATCGTGAGCGAACCGTCCTCGCAGTCGAGCGTGTATCTGCTATTCAGCCGCGTTAGGTAATGGTTGGCTTTGGCTAAAAGGGCGCGAAGCACGTAGCTTTGTGCCAGATTGCGGAATCTACGCCCTCCGGCTCCCCCGAACATGTTTTCGAGTATCTGCCACCGGTCCCTCTCTTTTTGTGCGCGGTCCAGGAGTTCTAATTTGGATTTTAGGGCATTCTTTGTGTCCGAGTCCGTTTTAATGGCAGCTTCGAGAGAGGCTTTTTCCTTTATGTGTGAGTCGCGTTCGGTCATTGCCTCAGTGCGTAGTTGTGTCAGGGTCTCAATATTTGCGTCATCCGGCATTTCAGGTTTGATGGCTTCATGCTTTGCTATCTGAAGCCTTACCGCATGCAATGCTCCCTGAGCCGCTGATTTTGTTTCAGCGGCTTTCTTTATCTTATCCTCAAATATAATTATGGAGTCTTTGCCAATGGCCGATATTTCAGCAAGTTCTTCTCGGGAGTAGGCATGTGTGCTGTCAAAGTATTCGGCTATTGTTTTTTCGGTTGAGGATATCTTTGAGACAGCAGCGGTGAGTTGCCCTTCGAGACGGTTGATTTTTTCCGTGAAATTGTCAATCTCTGTCTCTATATTCTTCAATTTCCGGCTATCGGTGACGCGTTTGTCCGTGAGGTGTTCTTTTATCGGTAGTAGTCTCGAATTGCATCTCTCGATTAGTGCCGTTGTGTCGTTAGCCTCCTTAGTGAGATTATCAGCCCGTTTAAGCAGGTAGGCATATTCTGCTGCGAGTTTGCTTATGTTTGCGGCTATCTCGGAGCAGTTGTCGATGTCGGCCTTGGCGAAATCTCCCAATAAGGAGTTGATTTCAGATAGGCTAATGTCACAACTTTCCTGAGCCTGTTGCCTTAGCATGTATGTGGCTTCCGCTTTGGCCTTGAGCGATAGGGTGGTATTTTGTCTATCACGAAGGGCATTGGCTGCGGTGTCGAGACTTTTACGTACAGTTTCTGTGGTTTTCAAAGCCATATCGTAGGCTTTTTTCCTTTCTAAGGCTTTTTCCAGTTTGGTTTTATTGTCGGATTGTAGTTTTAGTGCTTCTTCCCTCTCTTCGGCTATCTTTACAAGCGTGTCGTCGGCATTATAGTTCGGGTCTTCTGATTTGGCTTTACTCTCAGCCATATTCAGTGCTTTCCGTTTGTTTTGCTCGTCTTTCTCTTTGGTTTTGGTGTCCTTTGACAGGTATGAGTATGCTGCTTCGAGCGAAGCTATCCTGCGTATTAGGTCGTCAAGGATAGAGTTCGATTTTTCTGCTTCTGCTTGGGCTTTCTGTAGAGCTGTGTCCAATTCATGCTGTGGCAGCATCTCGGCTACATGGTTTCCGCAAAGTGGGCACTCGTGAGTATCGGCGAATCGTTGGCGCAATTGGTCGATATGGTCGTTGAGCTGCATACGCGCTCGTAGTATCTGTACCCTATCGGAGTTGATTTTTTCAGCTTCAGGCAGTTGACTTTTCGCTCTTGCGAGTTTATCGCATGTCTCGGACAGGTCGTTCTTTGCTTGGTGTAGGGTTGACAGCGCTAATCTGTGTTCTTCTTTCCTTATTATGTATGTTTCCACTGCCTGACGGCGTTCGTCGAGCTTCACCAGTATGGTTTTGGCTGCGTTTACTGCCTCGGTGAGGGCGGATATGTCTATGTCGGCAGTGTCGGCGGCGAGTCTGTCGCTTTCTTTTTTTGCTTTAAGGTACTCGTCTTGCGCTTTCGTCAGTCGATCATGCAGTTTGGCTTCCGAAAGCATTGAATTTTCGTATTCGGCGGTTTCTGTTTCGTGATTTTTGTTTAGATTAACCACTTTTGCGGCTTGCTGCACGGCATTTTTTGCTTTTTCCTCTATTATTGGCGCATGAGCATATAGTTGTGTGTTACGTGCCTCCTTTTTTATGGCATTATCCGTTTCCGCTTTTGCTTTATCATATTCATTGCGTCTGTCGTATAGATGGTTGATGCCCTTTAATATAGGTATGTAGCAATCGAGGATGGCCTCATTTAGTCCGGTGCGTAGGTCAGATGAGTTTTTGCAGGCATCAGAGTTTTCGTTTATAGTGTTTCTGATTTCGATGGTCTCCTTCCATGCCGATAGTATCGCAGCCATGCGCCGTGTCTCTTCCGACTCTTCTGTGAGTGTGGCAAGCCTCAGTGCTTCGGCATGAGTTTCCGCCTCTTTTTTGAGCAGCGCGTACTGCATAAGCCACTGTATGCGGCTGTCGATGGTGGCTATTTGAGATATGAGGGCAGTGATGGCTGCGGTCCTTGATTTTATTTCACTTTCGGCATTTTCTATTTCTTCGTCAGTGAGCAGGTGTTCGCTTTGTCCCTTGATTTCGTTTTCTATCGCGCTCGCCGTCTCTCTCTTAGCCATGAATGAGTCGTAAATGTTTTCGCCGATATGTGCGTACACGTCGGTGCCGGTTATTTTCTCAAGTATATCTGATTTGTCGGCATCCTTAGCTTTCATGAATGTGGCAAATTGCCCCTGAGCCAGCATGGTAGTGCGTGTGAATTGGTCGAATGTGAGGCCGGTGGATTTTAGTATTATGTCCTTTATTTCGTCGTCCTTGTGATAGCTTATTCCTTCGGTCGTGTCTTCTATCTCTCTTTCGGTCTTCTGCATCTTGCCGTCGGCTTTGCCTCTTGCGCGCCTTACGCTCCAACGGGCTATGTAGGTGCGTCCGTTGCAGTCGTCGAATGATAGCGCTATTTCAGCTTGCCCGGCACCTCTGCGCACCAGTTGGCGCGGATTGTCGGTGCGTATGCCTTCGCTGTCGTTCTCGGCAGTGCCTATGGTCTCAAGGCTCGGCACTTTATTGTAGAGTGCCAGACATATGGCGTTAAGTATTGTGGTTTTGCCGGCTCCGGTGTCTCCCGTGATAAGGAAAATTGGGTTGTCGGATAGCGGTGGTCGGTCGAAGTCGATTTCAGCGCTTTCTATTGATGCTATGTTTTTTATGATTAGTTTTTTAAGCTTCATTGTGGCAGAATTTTTTGTGGGTATGTGGTGTCAAAGATTTATCGCCTCCCTTAGCAGAGCGAACAATTCGGCGGGCATTTCATTCCCAGTGGTCCTTCTGTAGCTTTCTTTGGCGATTTCTTCGGGCGTGTATCTTTCGAGGTCTGCTACCTCGTCGATTACGATTGCTGATTTAGTGTCAAAGGTGCGTAAGCGTGGCTTTCGGTACACTTCGCACAAGCGGCATTTTTTGTCGAGCGCTATAGCGGCGGCTTTGTCGTCGGCGTTGGCCGGGAGTGTGCCTTCCTGATCCACAAGCAGCCTTATATATGATGTGTCATCGTCAGGGAGCGCTCTGAGTGCCTCCAAAGCTTCTTCTAGCGGAGCACCTTCGGGTGGTATGGTCTTCACTTCGCGTAGCAGCGTGAGCTTGTGGCGTGTCACTTTGGGTGTGTCACCGTGCGCCTCGATTTCCACTATGTTCACGTAATGGTCGTAGTCCTCGGCAAAACTTACAGGCAGAGGGCTGCCGCAGTAATACGCTCGTGGCGTGATGCGTTGAGGCTTGTGTATATGCCCTAATGCGAGGTAATCGTATCCTGTGCCGAATACGGATATGTCTTCTGTCTCCATGCCTCCGATTGTGATCACTCCGCTGTCGGCGGATATGTCATTGTGTCCCTGATATTCGCATCCTCGCACAGCCATATGCGCCATAAGAGCTATGGGCAGCATGTATTTGCCACATTCTTTGAGTAGTGTGTCGTAGAATTCTCTGGCTCGGTTTTCTCGCTTGGTGTCGGGTGTGGCCAATGGGTAGTTAGATGGATGAAAGTAGGGTACGGCGGCGATTATGCCTTTGCCCGGGATTTCTATTATGAATTGCGATGGGTCGAATGTGCCGTTGTCGGCTCTGCGAGCACTTCCTGCCATATACACTCCTGCCTCTTGCCATAAGCGTTTGTCGGCATCCAGACGGCTGCCGCTGTCATGGTTGCCGGATGTTATCACTATTTCCATATCGGGAAGTGCGCGTTTGATTTTCAGTACTCCCTCCACCAATAGTTTTTGTGATTGCGCCGATGGCGCAGCGTTATGGTAAATGTCGCCGCTTACCAGCAGAGCATCGGGTTTTTCTTCTTTTAGTATCTGCGTCAGTTGTGCGAAGAAGTGGCGGTGTTCGTCATCGCGTTCGTATAGGTAGAAGTTCTGGCCTATGTGCCAGTCGCTGGTGTGTACAATCTTCATTTCAGGATAGTGAGGTTGATGATTGCGCAAAGGTAATGAATTTTTACGTTAGCTTGTGGTTTTGCATAATAATTTTTGCTTTCAGTTGGGGTTGGGGTGGGGCGATTCCCCTTATGGCGCTTATGCAGGGCTACTGCTTTTCGGTCACTATTCGTTAAATTGTGTGCTTAATTTTAGCACATTGTTTGCAGATTTGGTCGCAAAAATGAGGATTTCTCTTAATTATATGCTATATGCCTTGTATTAAAAATATTTTTATTGTTAATTTTACGCCTATTTTGCCTATGTTTGCTTAAATAATGTTAATTTTGTGTATTTATTTGAATTTTTTGAAACAAGATAAACCATTTGCAATCACTATTGTTTAATTTTGTGACCACAAACCAAAATTTTAAGTAAATTATGAATTATACACAACCTGACCTGCCTTATTCCACCGATGCCCTGGAGCCGGTGATAAGCAAAGAGACAGTGGAGTACCATTATGGGAAACACGAGAAAGCGTACATTGACAATCTCAACCGCCTTATCAAAGGCACTCAATACGAGGATATGGAGCTTGAAGAGGTGATTCGCACCGCAAGCGGGACTCTCTTCAATAATGCTTCTCAAGCTTGGAATCATATCTTCTATTTCTTCTCCTTCAATCCGGATGGGGGAGGCGAGCCTTCAGGTGAACTCCGCAAAGCCATCGACCGTGATTTCGGAAGTTTTGAAAACTTCAAGAAAGTATTCGAGGATGCCGGGGTGGGTGTTTTCGGCTCGGGCTGGGTGTGGCTCAGTGCCGACGAGAACGGCAAGCTCTTCATCACGCAGGAGTCGAATGCCGGAAATCCGATAACCTCGGGACTTCACCCCATACTCACATTCGATGTGTGGGAGCATGCCTATTATCTCGATTACCAGAATCGACGTGCCGAGCAGCTGCATAAGCTGTGGGACATCATCGATTGGGATGTGGTGGAGAGTCGTTACGAAAGTTGATAATTCTCGATTTTCGCTAAAGCAGAAAGATTATATATTAAGCATAATGTGATGAATGGAATTGGGGGTGCTCGTGAGAGTACCTCCTTTTCTTATTTTATGTAGCCTTTTTTTTAGTGACTCGGTGTCAGGCTTGTGTGCTTTCTCTCCTTTAAGTTTATTCAAGTTAGCTAATGCAGATTTATTAACAATTCAGATTGTATATAAATGAGATTTTAGAAAAAATTTAATTTGTGGTGAAAAAAAAGTGACAAAATATGGTGAAATAATTAAAAATTATCTTTACCTTTGTCGGCGATAGGATTTTGCTATGTATGTTTTACCATGAAAAAAATCAAAAACCTCAGATATGTATACATAGTAGATTCAATACTATCGCACAAACAGGAAAAATAATTCATTTAACAACTTAAATCTATAAACAAATCTTTTATGAAATCAAACCGTAGTCATGCGTTCTTGCGTACCGCGGTCGTAGCGATGGCAACTACCCTTACCGGTATAGTCGCTAACGCCGAAGTGGTGAAGGGAACAGTGAAAGATGCTTCCGGCGAACCCCTTATCGGGGCCACTGTGTTGGTGAAAGGCACAAATAAGGCTGTCGTTACTGATGTCGACGGCAATTTCATGCTTGACGCTGAGCCCAGTCAGACTATCACTGTATCCTATTTGGGATATATGCCTTATGATGTAAAAGTGGGTGGCAACAAAAGTTTCAACATCGTACTGAAACAGAACTCATCGCTTCTCGACGAGGCCGTGGTAGTGGGTTATGCAGTGCAGAAGAAGGTAAATCTTACCGGTTCGGTGGCTGCTATCAGCTCCAAGGATATTGAAAACATCCCGGTGGCCAATACGGCCACACTCCTTCAGGGACGCCTCCCCGGCTTGGTGCTTACCAACAACGGCGCACAGGCCGGTAACGATGATCCCGAAATACGTATCCGCGGTATCGGTACTTTTGGCAACAATAACCCTATGGTACTTATCGATGGCGTAGAAGGGTCGCTGAGCCAAATCTCCACCATACCCTCTGCCGATATCGAGAATATCTCCGTACTTAAGGATGCGGCTTCAGCAGCTATTTATGGTGTGCGTGCCGCCAACGGCGTAATTCTTATCACCACCAAGCGTGGCAAGAAGTCAGATCATCCATCCATCACATATCAAGGTAGTTACACTCTCCAGACTCCCGGTACCGTACCCAACTTCGTAGACGGCTACAACTGGGCGCTCATGCGCAATGAGGTTAAGCCCGGCACCTATGACGAAGTGGCCTTGCAGAAGCTGAAAGACGGCAGCGACCCCGACCACTATGCCAACACAGACTGGCTCGACGCTGTGCTGCGCAACGCATCCATGCACCAGCACCACCTCTCTGTCTCCGGCGGTACGGATAATTCGCACTACATGGCATCGCTCTCATACTCAAATCAGGACGGTATCATGATCCACACAGGCGTGGAACGCATAGGTTTCCGCACCAACCTAGATACCAAATACAAGCGCTTTACATTCGGTGTGAACGCTTCAGGTACCAAGACCAATGTCACCGCTCCCGCGATAGCCGCTGCCAACAGCGATGCTTCTGTAATGCGCTATGTGTCATGGTTCACTCGTCCTACCGTGCCCCTTACATACAGCAACGGACACTACGGATATGTTGACGGATCATGGGACGATGCCGAAATGGTGAAGAACCCGCTTGAAACAATGGGTCTTGGCGACCGAAAAAACGAGAGCTGGCTCTTCAACGGCAAAACATGGGCGGCTCTTGACATCATCGACGGTCTGAAATATCAAATCAACCTTGCATACAACTTCAACCTCAACGCCACCAAGAGCTATTCACCAAAGAGCCCGGCACGATATGACGCCGAAGGTAATATAAAGAAAGCAGCCGGCTCTACCAACCAACAGACCGACTACTACTACCGCACCGACACATGGACTATCGAGAACATCCTTACCTATAATAAGAATTTCGGCGCTCACGATTTGGGCGTTTTGATTGGTCATTCAGCGATAGGTTCGGCTTGGCACACCACCACAGCTTCTAAGCAGGGATTTCCCACTGAGACAATTTATGAATTGGACGGCGGTACGGTTAATCCCGGAGCTTCCGGATCAAGCGAGGAATATCGCCTCCAGTCGTTCTTCGGTCGCGTTAACTATAGCTACGACAACCGCTACCTCTTCGAATTCAACGTGCGCCGCGACGGTTCGAGCCGTATGCCAAAGGCTCACCGCTATGCCACATTCCCCTCTGTGTCAGTGGGCTGGGTGTTCACCAATGAATCTTTCTGGAGCGAATACGCTCACTACCTCTCTATGGGTAAGATACGCGCATCTTGGGGTAAGCTCGGTAATCAGGAAATAGGTAACTACGCCTACACAGCTACTCTCGCTGCCAGCGGCAACTACTATTTCGATCAGACCAACGTGGGCAACAAGCAGGCGGGTATGGTGCAGTCGTCAGTGCCTAACGAGGATATCAAATGGGAGACTACACGCTCCACCAACATCGGTATCGACCTCGGTTTCCTCAACAACCGCGTGACAGCTACATTCGAATACTTCGACAAGAAAACATCGGATATCCTTATGCAGCTCGCAATGCCCGGTATCTTCCTCGGTAATCTTAGCGCTCCTTACCAGAATGTCGGAGCCGTTAAGAATAACGGTTGGGAACTCGCTCTTAACTATAATGACAGCCATGGTGATTGGACATGGAATGCCGGATTCTCAATCTCTCATGTGAAGAACAAGATTGTAAGCATGGGCGACCTCGAAGAGCGCATCAGCGGCACCACAATCAACCGTGTGGGTGAAGCCATCAACTCGTTCTATGGTTATAGAGCCATTGGAATCTACCGCACTGAAGAAGACCTTAACCGCACCAACTCGCAAGGCGTGGTAATCAAGCAGAACGGCCAGGCCCCGCAGCTCGGCGATATCATGCTTGCCGACCTTAACGATGACGGCAACATCACAGCCGATGACCGCGAGATTATCGGTAATCCGTTCCCGAAATTCAGCTATGCAATTAATCTTGGAGCCACATACAAGAATTTCGACCTATCACTCTTCTTCCAGGGCGTAAGCGGCATCAATCGCTACAATTGGGAAACAACAACGGATATCCGCGGTAACCTTACCGACCGTTTCCTTGACCGCTGGAGTCCTACCAACGTCAACGGTTCTATGCCGGCTCTCCGCTCTGGCAGCATGAACGACGAATACTCATCATTCTGGCTTGAGGATGCAAGCTACCTGCGTCTTAAGAATGTGGAGTTCGGCTACACATTCCGTCAGTCGGGTCTCTCTAAAGTGGGTATCAACAACATCCGTGTATATTTCAGCGGCGGCAACCTCCTCACTTTCACTCATCTCAAAAACTGGGATCCTGAGAAATTCTCAAGCGACTCACGTAATGATACACACCCCAGCGCACGCACATATTCATTCGGCCTTAATGTTAACTTCTAAATCTGAAAGAATACTATCATGAATAAATTCATTAAAAATACCCTTGGGATGGCCGGTCTGGTTGGGGCTATGTTCACCACAGCCTGCTCTGACAGCTTCTTCGAACTTGACAATCCCAATCAACCCTCTTCCACCACTTTCTGGGCCACTGAGAGCGATGCCCTGATGGCTCTCACCGCATGTTATGACGGCTTGCAAGACGGGGCTATGTATAATGACTATCTTGACGGATGGAAGTACGGTTTCCTGCTGCGCGAGTGCGGCTCCGACAACGGTGACTTCACATGGAGCGGATGGATGCTCGGAAGCTCTGTCAAGCGGTGCACATCCAATACCAACGACGAGCATTTCCTCCGCTACTGGAATGCTAACTATGAAGTGATCAAGCGTTGCAATCTTTTGATTCAGAATATCGACCGCGTACAGATGGACGAGACTGAAATTGCAGCTTTCAAGGCTGAGGCTATAGCTCTGCGCGGCCTTATGTACTGCAACCTTGTGAGCATGTACCGCGACGTGCCTTACCTCACCGCTCCGCTTACTTTAGCAGAGTCAAAAGCATCAAAGAATACTAAAGAGGAAATTGTAACTTCGGTAATCGCTGATCTCAAGGCCAATAATGACAAACTTCCTACCAAGGCCACTGCCCCCGTGGGTCGAATGACACAGGAGGCTGCCAATGCAATCCTTGGTCGTATAGCCCTATTCGCCGGCAAATGGCAGGAGGCTGTGGACGCTTATAAGAAGGTATATGGCACGGTTTCGCTCTTCACCTATGAGGACGGTTCGGATCCCGAACAGAATTTCCGTCAGCTTTTCCTCGAGCCCGCCGAGACGTGTGATGAGGTTCTCCTCTCTTGCCACTATGTGGGCCCGGGTCAAGGCGAAGGTCAGACATTCTCAATCTGCTGGTCTGCTCCTATGAATGCTGTGGAAGCGACGATGAACCTATGCGATGACTTCTATTGCATCGACGGTAAGCCTATCAGTGAGTCTCCTCTTTTTGAGGGTAGCTTGGAGAAAGGCGCCCACACAAAGGATAATCCTGATTTAGCGCGTTACAACAATCGTGACCCGCGTATGAAAGCCACACTTATGCTTCCCGGCATGAGCTGGAACGGCAAAGTATACGGTATTCCGGGTGAATCTGCTCTTCCTGCCACATCCACATGTTGCATCCTCAAATGGTTCATACCCGAAAAGACAGCTAATGAGTACGATGGCTCTCTCGACTTCTACATTATCCGTTATGCTGAGGTGCTTCTCTCATATGCCGAAGCGCTTAACGAACTCGGAGGCGCAGCAGAATCCGACATCACCAAACTTATCGATGAGGTGCGTGCACGCGTAAATATGCCCGCCGTTAGGGATGCTGAAGGCACCGGTCTTACACAAGCACAGTTGCGTGAGATTATCCGTCACGAGCGCCGCGTAGAGTTGGCTTTCGAGGATCTGCGTCTCCCCGACCTCTATCGCTGGGGCCAGTTCGCCGAGGGTCAAAATCGTATGACTCATGATCATGAATTCTATGGCTTCGGCGCTGAGCCGGTCGGTACTCCACGTGGTCCGCAGGATAGCGTATGGCCTATCCCGCAGAGCGAAATCGATACGAACGATATGCTTGAGCAGCATGATGAGTGGAAATAATACTCGCCAATAGTAATTTTTGATTTATAAATAGATGTAGTTATCCTCCGGGTATGATGAATGTCCGGAGGATATTTTTTATTACAGATCTTATTACAGAGAAAAATTTAACGCTGAATATGAAAAAATACGCCATATACGCATTTATGCTTGTGACATTATCTAATGGGATAGTGTCATGCGGAGATAATAAAAATACGGACAACGCTGACGCTGTAACCCAATATCCCGGGTACGAACTGGTATGGAATGATGAGTTCGATATTCCGGGTACTCCCGCTTCGCATTGGAATTACGAACATGGATTCGTGCGCAATCAAGAACTTCAGTGGTATCAATCCGAAAACGCTATAGTAGAGGACGGCTGCCTTGTAATCACAGGTAAGGTGGAAGATGTAGATAATCCGCAATACGATCCTGAAAGTGATGATTGGCGACGCAACAGGGAGAAAGCCCGTTACACGTCGTCATGTCTTACCACCTCCGATAGTTTTGCATTCAAGTATGGCCGATTGGAGGTTCGCGCAAAGATACCGGTTGCATCCGGCTCTTGGCCTGCCATATGGACGCTCGGCAACAAATACCAATGGCCGCGCAACGGCGAGGTGGATGTAATGGAGTTCTATCGTCGTGATGAGCCTATAATTCTGGCTAATGCCTGTTGGCAAGGCGAAGGATGGGATGTGGAATGGGATGAGAGTACCACTCCGTTAACACACTTCAAAGAGCCGGATCCGGACTGGGCCGAGAAATTCCACACCTGGAGGATGGACTGGTCACCGGATTCTATAAACATATATCTCGACGGTGAGCTGCTCAATGATATACCCCTTGCTCCTGCCGCTAATGGCGGAGGAGAGAACCGTGACGTGAATCCCTTCAGCAACGATGATCCCGATTTTGGTCATTACATATTGCTAAACCTCGCTTTGGGTGGCAATGGCGGCACACCCGATGAGGCGGCTTTCCCCCTCCGCTACGAAGTGGATTACGTGAGGGTATACAAGAAAATAGACTGACCTGTATATAGCCGAAAAAATAGATTCGTACATTTAGTTACTCGGGCGGTATGGATGACGCTTTATTAGTTTGGAAGATAGTCGGAAAAATCGCATAAATTTGATGCTCCTGCCTTGTTTTTCAGCTCGTAATAGTTGTAAGTATGGGAAATAATGATTATCTTTGCCAAAACTAATGAAATATGGATTCCTTGACAATTAGCCAAATTTTGATATCCCCGCTGCCTTCATTGAATCCTTACAAAATTAGAGATATGGATTTTTGCAATCGGATGTTTTTTCCATGCGAATATAAAACTATAATATGTACCCAAACTATTACCTAAAAACAAATTAAAAATTTGACTATGAAGAAAGGATTACTTTCACTACTCGTAGCTTTTATGGCGGGCCTTATAAGTGCCGGCGCCGCAAGCTATAAAAGAGTATCGGTGCACGACCCGTCAATCGTGGTAGCATATAGCGAGAACGGCAAGGTGACCGGGGAGAAAAGCGAGACAGCCACCAAAATGTATTATATCTTCGGTTCGCACAAGGCATTCGCAAAATCCTCCGATATGATGAACTGGACAACGTTCAGCAATAATATTCAGAACGACCAGAATGAATTGTTTGCCAACGAGATAGCATGGTCATCTCTCGGAGGAAGCAATTATGACGTGAACGGTAATCTTTGGGCTCCGGATGTGATATGGAATAGGGCTATGAAGAAATGGTGTATGTATATGAGTGTCAATGGCGACAACTGGTACAGCACTATAGTGTTGCTTACATCCGATAGCCCTGAAGGCAACTGGACATACGTGGGGCCGGTGGTTTATTCGATTCCTTGGAAAGCGTCGGAAAGCAATGTGAAGAAATATACCGACCTGTATGAGGTGTTAGGGCTTGACTCATCGGCTTCGATGCCCTCGCGGTATAAAGAAAACCGTAACGGAAATCAGACCTACGGTATGAACGCCATCGACCCTTGCGTGTTCTATGACGAAGAGGGTACACTATGGATGGTGTATGGCTCGTGGTTCGGCGGCTTATATGCCCTTCAGCTTGACGGTGAGACGGGTCTACGTGACAAGACGCGTAAATATGAGCTGAAAGGTGGATCGGCCACATCAGCTCAGGAGGATCCTTATCAAGGGATAAAGGTATATGGAGGATTCCACGTGTCGGGTGAGGCTCCATATGTGGAGTATATCAATGGCAAATATTATCTATTTGTTACATACGGTGGTCTTACCGCTGCCGGTGGTTATAATATGCGTGTATTCTCTTCGGATAGTCCTACCGGACCGTATAAGGATTTGGCCGGGCACGATGCGCGCTATGGCACTTCAAGCACGATTAATTCGGTGGCATGTCCAGGCACGGTGAACGGTCAAGTGGGTACCCGTTTGATGTCATATTACAAATGGAGCTGGATGAGCAACGGATTTTGTGCACAAGGACACAACTCGGCCGTGGTAGACGATGACGGCAAGATATTTAATGTGTATCACACGCGCTTCAATACCGGTAACGAAGGCCATGAGGTAAGAGTGCATCAGATGTTTGTGGCTCGTAATGGCGGCCTATGCTGCGCCCCGTTTGAATATTGCGGTGAGACATTGCCTGAAAAGCAGTTTGATTTGGATGAAATACCTGGCTTCTATTCTGTGCTTGTTCACGGCACCGGCACCGACTACTCCAATCTGGAATGTGTGCAAGAGAAGGAAATCGAACTCCATGCAGACGGCACTATATCAGGCGCAGCATCCGGCAAGTGGGAGGCTGACAGCGATAAACCATATATCTCTATTAAATTGGGAAGCACCACTTATGAGGGAGTCTTGGTAGAGCAGTATGCTGAGAGCACAAACCATAAAGTGCTGTGTCTCACTGGTGTAAGCAAAAGTGATATCTCTCTTTGGGGATTCAAGAAATATGCTAAAGGCCAGTCATTTGAGGATAGCCCCGTGAATGGCGATGATGTGGCATTCGTGCTCGGCACAGAAGGCAACGACAGTGCTTTCTTCAGCGTATTCTCCGAGGATTATGTGATGGATGGCGATGGCACGCTTGAGGCTGAATTCACAAATTACACAGCCGGCCAGAACAATTGGGAGAATTGGCTGCTTGTATGCACCAACGACAAAGACCGCAATGCTTCAGGGTATGTAGAGTATCTGGTGCAGAGAGCCGACTATTGGTGGTGGGCTACCGGTAAGGATGGCGGTAACGCCGGATGCGAAGCTAACTTCAATTGGGATACTTTCCGTCAGGATATGGATAAGGCAGTCGTGAAATTAAAGGTTGTGCGCTCTTCCGACACTTTGGATATCCGGTATGACATCACTACCGCCGACGGCAAGGAGCTTTGGTATACACAGAAGCTCACCACTACTATGGACCGGAAAATCCGACTCTTCTTCACCAATGAGAAGTCATGTCAAGTGTTCAGATATGTGACTTTGACTATGGGCGATGCCTCCATAGCAGATGTGCTTAACGATAAAAAGGAAGGCTACTACTACGATCTCATGGGACGAAAAGTAGAGAATCCTGCAAAGGGCATCTATATCCACAATGGCAAGAAGGTATTCATAAAGTAATATTCAAAGCTGTAAAAAAAAGGCGGCAAGATCCGGATCTTGCCGCCTTTTTTCTCCCCATGATCGTATCTTAAAATAGCCGGATTTTTAAGTTACCGGGCATAAATTGTGAGTGCCTATTGCATGATTTCGTAGCCGCATTATGGCTTTAACAGGCGAAGAAGTTCACCAATCCAAAGCACTAACGACGTGCCTGCGATTATTATTATCCAGTCAGTGATTCTGAGAGGCTCCACATTGAAAAATTCTCCGCCTACGGTCACTATTAGGATTTGACCGAAAAGTATGGCCAACGCTATAAGCACAAAACCCTCGCAACCTTTAAAGTGAAACGCCGAGCGACCTGTCTCAAAGGCGCGGGCGTTGAACATGTTCCAGAACTGTAGAAACACGAAAATCGTGAAGAATAGCGAAAGCTCATAGTCGCTTAATCCGGTGTTGGCTCCTATCTCTACTTTCCCTATCTCCGTAAGGCTTGTGATGGAGGTATGCTCGAAATAGTACAAGATGACAAACAGGAATAGAAAGAAAATGCCTCCCACACCGATTATGGATTTCCACATGGGGCGGTTGATGATAAACGCTTCGCGCGGACGAGGTCTGTCTTTCATCACTGAATCCGATGGGGAGAGTGAGGCAAGAGCCATGGCTGCGAACGTGTCCATGATCAGGTTGACCCATAACATCTGTGTCACTGTGAGCGGTGACTGTAAACCCATGAATGCTCCTGCAAGCACGATAAAACATGCAGCCACATTCACCGTCATTTGGAAAAGGATGAAGCGCTGGATGTTTTGATACAGTGATCGACCCCACATCACGGCTCGCCCGATCGACGAGAAAGAATTATCGATAATGGTGATGTCGGAGGCTTCCTTGGCTACCGATGTACCATCGCCCATGGAGAGCCCCACATGAGCTGTCTTCAATGCCGGGGCATCGTTAGTACCATCACCAGTTACTGCCACTACCTCATTATTGGCTTGGAGTGCCTCGACGAGACGTTTCTTGTCCATAGGCCGAGCCCGGGCTATAATCTTAAAGTCTTCCACACGTTCGCGTAGCTGCTCGTCCGACAGTTCGGCAAACTCCACTCCGGTGATAATATTGCAGTCGGTGTCAGTGGCATCGTCCCAAAGTCCGATATGACGGCCGATTTCTTTAGCTGTGCCGGGAGTGTCACCCGTCACGATTTTTACCTTTATTCCGGCATCAAGTACCTCTCTTACGGCATCAGGCACATCAATACGCACAGGGTCGGATATGGCCACTATTCCCATGAACGTGAGATTGTCGGCCACCACCTTATTATCTTCAATGGTCTTGTCTTCGTCTTTAAGCACCTGATATGCAAAACCGAGAGTGCGCATAGCCTGATTCTGATATTCAAGTAGTTGTGCGTCTATTTCTTTCTTCGTCACTCCACAGGTGTCTTTGCACATACCGTACACTATTTCCGGAGCGCCTTTCACGTAAAGTATGTTTTTGCCTGAAGCTGATTTCACCACTGTGGCCATATATTTGCGCTCGGTGGTGAACGGCAATTCCTCGATTCTTTTGGCGGCAGCACGAAACTTACGGTAATCTGCACCTTGGCTGTTGAGCCATAGCAGAAGTGCTCCTTCTGTGGGATTGCCAAGCACTTGTGGTCTTTGACCGGATAGGTCGAGTTCGGCCGTGGAATTCACGGCGATACCCTCATAAAACAATTCGTCAGGTGGGTTTCCGAAGATATTAGTCTTATACACCTGCATCTGATTTTGGGTAAGAGTACCGGTTTTGTCGGTGCATATCACAGTGGTAGCTCCCATCGTCTCGCAGGCGTGCATTTTACGCACGAGATTGTTGGTCTTGAGCATACGACGCATTGAATAGGCCAGTGAAAGTGTCACAGCCATAGGCAAGCCTTCAGGCACAGCCACTACCACAAGAGTGACAGCCACCATTAGGGTCTGTAGAAAAAATGCGAGGAACGACACCCAGTCAAAATCAGGTACATTGATGAAATACATGAGTATACGTCCGGCAATAATGGCGGATGCGAATCCATATGACACTTTTGTGATAAGTGCGCCGAGTCCTTCGAGTTGTTCATTCAGGGGAGTCTTAACGCTGTCGTCAATCTGTGCTGCTTCAAACACCTTGCCGTTTTCGGTGTTATCTCCCACGGCAAAAACTTCCATAATGCCGTGACCTTCCATAACCTTTGTGCCGCGCATGGCTTGGTCAGGGGGGAAGGTCGCCTCTTTATCAAATTCGTCTTTGTTGGTGGTCTTGTGGCATATCGGCTCACCGGTAAGAGTGGACTCGTCGATGTTAAGCGTCACGGCTTCAAGAAGTATGCCATCTGCGGGTACTTCCTCTCCGGTGTTCAGAATCACAATGTCGCCCACTACAATATCCTTTTTGGGTATCTGTGTGGCGTTTCCGTCACGTACCACCTGCACAGGCTCGTCATCATTCACCTTGTTCAATAGCTCGAACTCCTTGTCGGCCTTTGTCTCGATTATGAAAGCCATGCCGGTGGCAAGCAATATGGCGATGAAGATGCCTAAAGGTTCGAAGAATACGCCCGGACTTTGGTGCAGACCCCAGTATTCATAGCAGGATATGCCGATTGACAACACTCCGGCTATCATAAGAATGATAATCAGAGGATCACGGAATTTGTCGAGAAAACGCTTCCATAATGGTTCTTTTTTGGCAGGTGTGAGTATGTTTACACCGTTTGATTTACGGCTTTCAAGTACTTCCGCTTCTGTCAAGCCTAAACGACTGTGATGCTGTGCCATGTCTTATTATTCCTGTGGAATCGATAGTGCTCTTGTTGATTCCAGTATAGGTAGGTTGGTCTCTGTGGGCACGTATATTACGGTCTTGTTGCTCAAGTCCGACTGCTGGCGTACCCAAAGGTATTGGATATATGTGGGGGTGATCGAACCGTTCTCGATACGTATTGCTTCTGCGGCGCCTTTAGCGCGTTCGATTTCGGCTTGTGCGTTTAGCTTTTCGGCTTCGAGATTGGCCTTTGCCTCCTCTATTTTTATTTTGCGGTTCTGTTCGGCTTTAGCGAATTCGGCTTTGCCCTCCATCTCTTGGCACCATACGTTGTACCATGGGCGTATAAATGCCATGGCCACAAGGACGAGGATTATTGCGGCTACGCCCCATATTAGGTTTTTCACGAGTTTCGGAGTGATGTTGATGTTATTGTCAGAGTACATTTTTGTTGGGAATTAATCTTTACGGTTTTTGGTTTGGATAATTTCAGAGTGCAAAGTTATTCAATAAATCTGTTGTTAGCAAAATCTTACGGTAGAAATTGCGACATCGTAAGATTTTATAGCAGAAGAAAGCGTATGGCGCAGTGACGCGCTGTACGCTTTCTTTGAATGAAAGGATTAAGCGGGAAAAAGGAGAGAGGATTGATGAGGGAGGGTTAATGTGTGCCTTCCAAGCTTATAATGTAAAGTCAAAGTCGTTTTATATACTATAAATCTCCGTCGAAGTAATCATTTGCCATTTCTATCGGTGAAATATGATTGGCGAGTCTGTCAAACAGACGATTACGCGAACTCTTTTCGCGCGCGAACATTGCACTTGTACCCGTAGGATTGGCCGAGAATGACAGCGTGTTGGTGATGGAAATAGTGGATGCCGCTTTAGTTACGTCCTGATTAGCTCCGATGTAAGTGAAGATCCATCCTTTTGCTTTAAGTGATTCCACTAAAGCTTTGATGGATGAGGCATTATATTCGCATGAGGCATTCTCGTATCCGTCGGTGATTATCGTCACGAGCACAGCGTCATCGTCGGCCACATTTTTGCGCAGATTTGTCAGGGCATTACCCATGGCATCGTAAAGCGGAGTGCCGCAGTTGGGGGTATACTGTTTGTCGGTGATTTCTGTCGCCTTGTCTGCTTCTATATTGTCGTATATGGTCTTTATTTCGCTGGAGTTGAACGATACGAGGGTGATGAAGTGCTGCTGGTCTTCGTGTTTCTTTTGGGCATCGCGGATAGTCTGTATCGTTTCGTTTACGCCGTCGATTGCCTGCTTTTCGATGCTGCACATTGATCCGCTCTCGTCAAGGATGATTAGATTAAATACTTTTTGTTCCATTTGGTGATTGTTTGAAGTTTTTGTGTTTGGTTTGTTATATATTATGTTTAAGCTTCTCGCGTTTGATTGTAAAGAGCAAGGATGCGAGGAATTTATATCACCAAACGATGAAAATTTTCAAAAATTTTGTAAATTTGCAGAATAATGTATTTAATACTAAATCAAAGTAACAGTAGAGATTATGAAAAATTTCAAACCAAAAGCTTGGCTGCTCCCCCAGCCGGTACTCATTATAGGCACTTATGATGCTGACGGTACGCCCAATGCCATGAATGCCGCATGGGCAGGACAGTGGGATATGAACGAGATTATGATTTCGATGGGTAGCCATGCCACCACAGAGAATCTTAAGCGTTGCCCCGACTTTACCGTGGCTTTCGCTACTGTAGGCACTATGGTATCATCCGATTATGTGGGCATAGTAAGCGGAAAAACAGAACATGACAAGATTGCCAAAGCCGGATGGATTTCCTTTAAGGGCGAAAATGTGGATGCTCCTGTATTTGACTGTTTCCCCATGACTATGGAGTGCCGTATCAAGCAGAAACTTGACGAATCGGAGACCGGATGCTATATTATCGCGGAAATCATCAACATAGTGTGCGCTGAAGATTATCTCGCTGAGGATGGAAAGCCTGATGTGGAGAAGATGAAGCTCATAACTTTCGATCCTATCCATAATGGATACATGGCTATTGGATCTCGTGTCGGTAACGCGTTCCGCGACGGGCAGGCATTGAAATGAATCACAGAGATAACATTATTATCACTTCAATATACAAATCGCCGGTAGGGGATATTATTCTCGGATCTGCCGGCGATACCTTGTGCCTTAGCGACTGGGCCATGGGTAAACGCCGAGAGTCGAACAATAAGCGTGTATGCCGATACCTCGGTGCAAAATGTAGGGATGGAAATTCGGATATCGTCTTAGCTGCGGCTAATCAGCTCGATGAGTATTTCGGCGGATGTCGTAAGGAGTTTGATATACCCCTGACATTTACCGGTACGGAATTTCAGAATCTCGTGTGGAGCAAACTGCAAAGCATTCCGTATTCTGAGGTCGTCTCTTATGCTGATGTCGCTTCGGGCATAGGTAATCCTAAGGCTGTGCGGGCGGCGGCATCGGCCATTGCATCCAATCCCTTGTCCATATTTGTGCCTTGCCATAGAGTGGTGGGCAGCGACGGAAGATTGACGGGCTACGATGGTGGCTTAATTGCCAAGGAAGCGCTCCTAAAGCTTGAATCAAATGTGTCTGAAAAATTGGGATTTTAAAAGGCATTGGTTGCTACACATTACAAAAATATGTGCAGCAACCAATGTAAACGTACGATAAAGCTTCAGCTGTAAATCTTTATTACGGTATATCCACCGCCGTATCAGAAGAGTGAGAATCCTTTGTCCTCGGGCAGCGGGGGAGTATGTTTCTCTGTCACGGCCTCTATCTTGCCTTCCGGTGTCACTTTGTAGGCCTGATGGGTATCGAGGCAGGCATATGTGTCGGTGATTATCGGCTTGTCCATCTGCGTGTGACCGAACACCTGGTAATCAGCGCCTTTATAGAGTACACATCCATCGTTGATTTCTCTAACATCAGCCCATACCGGCGAACCGCATTTGTCGCCGCCGCCGCGGAGTGATGACGCTCTACCGAGCGTGCGCCACACTACATCATGTTTGGCTCTGATTTCCTTCCAGTTGCCATCGCCTCTTTCTAAGCGGTTGTATTCTTTCAGCGATTGCCAGATCTTAGCCTCTAATTCCTTTAAATCGTGAGGCATTTCTGTATATTCAATCCATTCCTCAAATAATGGCGCGTGTGAGAATAGCCATTTCTTACCGTTGACTTCACGCATGGTAAACATATGGAATAAATCCATGTTGTCGCGGAATTCCTGAAGGAGTTCGTCTTCCCATGAGGTAATCTTTCTGCCCCAGTCGTATTCAAACCAGTACACAAGGTCGTGGTTGCCGAAAAGCAGTGTCACATTCGGGTGTGTACGGGCATAGTCAAGAATCTCGTGGAAATTGTTGATTGCTTCTTTTGGGGTGATGTGTTCGTGTCTGTACGGATCGAGATAGTCGCCGAGAAAGATAGTATCGGCATCGGGATATTTCTCCACTGCTTCTTTCCAGAACGAGCGACCATGAATGTCGGGTATTACAATAATGTCTTTGTCCATAATAGTTCTTGCTTTAATTAATAAAATTGTACGATTCTCGCTGCCTTTAGCTTATTTGCAAAGATACGAAAAATTTTTGTAAATCAAAAATAAAAATATCGAATTAATCGAAATATTTTGATTTTGTGAAGATTCTGAATATATATAAAGATAAAATATTGTATATTATTGCAGCATGTTATCTCCTAAAGTAGAAAAGAAGGACAATCTCCCTTTGAGATGAAATTTAAAACCACCTGTCGCACCATTTTCGTAAGGCCATACGTAAGTTACGCTTTTTGTCTCGATGTTGTTGGCCACAGTTGTATCGGTGTATGTCTTGATTGATGTTGACACTTCAGGAGGAATTTTTGACTATTGCAGTTCTTTGATGCGTACGTCAATTTTATTGTCATCTTAAATGCTTCAACGATGGGAGTGAGATCCGTGTCGCCATAATGATATGGGTAAACAATCCTTGGCTGTATCATCTTTATAGCATGGATGGCTTGTTGTGGCGTCATAGTAAATGGCTGATTCACCGGGATAAATGCGATGTCGATATCCTTCAAATTAGCCATTTCAGGGATATCCTCGGTATCTCCGGCCACATATATTTTCAATCCGTCTATGTCGTAGATAAAGCCCACATCCTTGCGCTCCTTAGGATGAAATTGCAGATGCCCTTCTGATATGTTATATGCCGGAGTGGCAGACACTTGTATGCCGTACAATTCAGTCGAGTCTCCGGGCTCCATTATCTCTCCTTTGCCCGCTAATTCAGCCACCCTACTATTGCAGATGAGGCGTGTATCGGGTCGGACGACCGCTTCAATAGCTTTTGGGTCAAAGTGGTCATGGTGTTCGTGTGTCACCATTACAGCATCGGCTTTAGGCAGTTTACTGAAATCATGGCCAAACATTCCTGTAGGGTCGATATATACAATCTTGCCATCGATTTCAAGGATCAGCGATGCGTGCTTTATGAAATGTATTTTCACGTTTTTTCCCGATTGGGTGGTGAATGAATCATGTCCTATGCCTTGTGATTCTATCCGGCTGGTAGCACCGTCTGATTCAGAGACCATCGGTAGATTTTTCGCGCTCCAAGACAATATGCCTCCATCCATATCCACTACCTTATAACCTTGTTCAGCAAGATAATTTGCGGCTTCATTGCTTCTTCGCCCGCAGCGGCAATATATGTAAATGCTCTTGTTCTTTTCTAATTCCATATTGTTTATGCCGCTGTTATTGCATTGTGTAGAAGAGCCACGAAGTTCGCTACCTGTGCCACTTTATTGGGGAAATATGAGATAAGGTATTGGAAGAATACACGGTTGTCGCGAAGTACGGACTTATCCATGTCGCCGTTCTGACATACATAATTCAGGATATTGTTGATAAACTCCTCCTGCTCGGCTGTCAGGTCGTTTGCTGATATGAAGTCAGAAAACATCCGTATCGCCTTCTGCCGGTCAACACCGATTATCTTGCGTATGAAGGCCGCCACCGGAGTGTCGGTGGTCATCTTCTCGCGTTGCATATACCGCTCATAGTCCTCCTTCGTGCCAAGCTCCTGCCAGAGTATCCGCTCCAGTTCATCTATGTCCTCCGATGAGAGCTGCTCGATGTTCTGAATCTTCTGTAGCACGGGATGATTGCGGTTATCCGTAAGGAAATCAAGGACTTTCTGCCTGTAGGTGACTGTGGTGTTTACCCTCGGCGCCTCCCCTCCGTCGGTCACGTCATCCTCGATATTCACGGTGAAAGTTTTACCGGCTTCGCCATAAAGATATTTCATCAGATCGCGAAGTTCACGTCGCATGTTTTCAAGCGATGCAAGAGTCCTGTTGTTCCAAAACTCGGAGGTCAACACCTCATTAAGCAGAGGCATCTTGACCTGTATCTCCGGGAGGGTAGCCTTCTTGCGAAGCACCTCCACAATGCGGCATATCTGCGCCTCATGGCGCGAACTGTCAAAGTTTTCATCAATCAGCCCCAACTGCGCATAAAGCGAGAGCAAATCAAACTTCTTGATGCGTTCATCTTCCAATGTAGTTGGTATCAGCGGGGCAATCCGTAGGTCAATCTCATTTCTTTCGAGGTCGGAGATATACTCCCATGCCTTTGCCACGCGGTATTTGCTGACAATATCCCATTCGCGGCGCACAGCGATATGGGCGTCTGAGAGCTTGTTGATTTCTGCAATGAGTCCGGCTTTCAACTCGTCGTGCATCCGCTTGGCAAACTCATCCTCCTGATATTGCTGTGCCTGAAGAGCGTATGCGATGTCGGTGCGCGCGGCAAATATTCGTTCCGTGAGTGTCTGCACGCGTATGGATTTGCCCTGCTTTGGATCCTCACTGAAATAGGTAAAGTTGCCACCCCAGTCGAAGATATAGAAACGCTCCTTATCCTTTCCTTCACCAAAAATGCCGGGACTGAGGCGAGTGCCGCGCCCTATCATCTGCATGAACTTTATCCGCGAACGCACACGTTTGAAGAAGACAAGATTGAGACAATCCACCACGTCAATGCCGGTGTCGAGCATATCCACCGACACTGCAATCTGCGGCATGGAATCTCTCAGACCGAACTTGTCGATAAGGTCTTGCGAGTATTTTATGGAATAGTCGATCTGTTCGCAGAAATGCGGCCCATACTGCGGGTAAAGCAGATTGAAACGTTCCACTATCAGCCGGGCGGTCTTGGAGTTCATGGCAAATATTATTGTCTTGCCGATTTTCTCACCGCTGTCCACCTTCAGTCCGTTCTCCATCAGGTCCTGAAGCATACGGTCTATGGTGTCGGTGTTGTAGATGTATTTGTATATTTCCTGCTCCTGAATGTCGCGTGGCTTCCAGTCCTCGTCAGGGTCTTTGTCGGCCTGTTCATATTCCCAGATTGCCTCCAGCTGGCTTTTCTCTTCATCTGTGAGGTCATCGTACTTGATACCTTCGTTTACCACTTTAGAGCCGCGGATAAATCCGGTGTAATCCACCAAGTAGCCATCTTCGACCGCAGTGGCATACTCATAATAGTCGGTAGGCTCGCCACCTTCAAGATGAAGCAGTTCGTAGGTGGACTTATCCACTTGGTCGCGGGGTGTGGCTGTCAGTCCCACCAGCAAGGAATCGAAATAACGGAAGATGTCACCGTATTTGCCAAACACCGATCGGTGCGCCTCGTCGATGATGATAAGGTCAAAACGCCCCACGCTGAACGGTTTCTCGTCGGTGTTGACATAGTTTATCATCGTCTGATATGTGGAGAATGTGATTCTCGCCTTCAGGTCAGGCTTGGTTGTCTTGTCGGAGAGAATCGTAATCGGACTTCCCGGAAGCAGTTTGTTGAAGTTGCGGGCTGCCTGATTCACGAGTGATGTGCGGTCAGCGAGAAAGAGGGTGTTCTTCACCCAATCGTTGCGCTGGAGCACATCAACGAGTGATATGGCGGTACGGGTCTTGCCGGTGCCGGTGGCCATAACCAGCAGTCCTCGGCAGTGACGCTTGTTTAGCCACTCGCACATTGCCTTTATAGCCCGCTTCTGATAGTAACGGTCGGTGATTTCATCTTTCACAGAGAAGTCGTTGATGTTGGTGCGCGTCTTGCGCCGCTGCATTATCAGTTCAAGGTCATCGAGGGTGTGGAAAGCATAGAGTTGACGCTCCGGATATCCCAAGCCGTCAATCATTTGGATTGTGTAACCATTAGTGTAGTAAATCACCGGGCGCACGCCGTATTCCTTTTCAAGACAGTCGGCATAGAGTTCGGCCTGATGTTTCCCCACGTGTGCATCTACGCTGGTGCGCTTAGCCTCCACTACGGCGAGCGGTTTGCCGTCTTTTCCGAAGAGCACATAATCGGCCCTGCCCACACCGCTTCCTGTCGGCATACCGTTTACCTCGACCTCGATACAGGCTTTGGCCGGAGCCTTGTCTCCCTCGGTATCAAGGATCTCCCATCCGGCTTCGCGGAGCATAAGGTCGATGAAGCGTCGGCGAGTCTCAGCCTCGCTGATTCCTTCCCATGATATGGCCGGCTTCACCTTGGGAGCCGCTTTCACCACAGGCTCCGGCACGGAGTCGGCGAATGCCTCCGGGGTTTGTTCGGGTCGTACCGCCACGATGCGCGGCCTTGGCGCACGGGTCGGAAGAAGGGTCTTGTCGAATGGTGCAAGTGATTTGATTGCTCCTAATTTCAGTAACACTCCCCCTACAAGATTGTAGAGGTTGAGAACTGTAAAGGTAGGTTCTATAAATAGATTAATTTAAGTGTATGCCCATCCGCACATGTGCATTTTACGGATTTCATCCCATTAAGCGGTGGGGGCGTTATCCTTAAAAGGCGTTTATCCACTCATAGGCGTATCTTTTTTGATGATTTGAGACATATGGGCACAGTTATCCCTTGCAGGATATAAGTTGCGGCTGGTAAATGTTGATTTGCACATATCTGAAGATATTA
>N._stephensi_709_foregut__coassemble_101_pt1 | contig 33339 bp, 29 predicted proteins | sample N__stephensi_709_foregut__metabat2_low_PE_014 | metagenome-assembled genome bin N | reverse complement strand
CTTATATTAGCAAGGTTATTGGCATGAGCCACACCCTGTGCTGTGAGTCTTACGATGTCGCCCCCGGCTTGGGCAATACGTAAGGTCTGTGCTACGGAGGCGTCGGTATCGAGGGTGGGTGTATTGGTCATAGACTGCACGGCAATGGGTAATCCCGCGCCTATTGTCACTTTGCCTATGCGGGTGGCTGAAGAGTCACGCCTACGGTAATCGAAAGGTGAGATATGTTCACTCATAGATTGATGTCAGAATTTAATAGTCACATATGATTGTGCGGTATGGGCATGGATTAGCGAGGCACATACCGCATGATGCTTAACATTTAAATTTATAATCGCTGATTTGGGCAAGCTCTGCATTGGCTTTCACTATTTTCTCTGACAAGGAGCTGCGGTATCCGTTGAGGCGAGAAGCCACATCCTTATCAGAAAGAGCAATAATCTCCACGGCAAGAATGGCAGCGTTCATGGCTCCGTTTATACCCATCGTGGCCACGGGTATGCCCGGAGGCATCTGCACGATTGACAGTAAAGCGTCGGTACCGCTGAGTGTGCTGCTAATGGGCACGCCTATCACCGGTACAGGGGTCATTGCCGCTATCACACCGGGGAGGGCGGCGGCCATGCCGGCGGCAGCTATTATCACTTTGATGCCGCGAGTAGATGCGTTGCGTGCGAAATCCTCCACCTGAGCCGGTGTGCGGTGTGCGCTAAGGGCATTCATTTCGAATGGCACCTCCATCTTTTCCAAGAAGTCGGCTGCCTTTTTTAGCACGGGCAGGTCAGAGGTGCTACCCATGATTATACTGACGATTGGTGTCATTGCCATAAGGTATATAGTGTTGATGTATTATAAGTATGTATTAAATTATTGAGCTTTTGATCAGAATGAATAGTCGATGACGGTGTACATGCTTCTTATCTAAGCATTCCCGCTTATATCAGATACACATAAAAATATAGTCCATGATAAGTCCTAATAGCCACCCGGCGTATACTTGAGCGGGAGTGTGCCTTCCGAGATATATGCGGGCTGAGCCTACAGCACCACTGCAGAATATCGCTACCGCAATCCATGGTATGATCATCACCGTCTCCAGATTGTGTATGCCGATATATATAAGCAGGGCCGTGAACCCACCCATGGAAGTGGCGTGCGCACTGATTTTCCACCTGAAAGTAATAAGACTGGCTATAATGGCAGCCACAGCCGCTCCCATGAAGAACATTGGTATCCAATGCGGCCATTCGCGTAGGAAAAACGCGGCAACGAAATAGGATACAATAGTCACAAGATATGGTATCGGACGGTCCTTAGGGTCGTTGATTGACACGTCTTTTACCTTACCCTTGCGCATTAGGAAAAGTATAGTGACAAGAGGCGGTATAGTGGTGATTATGAATATCAGTGCAGATGAGAAAAGTCGTAGCCGCTCAGGCAGCATACTCAATGACGTGACCCATAAAGCCGTGGCGAAAGCATAAGTGGGTACTAAGAGAGGCAGGAACACACCCGAAAAGAAATTGCTTATACCCACAAGAATCTTTGATTTACCGGGCGGTATTGCCGGTGGGGCAAGAGGGTCGGCTTTCAGGTCTTTTTCGTTTATAGTTTCCATTTTTGTAAGAGTCTAAATTGTTTTGCGCAGGCGCCCTATCGGCATGCCAAGCTTCTCTCTGTACTTGGTGACTGTACGTCTGGCGAGTTTATATCCTTTGGTATCAAGAGCGTCCTTCAGAGCTTCGTCGCTGAGAGGATGCCGTTTGTCCTCGCTGTCGATGATGGTTTTAAGCTCATGCAGTATTTTATGCGTGGATGTGTCTGAATCCTCATGCGACGGCTCATTGAAGAACATCTTCAGAGGATATATACCCATTTCTGTGGACATGTACTTGCCTGCGGTAGCTCTCGAAATCACTGATATGTCAAGTCCGGTGATTGCAGCTATATCCTTTAAAATCATGGGACGGAGTTTTGACGTGTCGCCCGTGAGGAAAAAATCGGGCTGTAGCCTCACAATGGCTTCGGTCACAGCCAGTAGCGTGTGCGACCGCTGTTTTATTGCGCTTATGAATGATTCAGCCTCATCACGCTTAAGCCTGACGAAAGCCTGTGCCTGACGCACAGCCGCGGCAGACGCTCCGGATAGGACCGGTATATCTTCGGGGTCGGATACGAATGAGCTTTCCACTTGCAGCTGTGGCAGGCTGCTTGTAAGCGATACGGTGGCTCGGTGGTCGTCGCGGTATTCTACTGTAACGTCGGGGGTAATGTGGCTTTGCCGCATCATCGTTTGAGATGTGGCAAGCCCGGACCCCGGCTTCGGATTTAGCGACTTTATAAGTTCAATGGCTTGTCTCATTTCATGGTCGCTTACACCAAGTTGTGCTTGTAGCCTGTCATAATGCTTTTTTGATAGCAAGTCGAAGTTATGGTCCACTATTTCGATGGCTATATCTGAAATTGGTGTGGAATTAGGAAGTCGGCGCAGTTGTATAAGCAGGCAATCGCGTAAATCCACAGCCCCCACGCCCGGGGGGTCGAGAGACCTTACCACCTCATAAGCTTCCGACATCTGCTTGTGTGTGATATCGATGCCTGTGGTTATGGCGATGTCATCACTCATGTCAGAGAGCGAACGCGTAAGATAGCCGTTTTCGTCGATATTGCCAATTATGTATTGGGCAATATATTGTGTAATCTGCGGCAAATCGATTTGTCCGAGTTGTCGGGAGAGGTCATCATAAATATCAATGCTATCATCGGCAATCTGAGGCGTGTAGTCATCATCATTGCCTTGTCGGGGGCTAAGCCTGTAGTCGGCGGGATCGTCATCGGGGTCTGAATTTATAGGATCATCGTATTCCGAGCGGTTCTCTATGTAATTGTCGTCGGTATTTTGGTCGGTAGATTCGGGCGCATCAGCTATTTCGAGAGCTGGGTTGTCGTCGAGTTGTCTGCGTATCTCATCCTCTAATTCCGGTCCGTTCATTTCGAGCAGACGCACAAATTGCACCTGCCTCGGCGAAAGCCGTTGCACGGTCTGCTGGGTTTGCTCTATGTTAAGCCTTTCCTTCATTTCATTTGCAAAATTACTAATAAATCCGTACTTGGCAAAATAATAATGCTCGTACCTTTCAGAGATAGATCTCAGAACACACTACAAAACCGTAATCCCGGACACTGGTAAGCCAGGTCCGGGATTACAATATCGATTGTTGAGGGAGGTGCATTAGCGTATAAGAGTCACGATAAACTCCTTGTCGTCCTTGGGATCCGGCGCTATGATGAGTTTGCCTTCACGTGCGAGCCAGCCAAGACCGGCGTATACTTCTTTATCCTTGAGTTTGGTTATTTTTTTTATCTGCTTAACACCCAGAGATTCTGCTTCGTTAAGTGCCTGCCATATATCGCCGGCATAAGATCCAATGGTTTCAGTGTTCATAACTTGAATATGATTTAATTAGACAATCGCATTAACATATGTTTTGTTAGTAAAACGTATGAAATGCCTAAATGGTTTTGCAAATGTATAATTTTTTTGCTAAAATAATGATTTTTTTCACCGAAACTTTTAATTTTAATGAAAAAATGTTGGTTTATAGCCTATAGTAAGTGAAATCTGATAGATAGGTAATACAATTGTGTAGCTTAGTCAGGAATATGTTGGGGATGAATAAAAAAACAGCCATGAAATCCTTTGGGATTTTCATGGCTGGTAAATGATAAGGTGTAAAAGCGCTTGAAATTATTCAGCGGCGGGAGTCTCTTCCGGAGCTGCATCAGCTGATGCGGCAGCTTCAGCCTCGGCTTTGGCAGCTGCAAGCTCAGCTTTCTTCTTAGCCACAGCTTCTGCTTTAGCCTTGTTTTTAGCCTGCTCGGCTTCAAAACGAGCTTTTACTTCCTCCTGCTGCTTGTCGGCCATAGCCACTTTCTGTTTGTCTACCTTTGCCTGACGGGCTTCTTTCCAAGCGTTGAATCGACGTTCGGCTTCTGCTTCGTCGAATGCGCCTTTCTTAACGCCACCCTGAAGATGCTTCATCAGAAGCACACCCTCATGAGAGAGGATTGAGCGAACAGTGTCGGTAGGCTCAGCGCCTACGTTAACCCAATACAAAGCCCTTTCGAAATTAAGAGTGATTGTAGCAGGATTAGTGTTCGGATTATAGGAACCTATCCTTTCAATAAATCTACCATCTCGTGGTGCCCTGCTATTGGCGATAACAATTGGATAGAACGCATAGTTCTTGCGACCATGGCGTTGTAATCTGATTTTTGTTGCCATTAATTTAAGAATTAATTGTGTTAATTGGTTTTGTATTGCATTTGCGGTGCAAAGGTACGCTTTTTTCCGCACATGGCAAATTTTTTTTCAATAATATTTCGATTTTTTCAATATAAGGCCTTAATATTACTATGAATATGTACGTATTGTACTAAAAAAATAAAAAAACAGAATTTTTTGCTAAAAAAATACTACCTTTGTGTTACTTTTAGGCTTTAACTGCGTCAAACATTCATACATACATTCAATCCGATGAAACTATAATAACTAATCATTATATTTATGTACAGATTTTTCCGACACGCGATGGCGGCTGTATTGGCTATCATCGCAGGCACTACGGTGGCTGTGGCTCAGCAAATCCCCGACCTACCCGTAGACAAAGATGTGCGTATCGGTAAGCTCCCCAACGGCCTTACCTATTATATACGCCATAACGAGAAGCCCAAAGGGCAAGCAGATTTCTATATTGCCCAAAAGGTTGGGTCAGTGCTTGAAAACGACCAGCAGCGCGGTCTTGCCCACTTCCTTGAACACATGTGCTTCAATGGCACCACGCATTTCCCCGGTTCATCACTCCGTGACTGGCTTGAGACAAAAGGCGTGAAATTCGGTGTAAATCTAAATGCGTATACGAGTTTCGACGAGACGGTATATAATATATCAAATGTGCCGGTAGCCGATAAATCAGTACAAGACTCATGCTTGCTCATACTACACGATTGGGCCAACGACCTAACCCTTGACCCTGAAGAAATCGAAAAGGAGAGAGGCGTTATTCACCAGGAATGGCGTACAACTAACAAGGGACAGATGAGAATTATAGAGCAGCTTCTGCCCGTGATACTACCGAACAATAAATATGGTGAGCGTTTGCCTATAGGCACAATGGAGATTGTGGACAATTTCCCTCCGCAGGACCTTCGTGACTACTATGAGACATGGTATCGTCCCGACCAGCAAGGTATCATCGTTGTTGGAGATATAGATGTTGACTACATAGAGGGCAAAATTAAGGAAATGTATGCTGATATAGAAATGCCTGCTAATGCACCCGTACGCGAATATGTGCCCGTTGCAGACAATGATGGCACTATATATGCCATCGGTAAAGATAAGGAAATGGAGAGAGGTGTGGGCATCATGATGTTTAAGACTGAGGCATTCCCTGACTCATTAAAGTCCAACCCGATGTATCTTGTGCAGAAATATGTGCTCAATATGCTCTCCACTATGCTTCGACAGCGTCTTTCAGATATTGCCAGTACTCCGGAATCGCCGTTTGTCAGCGCATCGCCATATTACGGAAATTTCTTTGTGGCCAAAACAAAGGACGCCTTCACTTTAGAGGTGGTGAACAAAGGTGACGATATGCTCCCTGCCTTGGAGACTGCTTATCGCGAACTCCTACGCGCCCAACGCGGCGGCTTCACTGTAGGAGAGTACGAGCGTGCACGCAGCGAATATCTATCCAGATTAGAGAAAGCATATAATAGCCGTGACTCCCGTGAGAACGAGCAGTTCGTGCAGGAATACGTTGACAATTTCACTGATGGCGAGCCAATCCCGTCGCTTGAGGATGAATACGCATTGCTTACACAGATAGTGCCTATGATACCCGTGGAAGCAATCAATGAGGCATTGACCGACCTTGTGACAGATGACAACCGCGTGTTCATGATACTCGCACCGGACAACGACACATTCAAGGTACCCACAGAGGCAGAGCTTAAAGATATGGTGGCAAAGGTAAACGCTGAGGATATCGAGCCTTATCAGGATGCCATGAAGAGCGAACCCCTTATACCGCAGTTGCCCGCTCCCGGTAAAATCGTGTCGATTACAGATGATGCACAGTGGGGAGCAAAGGTGATCACTCTTAGCAATGGTGTGAAGGTTGTGGTTAAGCCCACTGACTACAAAAAAGACGAAATCAGATTTGACGCCGTGGCTATAAGTGGTCTCTCCAAAGAGCCTGACAGCAATATCAATACCATTATAGGGGCATCGCTTGTAGAGCAGAACTATGGCCTTGGTGATTATACCAGTATTGACCTAAAGCGTTATCTGCAAGGCAAACAGGCCTCCGTAGGCTTTACAATCGAAGAATACAGCCGTGAAATAGAAGGCTACTCCACCGTAAAGGATTTGCCTTATCTTATGGAGCTTATATATATGACATTCACCAACGTCACAAGCACACAAGAAGAGTTCAGCGCATTGCAGAGCAATCTCATCAATATGCTCCGACAAGCTGATTCAAATCCGCAGATGGTATTTTCAAGAGACCTTCAGAACTCCCTATACGAAGCTGCCGCAAAGAAGTTTATCACTATACCTCAGATAGAGGCTGCTGACAGAGAAGCAGGGCTTAAGCTTGTGCATGACTATTTATCCAATGCCGCCGACTTCACTTTCTTCTTCGTTGGCGATATAGATATGGAGACCCTAAAGCCACTCCTTGAACAGTATATAGCCACATTGCCTGCCGATACCTCCAAAAAAATTAACACATATGAGCCAAATCCCAGATATGAGGTTAAGGCCGGTGAAGGTGAGGATGTGTTCACCATGAAGATGGAGACACCACAGACAACCTGCATGATACTTATGCAGGCTGACATGCCTTATACCCCCAAGAATCGCCAAATGGCATCAATGGTAGGCCAGATACTCTCTAACCGTCTGATTAAGAGCATTCGCGAAGAGATGGGTGCTGTATATTCCATTCAGGCTGTAAGCGGTATGATGCGTCAGGGCAAATACAATACCTTGATACAAATACCTTTCCCGATGAAGCCTGAGGCTCGTGAGGAGGTACTTGCCGAAATCAATAAACTCACCAGCGACATGGCTCAGAATGTGGCAGAGGATGAACTTGCGCCTATCAAAGAGTACATGCTAAAGACTGTGGCTGAATCCAAGGAATTGAATTCCGGATGGATAGGCTCAATGAGTGCAACTACCCTAAACGGCGTGGATATATTCAACGGGATAGAAGATGTAATCAACTCGGTGACCACAGATGATATCAAGGCATTCATGAACGAATTCCTCGGACAAGGTAACAAGCGAATAGTCATACTTGATCCGGAACAATAATACAAATCCGTAAAAGCAAAATATCGGCGAATCCATTCGGGACTCGCCGATTTTTTTGTTTTCTGCTGATTACTGCCACGCATATACAAAGGCGAGGCATAACCATAAGATTATGCCCCGCAGCAAACAAATATAGATTATTCCTTATTTTATCAGATACTGAGAAGATATCGACTCGTTTTCGTGTACCCGACGTATGGTATCAGCGAACAAGCGAGCCACAGAAATGATGGTGGCTTTTTCGCAATCCTTATTGTAAGGAATCGAATTAGTGAAAATGATTTCCGTAATACGGCTATCGTTGACACGCTGGGTAGCCGGATCGCTCATGATAGGGTGTGAACATAGGGCTCGGACACTCTTTGCGCCATTGTCAAGCATAAGCTCGGCAGCTTTAGTAATCGTGCCTGCTGTATCTACCATATCATCGATAAGAATCACGTTCTTATCATTCACATCACCTATAAGCGTCATTTTCTCCACCACATTGGCTTTAGCGCGCTGCTTATGGCAAAGCACCAACGGCACGTCGAAATACTTAGCGTAGTTATTCGCGCGTTTGGCACCGCCTACATCCGGGGTTGCGATTACCAGATTTTCAAGATTAAGCGACTTGATGTAAGGAATGAAAACGGAAGACGCATAAAGGTGGTCAACAGGCACGTTGAAGAACCCCTGAATCTGATCAGCGTGCAAATCCATGGCAATCACACGGTCAACACCGGCGGCCGTAAGCAAATCAGACACAAGCTTTGCGGCTATAGACACACGCGGCTTATCCTTGCGATCCTGACGGGCCCATCCGAAATAGGGCATTACTGCGATGATAGATTTAGCTGAGGCGCGCTTGGCAGCGTCGATCATCAGCAAAAGTTCCATAAGGTTATCGCTGTTGGGGAATGTGGACTGCACGAGGTAAACCTCACAGCCGCGAATCGACTCTTCGAACGAGACCTCAAACTCGCCGTCAGCGAAATGCTGGATGTTCATCTTGCCAAGGGGTACATTAAGTTCCTTGCAAATTTCCTCTGCTATGTACTTTGATTTGGTGCCAGAGAAAACCTTAAATGGAGGTAATGAGTAGCTCATAAAAAATCAATGATTGAAATATGTGGCAAAGATACACATTTTATGGCAAAAAAAGAGTATAATCCTACAATTTTTTACAGATAAAAAGCTAAAACCCTATGATTCAGCTAAATTCATCATATCCTAATCATAAGGCGACGCAGAGGTACAATGAGATATTTTTGGTATAATAATCATAAGCCAAAACATTAGAGAGAATAGAATTGTTGTATTTGTATCATCCAACGTTTCAACAAACTATTTATTATGAGAACGAGGAAAGCACTTATGTGCATGTTAGCGGCTGTGTCCGTTTCAGTCGTTTACGCTTTAGAGCGTCCCGATACCCTGCCGTCGGCATCCACTGCCGACGCGCAGCATATCGAAGATTTGAAGAACAGCCAGAAGGTGGTGTTTTTCGGTGATGCCGACGTGTCGGCCTCTACCGACTCGATAAAGGCTCTTATGGATAAGTTTTATGTCGACCAGTACAAGCATTTTCAAGATCCCGAAGCCCCGTACTTCCTGATGATGAGCAGAGATGCCACCTTGGCTATGGGTATTGGCGGAGCTGTGAGGATGCGAGGCTGGCTTGACTTCGATGGCTCTGTGCCGTATAACGGATTCATACCGTATACAATTTCGGTGCCCGAAAACCCGATGATGCGCAGGCGTCTGGATGCCACCCCTTCTGGCACGGCATTGTTTTTCCGAATAATAGGCATTAACAAAACTTTTGGAAATTTCTCGGCTTTCATACAGGGCTCTTTTGACGGAGGCACCGGGCGAGAATTTAAAATCAAAAAATCATATGTCACCATCAACGATTGGACCATAGGCTACACAACGAGCACTTTCAGCGATATAGAAGCAAATCCTCCTGTGATTGATGCGCAGGGACCAAATGGACAAGTCAATAATACCTCCGTACTCATTCAATGGAGAAAGCCTATTTCCAAAAAATTCACTTTGGCAGCATCCCTTGAGTTCCCGGAAAGTCATATTCTTTCCGACGGTATGTACACTGCCGAGTTGAAGGACTGGTGTCCGGACATTGTGGCTTTTGGCCAATATCAATGGAGAGAAGGTAGCGGGCATGTAAGATTATCGGCGTTATTGCGCAATATACCCTACCGAAATCTCGTAGAGAAGAAAAACACAAGTAAAATCGGATTTGGCACTCAGATATCCTGTATCGTACCCATGGATTATAATTGGACGCTATTTGCCGAGGGTGTTGGCGGCAAGGGATGTGAGACCTACCTCAATGATTTTATGGTGGGAACGCTCGATCTTATGCCTACGCCAGATAAGGATGGTGATATGTATGCGCCATGGTGCTATGGTCTTACATGCGGCATCAAATACAATTTCACTTCCGGGCTATTCGCGTCGATTTCTGGAAGCGAAGCAAGGCTGTTGCCCCAAAAAGGCAACGGCGCCCCCGACCTCTACAGATACGGACTTTATGGAGTGGCTAATATAATCTGGAATATGTCGCCTCGCCTACAGGTAGGGGCAGAATACCTGATGGGTATGCGAAAAAATGCAGATGGAGCCAGCGGACATGCCAAACGCGTGAACATGCTCTTCTCGTTCTCATTCTGATACTCCGTAGACATGACGGTAAATCATGGATATAACCATCTCAGCATCCTTATCAGGGTCAAGGGCTTGGGTTGACATTAATTTCATCGGCAACATGCTGTCGCCATCGCGATATGGAGGCTGCATATAATTTATGGTCTCCCATAAACAAAAACCATGACGCTGATAGAAACCGATACGTCGAGTACTCATTAAATCATATGGAATCTCCACCTCTAATACTATGGGTGATTCACACATATCAATAAACTGACGGAGCGCTTGAGCACCTATGCCGGCGCTTCTTTTTTCTTTAGTCACGGCAAAATGCTCGATATATCTGAACAATCCGAAATCCCAAGCAGTAAGTATTCCGGCCAATCCCTCATTGTCCGTTATTGCAAAATACTCGAAAAGATGATTACTGTCGGTGTTGCCACGCTGAATCTCTATGTCGCGGCGTTCTTCTTTCGGAAAGGCCTCAATAAAGAGATTCTCGGCCTGTGTATAAAGATGATGAGAAGTTTTTATCTTTGATAGCTTAACCATAGTATTTGAAAATTTATCAGCACATCATGATCATCATTGATTATGATAATTGTTGAGAAAGCCAGGCCCTGGAAAAACAGATATCGGCATCCATAGCTTTACTGATATTATAGTAGTCGATATGCTCGCAATATGACGAACGTTCGTCTTTTATCAAAAGTTTTGCCAAACCATATCTGTAGAGAAATTCACGCATTCGCGTATTGAGTCCGTCCGTCCTCTCAACTACTAAAAAATCCCTATTGAAAATCAAAGAATACAAACAACCATGATACGAATTACATAGCACGAAACCGGCATTTTTGATTAGTCCGAGAAATTGAGCGGGGGTGCAGTCACCGTAATTGTTATGGGCGTATGACAGCCAATATGGGCTAACAGATATTATCCTAAGATTATGATGTCTTGCTATCATTTTGGCTGTGCGTTCTATGACTCTGCTTTTCATTAAATCATATACTAAAAGATAAGAACATTCAGGCACACATGATTCATCAGCTATACCCATCCAAAAACCAGAAGGAAGAAGAAGCACCGGGTCGCAGACAAGGACTGACCGCACTCCATAGTCGCTGCAAATCCTCTGACCGGACTCTTCGCGCACCGATACGGCATCAAGGTTAGACAGCATCTTCTCCATATTATAGCAATAGCCAGACGACATCGTTTCCACCCCGAAACTTGCGGCATAACTTATACGTTTGATGGATGATGGCCCGAAATCAAGATAAAAAGCCTCATCTGTACCATTGGGCAACTCCGGATTCCATATTTGGTCGCTTCCGGCTATATATACATCTGCCATTGGTGGGTCAGTCCTTAATTCATCTATTGATCTGTATTCTCTAATAGTAAAAGGCACGTGACGGTTAGCAAAATCTGAAACCCCGCGGTATTTCGATATTACGGTGGCACGATTTCTCCATCGTAATACCATTTTACACCACTCCTTGATATCGAATCCGGCGCAATACCATAGTCTTGTACAAAATTCAAGATAAGAGGGGCGATAGTCGATTACCTGCACACTATGTCCTAAACTAAAAACATAACGGCATAGAGCGAAGGTCTGTAGTAAAGCTCCGTAATTGTTGACACGGCTACAGGTGATAATAGATATGCGCATGTCTATTCGAGTCGGATTATTTTACGGTTAAAATGCTTAAGTATTTTGTCAAGTGCGGCCCATATACGCCACTGTAATTTATACGCCAGCGTATAGTCATAATATCTTGTGATAGGCACATCTCGCCAAGAGCCCAGTGCAAGGTGATGACAATAAGAATTCTCGGTCAACCCTTGCGGGTCAAAGAAATCCTTAGGGTAAACAGTGAGCATATTGCTGCAATACTGTATAGAATCGGAAAGCACGCCTGGATAATACCCGATTTCTTTAGCCAAAAAGCACATGATTTCGGAATTGAGCCTCAAATCAAGACGCAAACCGGAGGGTAACGACCTATCCTCAGACGTCACGAAATGCCTGCCCTTATAATAATCGAGACATCTCCTTATAAAGGCGTTCCCTTTTTCTGCTCCCATACAGCAGGTGGTAAGATAATTCATTGTATGACCTCCTACAAGATGCATCGAATTCTCGCGGCCGCAAAAAGCAGGATTATCAAGCAATGCGTCGAATCTTTTATGCACCATAACATCTGTATCAAGATATATGCCACCGTGATTGTATAATGCGTACATTCGCACCACATCGGAAGCGAAAGCCCACATGCCCTCTTTGACCGACTCCTGTAAAAATAGACTACCGATGCAAGAAATGTCTGGCTCGCCCCAGAGTCGAATCTTGTAATCCGGCATAAGGCGCAGCCATGATTCGCGGCATCTCTTTACCCTGTCGGGCATGGGATTATCGCCAAGCCACACATAATGTATCGTTTTGGGAATCATTTTGTTATAACACGTAGGGTGGAAGATATTCCGTGTTTGGAAAGGTATGTATCATATTCGCCTTTTGGTATAGGAGAAGACAGCGCGTTATCCAGTGCCGCGGCAAATTCGGCGTATGACGACACTGATGCTCCGAATCTGTCTAATTCGTAAAATTCAGTGTCGGTGTTATGGCTATACCGTAAAATCACATGACAGTAGGCGGAAAGATACTCGAGAAATTTCGGAGTCACCTGATTGTAGCCATTAGCGTCAGATCTGCCTCGTATGCCCGGAGTGGAGTACACCACAACTTTGGATTTGCGCATTAACTCAAGATATCCCTCACGGGTAGAGGCATCCGCCACAATGTTGCCATTGCTGTCGGCATACTTATCACAGTCAGGTAGCTTAGACACAAAAATAAAATTGTCATGCTCTCGCGCGTACCTATATATATTAGGCATAAAAAACGCATCATTTATCTGTGCACCGAATACGGTGAGCGAATATTTCTTTGGGGGAAGAAATCTGATTCTGATTCTTTCAGGGACGAACAAAGGGAAATGACGTATTTCAAAAGGAAGATTGTGAACTGATAATCTGTCAAACGCCTCTTTGCTTGAGATAAACACGTATTCACATCTCTCGTAGATGCTGATGAATTCCCCGATACGGTCATCCGAAACAAAAAAGTCTATGATAATGGGTATGCAAGTGGGGTGATTAAAAAGCGGGGTGTTCTCCATCGCATTCATCACAAACCTCAGATACCGCCTTTTTGAGCCAAATACCGCATACTTAACGGCATAGTCCAGTGTACCGCCTATTAACCTGCAGGCTACCTCATGTGTATTGCCCCACTGAAGTATCGGCACATTTAATCGCTTTGCCAATTCTTCCTCCCACTCATACACTATATCGGAGTAAACCTTTGTCCTATGCTCACGCATACTGTAGATACCGTCGATTCTCATTTCAGCAAGTTTGTGACAGATGTGACAAGCTTTACCCCGAAAACTCGTATCAACCAATTCTTAACCTTGTGCAATACGAAAGATGCCGATTTGTGATCCATCCAAGAACAGGCATAATGATGGATCGATACCGTGTCCGGGGTAATCGACACTATGCCCGTGGTGGAGTCCATGGGGCATAAATACCTGTCAGGATAAATTGTGAAGCCGGCCACACTCTGCATCTCGTTTCTGTTGGCAAGGCCGTGAGTGCGCAGGATACGTGTGGTATGCCCCACAACTGTGCAGTCTGAAATATTAAAAATCAGGCTATTGTAGTATTCCAGTATCTCATATATCAGGCTCATCCCTGCTTCGGCTCCCATTCCTAATCCGGGAGCCACCCCAATCATACATCCCTGTGCAATACCATTGGTAGCCAATGATTTCTCTATGCCCATAAAAGCTCCGGCATCTATAATATGGCTCATATCCGACACAATCTCGACATCTACATCAAAATACACACCACCATAATGGTAAAGAATCCAAAATCTGGCATAGTCGCTTACAAAGGCATACATCTTTTGCTCATAGGCGGAGGCCACAAATTGACTTATCGCAAGGTCGAAATTGGAGTCATTCCATTCCTTTATCTCATAGCCGGGAAGATATTTCCTCCAACTACCGATACACTTTTTAGCCTTTGCCGGTAATGCTTTCTCCCCGAACCAGCAATAATGTATTACTTTAGGTATCATATACGGTCAGATATTGTACAATTTGTCAATTTCGCTTGTGTATCCGTAATCATGCGTTTTTAGATAGGAACATATCCTTTCACGGAGTTTGCTGTCAGAAGCTACCGCGAAAATGCCTTTTGCGCATCTTTCCACATCCATAGGAACTATTACACCGTCAGTGCCACTGCATATTTGAGAAGAAGCAGTGGGATATGCCGATACAACAGGCGGCACACATAAAATCTGGGCTTCTCGCACGGTCAAGCTTTTCCCCTCATACAGACTCGGCTGCACATAAAGGTCGGAGGCTGCGATATAAGGGTAGGGGTTCTGCTTCTTACCGAGAATCACAAGTGTATCGGCCACTCCGTGTTTAGCTATGTTGCCGCGTATGCGCATATCGTCGCCGTATCCTATTATATACCATTTGAATCTTAAGCCCATATCCAGCATGATTCTGCACATTTCAGGCACATCCTCAAATCTTTTTGCCGGAGAGAATCTTCCCACGGAAAGCAGTCGTAACTCATCGGGAATCATTGGCATCTCCAATGACACATTGGACATACGCGACTGCTCACGTAGCGAATAGGGAGAGATGATATTCTCCATCACAACAAGTTTGTGTCGCAGCGTCGGAAAAATGGATTCGAAAGCTCTGAGCGTATCCTCTGACACGCATACAATCTTATCGAAAGCGGACCATACCGGGTATTCTAACCTTGTATTAATATGCGTTGATGAATAATCGGTGTGTACCCAGCATACTTTTCTATGAGCCTTTACCTTATCCCGCACTATATTGTGGGGATGCAGGAAACTAAGGGCCACATCATATATACCAAGTCCGTCTAAGGTACGAAGGCATGGCGTGACACTCCTGTAAATATATTGGTATATGCTTTCATCGCAATCTTTCTCGTTTTGAGATAACTTGTACCTATGTGCGGCATGAAAGATTTTCGCCGCCATTCTGCGCAAGGCTATCGATATTTGACCCTCTCGAATGATTTCGATGATAGGCCGTTCGACTGCCGCATAGTCCTCATATTGAGGAAGTAGGTTGATCCATTCAGGAATTAGTGCCATGAAATCGCCTGTATGGCGCCCTACCAGTAAATCCACATCCCATTTTAGGGGATCTAATCCTTCTAACATGCCTAAAAGCGCCCTTTCAGCACCCCCGATTTCAAGATAGTGGATATATACAAGAAGTCTTTTACGCATAATGGCAATAATCCTGCCTAAATTTATATCATGCTGGTATTCAGGCAGTAAATCTTAAAATATTATCAGCCTCCAAATACATACGAATTGATGGATATTAGTGCATATTCCCAAGGCAGCCGTAAAGGTAGTGCTTTTTATTGAAACAGCACTGTTAAAAAACTCTAATGTATGGTTGTTCGTAGAATTTTCTTGCGTATGTTAAATCTAATTGTTAATTTTGCATTGTAATGTTAAATTTATAATTTATGCAAATATTTTATTGAATTAAACTATAATATCGTTCAGTTGTTAACATAATAAAGGTTAAACAATAGCCTTATGCATAAATAATGAAGAAATCAACAATTTGGATATTAACAGTACTAATGGCCGTGGCATTCGTCGGATTGCTATGTATGCAGATATTCTATCTGCGTAACATGGTGAGAATGCGTTCTGAGCAATTCTCCGAATCGGTGAAGCAGAGCCTTTATGGGGTGGCATTACGCCTGTCGCAGGATGAGGCGCGCTTCTTCCTTGAAGAGAATGTGAGCGAGGTGTCATCATCGGCGCTATATCCCCAATACCTTGGCCGCAGATTTTCTTTGGCAGGCGTAAAATACACAATCACTACATCCACGGGGCTTGAAGCCGATTTGACGATAAAAGGTGATCCTACTGAAATTACCCGTATACGCACATCTAACCCGATAGCACCGTCAGCACAATATGAGGATGCTAAGGACGAACTGCATGACAGATATTTAATGCAGAAATCCATTATTGATGATGTGATAATAAATATAATCAGTCAATCGAGCAACCGCTCGATATACGAGCGAGCTGATTCAGCGAAGGTGAGCCAATACCTGCGTCAAGAGCTCGATACCATGGGTCTCAAGATTCCATTCGAGTTTGCTGTGGTAAATCGTGCCGGTACCACGCTATATTCCACAAAAGGTTTTTCGGCGGTGTCAGGCTCGAAGAATAGGGAGATGTACGTACAGACCCTCTTCCCGAATGACCGTCGTGATAAGCTCGTGTTTCTGAAAGTGTATTTTCCTACCACCAACGACTATATATTCTCCTCCCTGTCGTTTATGTACCCCACAATAGCTTTTACGCTTATTCTTTTAGTGGTGTTTGTGTTCACAATTATACTCGCTTTCAGGCAAAAGAAGCTGTCGGAGATGAAAAATGACTTCATCAACAACATGACTCATGAGTTTAAGACTCCGATATCATCTATATCCCTTGCAGCCCAGATGCTTAACGATCAAAGTGTGCGCAAATCACCCACCATGCTCCAACAGATATCCACAGTGATAAACGACGAGACAAAGCGACTGCGGTTTCAGGTGGAGAAGGTGTTGCAGATGTCAATGTTTGATAAGCAGAAAGCATCAATGAAAATCGAGGAGGTGGATGCCAACAGTGTAATATACAATGTGGTAAACACATTTAAGCTCAAGGTTGAGAAATACGGCGGTAAAATCACTGCGAGTCTTGATGCCCTCAATGCTATAATAAGCGTTGATGAGATGCATTTCACCAATGTGATATTCAATCTACTCGACAATGCCGTAAAATACCGTGCCGAGGATAGGCCTCTAAACCTTAACGTGATGACGCGTGACCTATCCGATGACAGATTGGAAATCACTGTGGCCGACAATGGCATAGGCATCCGGAAAGATGACGTCAAGAAAATTTTCGAGAAATTCTACCGTGTATCCACCGGCAACCGCCACGATGTGAAAGGATTCGGGCTTGGTTTGGCATATGTGCACAAGATTGTGAATGAATTCGGCGGCACGATAGCCGTGGAAAGCGAGCTTAACATAGGAACAAAATTTATAATTATATTACCACTCTCTAAAAACTGATAAATTATGGAAGACAGAATGAAAATCCTACTCTGTGAGGATGATGAAAACTTGGGAATGCTGCTTCGCGAATATCTTCAGGCCAAGGGGTTCAACGCTGACCTCTTCGCTGATGGCGAAAGCGGTTATAAGGCTTTCCTTAAAGGGAAATACGATATATGTGTCCTTGATGTGATGATGCCGAAGAAAGACGGCTTTACTTTGGCTCAGGAGATACATACAGTCAATGCTGATGTGCCCATAATATTCCTTACGGCAAAGTCGCTTAAGGAGGATATTCTCGAGGGCTTCAAACTCGGAGCCGATGATTACATCATCAAGCCGTTTTCGATGGAGGAACTCGTATTCCGTATCGAGGCAATCCTACGCCGCGTTAAGGGCAAAAAAGGCAAGGAGATTACCATGTATAAAATCGGTAAGTTCACTTTTGACACACAGAAGCAGGTACTTATGGTGGATGATAAGGTGACTAAGCTCACTACCAAGGAATCAGAGCTTCTAAGCCTGCTCTGTGCTCATGTCAACGAGATCCTTGAGCGCAATTTCGCTCTAAAGACCATATGGATTGATGACAATTACTTCAACGCACGCTCCATGGACGTGTATATCACTAAGCTGCGTAAGCACCTTAAAGAAGACCCGTCGATTGAGATTATCAATATCCATGGTAAGGGCTATAAGCTTATCGCTCCTGAAAAAGAACCCAGGATGTGATTTGCGGTTAAACATATGCAAAGGGTGGTCCCACGTATCGTGGATCCACCTTTTTTTTATATGTTGTTTGTGCGTGATTTTCAGTATGTTATCTCTATGTCATAAAAAGAACATAAAATTTTTAGCAAAAAATTTTGTTTATTATCAAAAAAATATCTTTACCTTTGTGCACATAGAAAATATTAAAGGACATTATAAATTATTTATAGGTACAATAGGTTTAACTTAATATTCAACTCTATGTCTTCACTACGTTTTAAAGTTCTGGAAGAGGCTTTCAACAGAAAGCCGGTGGAAGTGGACATTCCTGCTGACCGCCCTGAGGTCTTCTATGGAAAAGCGGTATTCAACCGTCAGAAAATGTTTGAATACCTTCCCAAAAAAACTTATGACGCACTTGTCTATGCTATCGAGAATCGAGAGCCGATTACTCTACAGATAGCTGACAGTGTGGCTGAAGGAATGAAAAAATGGGCTATTGACAATGGCGCACGCCACTACACCCACTGGTTTCAACCGCTAACAGAGGGTACTGCCGAGAAGCATGATTCTTTTATCGACCATGACGGTAAGGGCGGTGTGGTAGAAACCTTCAACGGCAAACAATTAGTACAGCAAGAACCTGATGCATCATCATTCCCAAGTGGTGGTATCCGCAATACTTTCGAAGCTCGCGGCTATTCAGCTTGGGATATTTCATCCCCGGCCTTCATACTCGGAGAGACACTCTGTGTCCCCACTGTATTCATCTCTTATACTGGAGAATCACTTGACTACAAAACCCCGCTGCTTAAGGCCCTTAACTCTGTGGACAAAGCCGCAACAGCTGTGGCTCAATATTTTGATCCTGAGGTTAAGCATGTCAACTCATACTTGGGCTGGGAACAGGAGTATTTCCTCGTGGATGAGGCTCTGTATGCCGCCCGTCCGGACCTTGTGCTTACCGGACGCACACTTATGGGACATGAGAGCGCCAAGAACCAGCAGCTTGAAGACCACTATTTCGGTGCCATACCTTTGCGTGTGCAGGCTTTCATGCTTGATTTGGAAATCGAATGTCATAAACTCGGCATTCCTGCGAAAACCCGACACAATGAGGTAGCTCCAAACCAGTTTGAGCTCGCCCCCATTTTCGAGGAGACAAACTTGGCCAACGACCATAACCTCCTGCTTATGACGCTGATGCACAAAGTGGCACGCCGCCATAATTTCCGTGTACTCCTGCACGAAAAGCCATTCGAGGGCATTAACGGTTCGGGTAAGCATAACAACTGGAGTCTTGGAACAGATACCGGTGTACTGCTTTTCGCTCCTGGTAAGACACCAATGCAGAACCTGCAATTCCTCACATTCTTTACCAATGTCATGGCTGCCGTGTATCGCCACAACGCGTTGGTTAAAGCATCCATAATGTCGGCTACCAACCAGCATCGCCTTGGAGCCAACGAAGCCCCACCAGCAATTGTATCCATCTTCACAGGCTCACAGCTCGCCAAAATTCTTGCCAAAATAGAATCAAGCACTAATGACGAGCTATCAGACCTTTCGCACAAAGAGGAATTCAATGTGGGTCTGTCGCAGATACCTGAATTGCACATAGACAATACCGACCGAAACCGCACATCGCCGTTCGCATTTACCGGCAACCGCTTCGAATTCCGTGCTGTAGGATCATCAGCCAACTGTGCTGCTGCCATGCTTGCCATCAATGCAGCAGTGTCAGAGCAGCTTATGAAATTTAAGGAAGCGGTGGACAAACGTTTGGCCGATGGACAGGAGCTCAAATTCGCCTTGCTTGAGGAGATACGCGCTCTTATCAGAGAATCCAAAGCCATACACTTTGACGGCAATGGATACTCGGAGGAATGGAAAGAAGAAGCTCACAGACGCGGTCTTGACTGCGTGACATCCGCACCTGAAATTTTCGACTCCTATCTGTTACCCTCTTCAATAGAGATGTTTGAAAAGACCGGTGTCCTCACCAAGCCAGAGCTCGAGGCTCGTAATGAGGTGAAATGGGAGACTTTCACCAAAAAAATCCAGATAGAGTCGCGTGTGCTCGGTGACCTTGCTATTAACCACATACTCCCAGTGGCCACTCGCTACCAGTCGATACTCGTTGACAATGTGGTGAAGCTCAAAAGTCTGTTCGATGGCGCAAAGGGCTCGGAAATCGTAGCTCCTGATCTTGACACCATAGAGCGAATCAGCCGACACTCAGTCACGATCAAACGCAAAGTCACAGAGATGATAAATGCCCGCAAGGTTGCCAATAAGATTTCCAGCGAGCGCGAGAAAGCAATAGCTTACCACGATACCATACAGCCCCTTATGGACGAGATTCGCTACCATATCGACAAACTCGAACTACTCGTGGACAACGAAATGTGGCCACTCCCGAAATACCGCGAAATGCTATTCATCAGATAATATGTCCAATAGCGGGCAAGCCTACTATGTCAGGCTGCCCGCTAATTTCTTTATATCACATCTTATAAGAGGCAAATGGAAATTTTGAAGCACGAATGTGGCGTGGCGCTTATACGAATGCGCAAACCACTTGAATACTATAAAAAGAAATATGGGTCTTATACATGGGGGCTTTCCAAGCTATATCTGCTCATGGAAAAACAACACAACCGCGGGCAGGAAGCCGCCGGTGTAGGTGTAGTGAAGCTGCATCCATTGCCGGGACATGAGTATGTGTTCAGAGAGCGAGCAATCGGGTCCGGTGCCATTCAGGATATATTTTCATCCATTTTCGAAAAATTGACTCCCCATATGCTGCAGTTGCCTCCTGAGGAAATAAATGCAGATGTGCCTTTTATTGGCAATGTGTATATGGGGCATCTAAGATATAGCACTACGGGCAAAAGCGGTATATCATACGTGCACCCATTTTTGCGACGTAACAATTGGCGTTCACGCAACCTGCTGATGTGCGGCAACTTCAATATGACCAACGTTGAAGATCTATTTGCCGATATAGAAAGCAGCGGACAACACCCCCGAATTTATAGCGACACAATAGTACTACTCGAACAGCTTGGTTATGCGCTTGACCATGAGAATCACCGCATATACCGAAAATACAGAGATAAACTAAAAGGACAGGAGCTGGCAATTAAGATAGAGGATGAAATAGACCTAAAACATGTGCTTAAGGATGCCTCACCGATGTGGGACGGAGGATTTGTGATATGTGGCGCCACCGGAAGTGGTGACTGTTTCGCGCTCCGTGACACTCATGGCATACGTCCGGCTTTCTATTACATCGATGATGAAGTGGCTGTGGTGGCCTCCGAACGACCGGTAATCCAAACGGTATTCGGTGTAGAAAGCGGCGACGTAAAGGAGCTTACTCCAGGCGAAGCGATAATAATCAGCAAAAACAACGATATAGAGATATCCTCCGTCCTGCAGCAAGAGGATAACCGTAAATGCTCTTTTGAACGCATATACTTTTCAAGAGGCAGTGATGCTGACATATATCGTGAACGTAAAGCCTTGGGAGAGAATCTCGTACCGGATATAGTGAAAATGCTTGACGGTGATTTGGATCATACCGTATTCTCCTTTATTCCCAATACTGCTGAGGTAGCATATATGGGTATGACCAAAGGCCTTGAACGCTACCTCGACCATAGTAGAATGCGTAAGATATTAGAGCTTGAGAAAAAAGGTATGCTCACAGCCGAAGCCCTTGCCGAAATCATGGCACGCAAAGTACGCATAGAAAAGGTGGCTATAAAAGATATAAAGCTACGCACGTTCATTGCCGAGGGCGAATCGCGCAATGATTTGGCTTCTCATGTCTATGATGTCACATATGGATGCATCAATCCCGACGAAGATACATTAGTGGTAATAGACGATAGCATAGTGCGTGGCACCACGCTAAAGCAATCCATAATAGGAATGCTTGACCGGCTTCACCCCAAGCGTATAATCATAGTGTCCTCGTCGCCGCAAGTGAGATACCCCGACTATTATGGTATAGACATGAGCCGTATGAGCGAATTTATAGCATTCCGTGCTGCAGTGGCCCTGCTAAAGGAGCGTGGTAAGGCAGACGTACTTAGACAGGTGTATGACAAGTGTGTGGAGCAGATGTCGCTACCGGCCGAACAAATGATTAATAGCGTGAAAGAAATATACGCTCCGTTCACCGATGCCGAGATTTCAGCCAAGATTGCGGAGATGCTCACCCCCGCTCATATAAAGTGTAAGGTGGATATTCTGTATCAGACAATCGCAGGGTTGCATAGATCAATACCCAATCATCCCGGTGATTGGTACTTCTCAGGTGACTATCCCACACCCGGAGGAATGAAACAGGTCAACCGAGCATACATCAATTATTATGAGGGACATGCAGATAAACGTTAACTACTGAAGAATGTCGCGTATGTATGGTCATGTAGCAAAAAATCCGAAAAATAAAGATATAAATTGCTTTTTTTGTCGTAACTTTGTGTCACATATCAAATACATGATTTGATACCGCTAATTTAAAATCGTATACTTACTTATGGGTGACACAAATAAACAATTTGACGAAGCTTTGGCTCTATGCCGCGGCATTTTCGAAAAGAAACTTTATGATTACGGCCCTTCATGGCGTCTGTTGCGCCCAGCCGCGCTTACTGACCAGATATTCATCAAGGCCAAGCGTATCCGTTCGCTTCAGATAAAGCAATGTTCAGCTGTAGGCGAGGGTATATTACCCGAATTCATAGGCATAGTCAATTATGCGGTAATAGGCATTATACAGTTGCAACTCGGCTTCGCCGACACTAAGGATATCACATCAGATATGGCTATGACCCTATACGATGAAGTGATAGATACGGCGAGAACGCTAATGATTGCCAAAAACCACGACTACGATGAGGCATGGCGCGGCATGCGCGTGCTTTCATACGTTGACCTTATATTGATGAAGATTGAGCGTACCAAGGAGATTGAAGACCATCAAGGCAAGACACTGATTTCCGAGGGAATTGACGCTAACTATCTTGATATGATTAATTACGCGGTATTCGGCATCATTAAACTTACTGAAGATGCAGCTGAGGCAGGCACTAAATCGCTTTAACTCCATTATATGCCCATGGATGGTGTGGATACTGCGTATAGTCGTGGGTGCCACATTCATATTCTCAGGGTTCACGAAAGTGGTTGACCCCTGGGGATTCGTATTCAAAATTCAGGATTACCTGAATGTATGGGGCATAGACTTTTTATGGAGGGAAGTGATATTCTTTTTCGCCATTGGGCTGTCACTGTTAGAATTTTGTGCCGGTGTGATGGTCTTAACCGGGTGTCTCAGACATGCTTCCGTGCAACTGCTTGCTGTGATCATGTGCTTTATGTTGCCTTTGACAGCCTATATAGCTGTGGCCAACCCGGTGTCAGATTGCGGATGTTTTGGTGATGCCATAGTGATTTCAAACACAGCGTCACTTGTAAAAAACATAGTCTTAAGTATAGCAATAGCATATTTGCTCTTTTATAACGACAGAGTACAATGCCTTTATCCGCCATTGATACAATGGATGGTGATTATGGCAAGCGTACTATACTGCCTTTTTCTCGGATTTGTGGGCATGAATGTGCAGCCGATGGTTGATTTCCGTCCTTACCACATAGGGCAGCCCCTCGTAGAAGAAGCTTCTGACGATATACAGCTGGTTTATAAAAAAGGATATATCACGAGATATTTCAGCACAGACTCCTTACCTGACAGCACATGGTCCTATGTGGGACGTGTGGCCGACAATATATCCAATCGCAAGCATTTTGCGATATTCGATGACGGGGAAGATGTAACAGAGGACGTACTATCTTCAGATCACCCCCAGCTTCTGCTGGTAGTGACATCACCGGAAATTCATCAGAAGGCCCGTGCGGGCATGGCAAACTCACTGAACGATTACATGAAGCTGCACGGAGGGGAAATGTTGGCTATTGTGGCCTTACATCCTGACAGTGTGGCGGCATGGAAAAGCAAGGCCAAGGCCCAATATGATATATATACAGCCGATGATACAGACCTCAAGGAGCTGGTAAGAGGCGATGCCGCATTGGTATATCTTTCTGACGGTAAGGTGAAATGGAAACGCTCAATATACTCTTTGCCGGCCGACTTCCCGGACTTTGATACATACCGAAATGAAATGGACTTCGTGAAAGTGCCCGATGATGGGAAACAATTCAGGAAATACACATTAATATATTTTGGCGCGCTTTTTGCCGTGTATCTATTGGGCCAATTGCGCCGAATACGAGCACTTAGGCTTGTGAACGAAAAAAAGAAGTGATTTTAAACTTTTACTTACGAAATTAATTCGTAACTTTGTACCCCGAAAACTCAACACGATTAATTATAAATATTATGAGAAAAAACATTGTTGCGGGCAACTGGAAAATGAACACCACAGTGCCTGAAGGCGTACAACTCGCCAAGGAAGTGAATGAAGCTCTCAATGAATTTAACGCTAACTGCGACGTGATAATATGCGTGCCTTTTACCCACCTTGTACCTGTGTGCGGCGTAATCAATCAGAACAAACTTGGTCTGGGAGCCGAAAACTGCGCTGACCACAAATCCGGAGCTTATACCGGCGAAGTATCAGCTCCTATGGTTGCCTCGACCGGAGCAACCTACGTGATTCTCGGTCATTCAGAGCGTCGTCAGTATTATGGCGAGACCTCCGAGACACTGCGCGAAAAAGTGGCTCTTGCGCTTGAAAATAACCTTACCCCGATCTTCTGTATCGGTGAGGTGCTGGAAGAACGCGAAAACGGCACATACAACGAAGTGGTGGCCGCACAGATTAAGGATGCCCTCTTCAACCTTTCGGCAGAAGATTTTTCCAAACTCGTACTTGCCTATGAGCCGGTATGGGCAATCGGAACAGGCAAAACCGCTACCGCTGATCAGGCCGAGGACATGCATGCTCACATTCGTGCCACTATCGCCGAACGTTATGGTAAAGAAGTTGCCGATAACACATCTATTCTGTATGGAGGCAGCTGCAAGCCCTCTAACGCAGCCGAACTCTTCGCCAAACCCGATGTGGATGGCGGTCTTATTGGCGGAGCATCCCTTAAAGCAGCCGACTTTATGGGCATCGTAAAGGCATTTTGATGCTTTAATATACTCTTTGCGCTGAAATATTAGGCTACAAAGATAAATTTTCGTATCTTTGTAGCCTAAATTATAAAGAAAGATATGCGTATTATCAGATTTGTCATATTATCCGCAATTTTTCAGCTTTGCGCATTCATGCGTACGGAAGCTGCAACAAATCCTGTGTACGAGCCGGTGGACACGGCTGCAGGGATCTTCAAGGCTATAGCCGACAGCAACACGGCGATAATAATATTTCAAGATGATGTACTGTCGTCGCGCCTTTTGCCCACGTCGGTAATAAGGAGCTCATGGAGTCCTGATAAAAAGGAAGTCAAATCAGACCCTCTTATTAAATATCGTATACAGGTGTATTCCGATAACAACAGACAGACGGCAAAGGCCAATGCCGAATATCGTAAACGTCTTGTAGAGCAGCGTATACCTGAAATACAAGGTTATGTCACATACGATGCCCCATATTGGCGAGTAAGGGTAGGCGATTTCCAAAGTGAAAGCGAGGCTTTAGCCGCAATGAAAATGATTAAAAGCAAATTCCCGGCGTTTGCCTCTGATATACGTATTGTTAAGGTTCGAGTGAAATAATTTCAGATCATGACTGATAACGAAAGAATAGAGCAGATAGCTGCCCATGTAGAGGCTATCATACGGCTTATTGGCGAGAATCCTTCGCGGCAGGGGCTTCAAAAGACGCCTATGAGATATGCCAAAGCCCTCGACTATGTCACATCCGGCTATCGAAAGGATGCGGCTGAAGTACTGAAACAGGCGGTGTTCGAATACTCCGGATCACGACTTGTGATAGTGAAGGACATCGAATTTTACTCTATGTGTGAGCATCATATACTGCCTTTTTTCGGAAAGGTGTCCATCGGCTATGTGCCTGATGGAGAGATGGTGGGCTTAAGCAAGCTGGCTCGACTTGTGGATGTGTATGCTCGCCGGCTTCAAGTACAAGAACGCCTTACATCACAGATAGCCCAATGCCTTGCATCAGAGTTGAGCACAAAGGGCGTAATAGTGGTATGTACAGCTCAGCATCTTTGCATGAAGATGCGAGGGGTGGAGAAGCAGGATTCAGCCACCACCACCATTGACTATACGGGCGTATTTAAAGAAAACCCTAATCTTCGCGAAGAATTTTTCCGTGCCTTGTCGCACTAATCGTTATTAAAACCTTATTCTTTAATTAATATGGGATTTTTCAGCAAACTTTTCTCCAAAGAAAAAAAAGAGACTCTTGACAAGGGTCTTGAAAAGACCAAAACAGGATTTTTTGATAAAATCAAGCATGCTGTAGCCGGAAGAAAGACAATTGATGATGATTTTCTTGATGAGCTGGAAGGTATACTCATATCATCGGACGTAGGTACAGATACCACTCTTAAAATCATCGACAGAATACGCGACCGCGCAGCGCGCGACAAATATGTGGGTACCGACGAGCTAAACAATCTCTTATACGAAGAGATTACCGATATGCTTGTATCGGGTTCAGGCGAAGAATCCAATGGCGAATTCATATTGCCGGAAGGGCATCGCAAGCCGTATGTGATTATGGTAGTAGGTGTAAATGGAGCCGGGAAGACCACTACAATCGGTAAAATGGCGTACCAGTACAAGCAGGCAGGGTATAAGGTGATGCTCGGGGCAGCCGATACATTCAGGGCAGCCGCAATCGAGCAGCTTGAAGAGTGGGGCAAACGTGCCGATGTGCCTGTGATAAAGCAGAAACAGGGTTCGGCAGCTTCAGCGGTGGCTTATGATACCATATCCTCGGCTGTAAGCAATGGTACTGATGTGGTGATTATAGATACGGCCGGACGTCTACACAACAAAAAAGGGCTAATGGACGAGCTTACCAAAATTAAAGCATCTATGAGTAAGGTGGTACCGGGAGCTCCTGATGAGGTGCTTTTGGTGCTCGATGGCTCAACAGGGCAAAACGCTTTTGAGCAGGCGCGGCAATTTTCGGCCGCCACTCAGGTGTCGCATCTTGCTATCACAAAGCTTGACGGCACAGCCAAGGGCGGAGTGGTGATAGGTATAAGCGACCAGCTGCAAATACCGGTGAAGTATATAGGTCTCGGAGAGAGGATTGACCAACTGCAGGTATTCAATAAGCGCGAATTCGTAGAGTCGCTTTTTGGCAATAGGTAACTGATATCATAATGAAGAAAAACCCAAAGGTAGTGGATATTATCACCATGGGCTGTTCGAAGAATCTTGTGGATTCTGAGCGGCTTATGGCTCTTTTCGAAAGTAGGGGTATGACAACTCATCATAATCCTGAAAAGCTGACCGGGAGTACTGTGATAATAAATACATGCGGATTTATAGGTGATGCCAAGGAGGAATCAATTAACATGATTCTTGAGTGTTGCGAGGCTAAGAAGTCCGGCCGTGTTAAGAGTGTATATGTGATGGGATGTCTTTCCCAACGCTATGAGTCGGAGCTGCCTGACGAAATCCCTGAAGTCGACGGATGGTATGGTAAGTTTGACTGGGAACGTATCGTTTCAGACCTCTCAAAAAATCCCGTCATTGAAATATGCGCTGATCGAAAGCTTACTACTCCTGCTCATCATGCGTATCTGAAAATCGCCGAGGGCTGCAATCGATTCTGTGCTTTCTGTGCCATACCCATTATTACCGGTCGCTACAAATCAAGGAGAATGGAAGACGTTGTTGAGGAGGTGAAGATGCTTGTAAGCCGGGGCGTGAAGGAGCTGAATGTGATAGCTCAAGATCTTACATACTACGGTAAAGATATTTATGGACACCAAAATATAGCAGAGCTTGTAAAATCTATAGCTGAAGTGCCGGGCGTGGAGTGGATTAGGCTGCATTACGCTTATCCCACAGATTTCCCAATGGATCTGCTTGATGTGATGGCCAAATATCCTAATGTCTGCAAATACCTTGACATAGCTTTGCAACATGTGAGTGATAAGGTGCTTGATAATATGCAGAGGCATATTGACGGCAAATCAACAAGGTCGTTGTTACGCAAGATTCGCGAGGCTGTGCCCGGAATACATATACGCACCACACTTATGGTAGGGTTTCCAGGCGAAGGCGATGCGGAATTCGCGGAACTTATGGATTTTGTGAAAGAGCAGAGATTCGAACGTATGGGAGCATTCGCTTACTGTGAGGAAGATGACACATATGCCGCCAGACATTACAAAGACGAAATCCCTGCGGACGTGAAAAACGAACGCTTGTCGAAACTTATGGCCGTGCAGGAGGAAATCTCTCTACAGATCAACCAATCTAAAATAGGGGAAACAATACGAGTGATTGTGGATGAAGAAAATGACGATTACTATGTGTGCCGCTCACAGTATGACTCGCCTGATGTAGATCCCGAGGTGCTTGTCACCAAAGAAAAAACATTGGAGATAGGAAAAATGTATGATGTGACGGTGATATCGGCTATGCCTTTTGAGATATTCGCCGCTATAAAGTGAGATGTGCAAAATGGATTTGATACACATTCTTAAGATTACTAAAGAGCGATAATAATAAATCGCTCTTTTTTACGTTATTCTTTAATAAGATACTAACCCTAAACATACCATCATAAAGGTTAACATGAAATTATCACGTATACTGATTATTGCGGCTCTGACTACGGCTGTCTCATCGTGCTCATCCCAAAAACAACGCATGGCTTACTTTACTGATATAGATTCTAAGCAGTCAATCGTAATTCCATCGGACTATAATGTGAAAATAGAACCATCGGATGAACTTCTGATTACGGTCACATCAGAAAATCCTATAGCCACCGGTATATACAACATGCCGGCTGATAATCCCGCCACTTCATCAGTCGGTGTAGGTATGTCTCAACCACAAAGAATGACATATATCGTGAATTCGAAAGGTTATATTAATTTCCCGATTCTTGGCGATATGTATGTGAAAGGCCTTACCGTGGAGCAGTTGAGAAGCAAAATATACGATGAACTAAGCAAGGTGGTAGAAGATCCACAGGTGACGGTGCGTCTTGAAAGCTTTGTGGTGAATGTGGCAGGTGAGGTGAATTTGCCTGGCAGATACAGTTCCGCGAAGCCACGTTATTCCATACTTGATGCACTTTCACAGGCAGGCGACCTCACGCAGTACGGACGTCGTGATAATGTACTTCTTGTAAGAGAGGAAAACGGTGAGATAAAGCATGTTAGATTCGATATGAATTCATCAGATATGTTCTCATCACCATATTTCTATCTTAAGCAAAACGACTATGTGTATGTGGAGCCTAATGATATACGAAAAGATAACGCGGAATATAACCAACAAAACTCCTACAAACTCTCTGTGATTTCCACGATTGTGAGCGGCTGCGCATCAATTATATCTCTCATTATCGCTCTTTCACGCTAAATCACCAAAAATCCACTAAAGTAATGGAACAAGGAAATAAATTGGGTATTCTTAATCTGAATATCCTGAGATATATAAAGTTATGTTTAAAATATTGGTATCTCTTCGTAATAAGTATACTGATATTTGGAGGGATTGCCACAACATATATTTTATTGAGGCAGCCCACAAGTGAAGTGGTGGCTCAGCTGATGCTGAAAGACGATGCACCTAATGCCGGTATTCTTACAAGTCAATTGTCAGCCAATCTGCCTTTAGGCGATATGTTCGGGTCTTCATCTACAGATAATGAAACGATGGTATTGGCCTCGCACTCTGTGTTTCTTGGTACAGTGAAGGATTTAGGACTGAACGTAAGCTACACAGAGCGGATGTATCCTATGATATGGTATCAGACACCTCTTAACTCGGCTGTAAAGTTAGAGGCACAAGAGGGAATAGCTGACACCATAAGGGTGTCATTGAGATTTGATGTTGTGCCTTTGGCAAACGGAAATGTGGATGTCAAGGTCAAATACAGGCGCAAAAACCTTGCAGAACTTGAGAATAAAAGCTTTCCTGTAGAGATAAAAACTTCTTATGGCGATTTTACTCTACTTAAGACGCCATATTTTGACACTACTAAGGCTAATAAGTTCAGGATAATGTTCGGATCATATGACGCAGCTGCCGAATCGTGTGCCAAAGCGGTAAAGATTTATGCTCCTGACCGAAAAACCGATTTCATCGATATGTCAATGATAACACCAGACCCGAAATTCGGTAAGCTTTTCCTGAACACGCTTATATCTAATTATGTAAGGGTGTCTAATCTTTTCAAACTTGAGAAAAACCGACAGTCGTTGGAAATTGTGAACGACAGATTGTCGTCAATTTCAGGCGAACTTATGAAGGTCGAAACAGATATGGAAAGCTTTAAGACCAAAAATGACATTACGGATGTGGATGTTGACGCATCCTATCTAATAGGTAAGACAGGATCTTTAGAGGGGTCACTGCTTGAAACATCCACCAGATATGATGTGCTGAAAAAAACTAAAGATTTCATATCGGCACCAGAAAATAAATATTCGCTAATACCTGATGTGGGTGTAAGCCAAATAGATAGGTACAATAGCCTGATACTGTCGAGAATTTCTCTCCTAAATACGGCTAAGTCAAACAATAATGCACTAAAACATCTTGAACAGCAGATTGATGCGGTGAGAGATAATGTGATAGAGTCGGTGAATCAGCTTATGAAAAGCACTGCTATCTCGCTTGATGAGCTTAAGAGAGAAGAAAAGAAGGTGAAGTCAAAAATTGACCAAATACCCTCGCTCGAGCGCGAATACGTGTCTCTTAAAAGAGATAATATGCTGCTTCAGCAAATCTATTTATTTTTACTTCAGCAGCGTGAAGAAATCAACATGACGATGGTCACCACTTCTTTGCCGGCTCAGGTGATTGATGCTCCGCACGAGATAGTGTTATCCAAAAGTCTGACTCCGGTAAAAGCAGGCTTTATGGGAGCTTTTTTTGGTGCTTTACTTGTGGCTGCATATGTGCTGTTGGTTTTAATGAGGAAGTATCCGGTAACGGCATCCTCTGAGATTGAAAATTCAATGAAAGCCCCGAGATTTCATCATATAGGCGCTTTCGACGACAACGGTACCATAATGGCTCTTGCCGATAGTCAAGCATCAGAGGATTTGAGATTTTTGCGTACAGAGGTGCAGTCTGCACTGAAATCGTGTTCGGGTAATGTTGTGGCTGTCACATCTGTAAATGCCGGAGAGGGAAAGACCACAGTGGCAGTAAATTTGGCCATATCCTTAGCTTTAACAGGTAAGAGAGTGGCATTGGTTGACTCTGATTTGAGGTCGCCTCATGTGGCTTCCGTGCTCGGAATCCCGGTATCGGGTAATCATTTAGAAAAATATTTGCGAGGCATTGAGGCGTCAGCCCCGACACTTGAAGAATATGCCATAGATAGATATTCAACACTAAACGCCGCTTGTGTGGCATCTCCCGTAAAAAATGCGTCGGATGTTTTAGCCACCGACAAGTATGCGAAATTTGTGTCTGACCTATCCTCCGGATATGATTATGTCGTGATAGATACAGCAAATATCAAGGGATACAGTGATATCTATTATGTCACGGATGTGGCGGATGTCACACTTGTGGTATGCCGCAACGGATATATCAGTCTAAAGGATGTGGATATGCTAAATAATCTATTCTCCGAAGGTAAGCTTAAGCGAATGGCCATAGTAGAGAATGATTTCACTAAGTGAATATTATCAATTTTGTGATTATGCAATTGAAGCCCATGACAAGTGTCATGGGCTTCAATTGCATAAAAGCCACCGATTTGAATCGATGGCTTTTATGCGGTGTATCCGATTTGTTATTCCTTCACGCGTTCTACGTATTTACCGTCACGTGTGTCGATGCGTACCTTATCGCCGATATTGATGAAGAGGGGAACGCGAACTTCAGCGCCGGTTTCTACTGTAGCGGGCTTGAGGGTGTTGGTGGCTGTGTCGCCCTTAATGCCCGGCTCAGTATAAGTGACTTCGAGCACTACGTTAACTGGCATTTCGCATGTGAGGATGGTGTCGGTAGCAGCGTGTACCATAGCCTCGCAGATATCGCCGTCCTTAAGGAACTCAACACCTTCGATGCTTTCACCTGGCACTACTACTTCTTCCCACGTCTCAGTGTGCATGAAGTGGTAGCCCATATCGTCTTTATAGGAGTACTGGTAGGGGCGACGCTCGATGCGTACCTCGTTAACCTTTACACCGGAGTTCCATGTCTTATCGAGTACACGACCGGTTTTCACGTTTTTGAGTTTGGTGCGTACGAATGCGGGGCCTTTGCCGGGCTTCACGTGGAGAAATTCCACGATGAAGAAGTATTCACCGTCGATGTCAAGGCACATGCCATTCTTAAAGTCAGCTGTTGTTGCCATAAAATACTAAAACTTTTGTTTTTCTATGTTTTGAGAGTGCAAAGTTACGAATTTCTTATAAAATAAGCCAATGTAAAAGGCTAAATTTTTCTGTGTTCTTTTATAATCATCAGATAATCGTCAGAATTGTCGAAGATGTATGTATAAAGAGTGCAGAGGTAGACCCATTACATTGTAGAAACACCCCTTTATTCCTGTTATGCCTACACATCCTATCCATTCCTGAATACCATATGACCCGGCTTTGTCGAATGGACGGAAACTTAATACATAATCAGAAATCTCATCATCGGAAAGATGCCCGAATGTCACTTCTGTGGTTTCTGAAAAGGTATCAGTATGGTCAGATGATGATAGGGTAACTCCTGTCACCACGATATGAGTGCGGTCGCGCAGCAATTTAAGCATTGCTATTGCATCGTCAAAGGCTTTTGGTTTGCCGAGGACCTTATCTTCGCAAATCACCACGGTATCCGCTGTCACCAGTATCTCGTCATCATCAATTTCGTCTTTGTATGATTTTGCCTTAAGAAGCGAAAGATATGTGGGTATATCACGAAGAGGCAGCGATGCAGGGTATGATTCATCAATATCGTGCAAATGCGCTATTTTGAATGACGGCTGAATCAGACCAAGCAGTTCACGACGTCTTGGAGAGTTGGATGCCAGTAGTATTTTTTTTGAGGTTGCTTCCATCGATTCACCATCCGAATGCGTCATCGTGTGTCATCCACACATCCTTGGCCTTTAAAATCTCTTCGAGTAATTCGCGGGCTACTCCATGCCCACCGTTAGCTTTTGTGATGAAACAAGCTATGGATTTCACATCTTGTGCTGCATCAG
>N._stephensi_709_foregut__coassemble_96_pt1 | contig 34969 bp, 33 predicted proteins | sample N__stephensi_709_foregut__metabat2_low_PE_014 | metagenome-assembled genome bin N | reverse complement strand
AAAATTACAACCATCCTACAACCCCTGTAAGGTGTACTTCAATTAATGCTTACTCTAAACATGCTCTAAACATGCTCTAAACATGGGGGGCTGAAAACTCTAAACATTTTCTAAACATTTCCGTTTATTCTGCTCAGAAAATGGCTCGAAATGAGCTGAGGGTCTAAGAGTAAATTAGGTCGTAACCTCTGTTTTGCAGAGCGTTACGACCTAATTGTATCTGGATTAAGTGCTAACCTTTAATCTTCGATTGCAGCCTGCGCCGCAGCTACGCGAGCGATAGGCACGCGGTAGGGCGAGCAGCTTACATAGTTCATGCCTACTTTAGCGCAGAATTTCACGGATGAGGGCTCGCCGCCGTGCTCGCCGCAGACACCTATTTTGAGTTCGGGCTTAACCGAACGGCCCTTCTCAACGCCCATCTTCACGAGCTGGCCAACGCCTTCCTGGTCGAGTACTTCGAACGGATCTACCTTGATGATGCCGTGTTCCTTGTAGTATTTGAGGAATTTGGGAGCATCGTCGCGAGAGAATCCGAATGTCATCTGGGTAAGGTCGTTTGTACCGAATGAGAAGAAGTCGGCTACGGTAGCGATTTCGTTGGCTACGAGAGCGGCGCGCGGAACTTCAATCATGGTACCCACGAGGTAGGGGAGTGATTCGCCCATCTCATCGAATACCTTAGCGGCAGTCTCGTTGATTACATTTGCCTGATGCTGGATTTCTTTGAGAGAGCCGACAAGAGGAATCATAATCTCGGGATGCACATCGATGCCGCGGTGCTTAACAGCGATAGCTGCTTCGATGATAGCGCGGGTCTGCATCTCAGTGATTTCGGGATAAGTGATGCCGAGACGGCAGCCACGGTGTCCAAGCATCGGGTTGAACTCTTCGAGAGCGTCAACTTTAGCCTTCACCTCAGCGAGTGTGATACCCATCTCGTCAGCGAGTTCTTTTTGGGTAGCTGTCTGGTGAGGTACGAATTCGTGCAATGGGGGATCGAGCAGACGGATGGTGACACCGAAGCCGTCCATAGCCTCGAAGATACCCTCGAAGTCGCCGCGCTGCATGGGGAGCAGTTTGGCAAGGGCTACCTTGCGGCCCTCAACGTCGGAGGCAAGGATCATCTCGCGAACGGCCTTGATGCGGTCGCCTTCGAAGAACATGTGCTCTGTACGGCAAAGACCGATACCCTGAGCGCCGAAGTTGCGGGCCTGCTTAGCGTCGCGGGGAGTGTCGGCGTTGGTGCGCACATATGTCTTGGTGTATTTGGAGGCGAGGTTCATGATAGCGCCGAAGTCGCCGCCGAGTTCAGGCTCGGTGGTGGGCACCTGACCATCGTAAACTTCGCCTGTTGAGCCGTTAAGCGAAATCCAGTCACCTTCCTTGAAGGTCTTGCCACCCATTTCAACGGTTTTCTCCTTGTAATCAACTTTGATTTCGCCGGCACCGGAAACGCAGCATTTACCCATACCGCGAGCCACAACGGCAGCGTGAGATGTCATACCGCCGCGCATGGTGAGGATACCCTGAGCCACTGCCATACCGCGGAGGTCCTCAGGCGATGTCTCTATACGTACGAGCACGACTTTGCGCTTCTTTTCAGCCCAGGCTTCAGCATCCTCTGCAGAGAATACGATTTGGCCGGCTGCTGCACCGGGTGATGCGGGAAGACCCTTGGCTACCACTTTGGCGCGCTTGAGAGCCACTTTGTCGAATACGGGGTGTAGAAGCTCGTCGAGCTTTTGGGGTTCCATGCGCATAAGCACTGTCTTCTCGTCGATTTCGCCCGCGCGGAGCAGATCCATGGCTATTTTCACCATGGCAGCGCCTGTGCGCTTACCGTTACGGGTCTGGAGCATCCAGAGCTTGCCGTCCTGGATGGTGAACTCCATATCCTGCATGTCTTTGTAGTAGTCTTCGAGACGGTGTGCGATGGCGATGAGCTCGGCAGCGCAAGTAGGCATTGACTCCTCGAGAGAGGGGTACTTCTCGGCGCGTTCCTCTTCGGAGATGCCTTGCAGTTTGGCCCAGCGGCGTGAGCCTTCTACAGTGATCTGCTGAGGAGTGCGGATACCGGCTACCACGTCCTCGCCCTGAGCGTTGATGAGGTATTCGCCGTTAAAGAAGTTCTCGCCTGTGGCAGCGTCGCGGCTGAAAGCCACACCTGTAGCTGAGTTTTGGCCCATGTTGCCGTATACCATAGCCTGCACGTTCACAGCGGTACCCCATTCTTCGGGTATCTGGTTCATGCGGCGATAGAGGATTGCGCGCTCGTTCATCCAGCTGTCAAATACGGCGCAGATACCGCCCCAGAGCTGTTCCCAAGCGTCGTTGGGGAAGTCCTTGCCGGTATATTCCTTTACGGCAGCCTTGAAGAGGGTGACAAGATTCTTAAGGTCTTCCACGTCGAGTTCGGTATCGAGCTTCACGCCTTTAGCCTCTTTCACTTTATCCATGATTTCCTCGAAGGGGTCGATGTCGGTTTTGGATTTCGGCTTCATGCCAAGCACCACGTCGCCGTACATCTGCACGAAGCGGCGGTAGCTGTCCCAAGCGAAGCGGGGATTGCCGCTTTTTTCGGCGAGAGACTGCACTGTGGCATCGTTCATACCGAGGTTAAGCACGGTATCCATCATGCCGGGCATCGAAGCGCGAGCGCCGGAGCGGACAGATACGAGCAGCGGGTTTTCGGGATCGTTGAATTTTTTTCCGGTGAGCTCTTCCACGTGCTTCACGGCAGCTTCCACGTCCTTGCCGATTTTGGCAACTACCTCGTCGCGGCCGTACTGTGTGTATTCTGTGCACACTTCAGTGGTGATGGTGAAACCCGGAGGCACGGGCATTCCCAGAAGATTCATTTCGGCGAGGTTGGCGCCTTTACCTCCGAGGAGGTTGCGCATTGAGGCATTGCCTTCGGCTTTTCCGTCGCCAAACAAATAAACTCTTTTACTCATGTAAGGGATGGTATTTTGTTAATAATATGTGTTGTATTTAACGGTTAACTAATCGCAATTTCTTTTTCTGTCGTGCAAATTTAAGCTTTTTAAATCAAAATCGCATAAGCAAAACCACATTATTTTTGCATCTACATGTAATTTTACAAATATTAACACCCATGTCGGCTCTTTATTGTGGTTTTGCGCGTTTTCAGGATGTGATTTTTTTTGTGCATTATGTGATTATTCGTAAATTTGCGACACAAAAATCTTACCTTTAATCATACGTATTCTATGTCTATTTTAAAAGAAGGATTAAAACCGGGTCTATGCAGCGACCATGCCGGATACGAGCTCAAATGTATCATCGAGGGCTATCTTCAGTCGCAAGGTATCAGCTATGATGATTTCGGCACTCATAGCACGGAGAGTTGCGATTATGCCGATTTCGCCCATCCGTGCGCGTTGGCAGTGGAAGAGGGGCGTAATTATCCCGGTATCGCCATGTGCGGTAGCGGCAACGGTATAAACATGACCCTCAACAAGCATCAGGGCATACGCGCGGCTCTATGCTGGACACCGGAGATAGCGCGTCTTGCCCGTCAGCACAACGATGCCAATATACTTGTGATGCCGGCTCGATTCATAGCTCCGGAAGTGGCTATCGAGATACTGGAGACATTCCTTAACACGGAGTTCGAGGGTGGCCGCCATCAGAAACGTATCGAGAAGATACCCGTGAAGTGATTTGCGGCTACGGTCATCGACACTATAGCTGACACAAAAAAATTGGTGCGGGGCATTTGCTTCGCACCAATTTTTTTGCTAAGTACGCAATCAAAATTATTCATATTTCGAGTTTATGAAAGTTGCTGAAAATGTTCACAGTAACATACCTCATACCTAATACCTAATACCTAATACCTCATACCTCATACCTAATACCTACTTATATTTTTCCGGTAAGTTTGTCCAATGCCGGTTTGAGCCTATCAAGGGCAGTGAGCAGTCTCTCTTTAGGGCATGCGAGGTTTACTCTCAGGTATCCCTCCCCATCGCTGCCGTACATATCCCCGGCATTCAGCCACACGTGAGCCTCGCGTATGATATATTCTTCGAGGTCCTCGGATTTCATGCCCAAGGCCCTGAAGTCAATCCAAGCCAGATATGTGCCTTCAAGCTTGTACACCTTAAAAGTAGGGAATTTTTCACGGAAGAAATGTAGGAGAGTTTCGTAGTTGGCGTGAATATAAGAGCATAGTTCCGAAAGCCATTGATGGCCGCCGTCGGTATACGCCTCCTGCAACGCAATCACGCCGAATGGGTTCACGTCGCACACCTCGTTGTCGTTGATCGCCCTGTCTATCTTAGCGCGCATCTTAGGGTCGGGGCACACTATATTGGCAATCTGCAGGCCGGCGATATTGAATGCCTTTGAGGGGGAAGTGCACGACACCCATTGGCATCCCGAGGCCACGAGGGCGAATGGTGTGTATTCTCGTCCGTAGGTAAGCTCGCAGTGTATCTCGTCGCTCACCACCACCACATCATTGTCGCGGCATATCTCCGCCACTCGGCGCAGCTCGTCAGGCGTCCATACGCGTCCGCCCGGGTTTTGCGGGTTGCATAGTATTAGCATCTTGCATCGAGGGTCGGAGGCGAGAGCCTCAAGGTTATCGAAGTCTATCTCGTAGCTGGTGCCCTCATCTGTCACTTTCAGACGGTTGTCGGCAAGATAGCATCCGTTGTTGCGAATAGAAGTGAAGAACAGGTTGTATACCGGGGTTTGGGCTATCACGCTGTCGCCTGGAATGGTGAGGGCCTTTATAATGGCCGATAAGGCAGGCACCACCCCTGATGTGTATATTACCTGCGACGCGGGTATATGCCATCCGTGATATTTCCCGAACCATCTGTCGATGGCCTCGTAATATGACTTGGGCACGTATGTGTACCCGAATATGCCTTGGTCAACACGGCGGCGCAAGGCGTCTACTATAGGAGGATATGTCTTAAAGTCCATATCTGCTACCCACATGGGTATGACATCGTCGGGCATATCCGGACGCGAATCCCATTTCACGGAATTAGTGCCGCGGCGGTCGGTCATTTCATCGAATATCATAAACTTGCTGAATATATTTGTTGTGAGTGAAATATAATTTTGGTGCGGGCACCTCAGTATTTGGGCTTGTCGTAAATTTCGCTGCCCACCAGACGCCGTATGTTGTAAGTGGAAGACATCGACTCGCCATATGCCCCCGCCGAGCGTATCGCCAGGATGTCGCCCCGTCGGGTGGCGGGCAGGTGGTAATCAGTGGCGAAAGTGTCAGAAGTCTCGCATATCGGGCCTACTATATCATACTTTTCGCTCTTGCGGTGAGAAGTAAGGTTTTGTATCACATGCTGTGCGCCATAGAGAGCCGGACGTATCAGATCGTTCATGCCCGCGTCGATAATCACGAATTTCTTGCTTGCCCCTAATTTCACGTAAATCACCCTGGAGATGAGCGAGCCGCATTGGGCCACCACGGCTCGGCCGAGTTCGCAGTGCAGGGTTTTGCCCTCCATTATCGGGGCGAGGCCTTTGGCGAAAGTGTCGAAATAATCTTTGAAGTCGGGGATAGGATTCTCATCCGGGTCATCATAGTCAATGCCCAGGCCACCGCCCACGTTGATGCTTTCGAATTTCACGCCTTGGCTTTCGTAATGCTCCACCACCACTTTGATGCGTTCGCATAGCAGCGCATACGGCTCCATAGTGGTGATTTGAGATCCGATATGGAAGTGAAGCCCTTTGAGGTGAAGAGAAGGCAGCTTCAGGGCTTGCTCCATGGCTTTGTCGAGTATGCGCAGGTCGATACCGAATTTGTTCTCTTCCAGGCCGGTGGTGATGTAGTGGTGGGTGTGAGCATCGATGTTGGGATTTACGCGCAAGGCTATTGGCGCGGTTTTGCCCATGGCTGTGGCTATCTCGCTCACGATTTTAAGTTCTTCGATAGATTCTATGTTGAAGCACCCGATGCCCGCTCTTAGGCCGAGTGCTATTTCCTGGTCGGTCTTTCCCACGCCTGAATATGCTATTGTGGCCGGGTTGAAGCCTTCGGTGATGGCCGTGGTGATTTCGCCTCCACTCACACAATCGGCGGCAAATCCGGCTGCCGCCAGCGCCCTTAGCACTTGCGGGTTGGCATTGGCTTTAAGAGCATAGTGCATTTGGGTATTCTCCGGCATGGCATCCTTGATGGCTGATATGGTGTCTTGCAGCAGCTCCATATCATAATAATAGAAAGGAGTGGCTCTCTCGGCGAATTTGTCGACCGGTAATATATAATTTTTTTCTGTCATAACTTATCGTGTCAGTGGATTTCAATAAATGTACAATTAAATTAATAATGTATGAAACCTAACATAAGTTTACTGTATCCGGAAAAAATCATACTGCCGGGAGTGAATGCCCGTTGAGCTTCCGGTAAAGGTTGAGAGCGTAGACATCCGTCATCGATGACACATGGTCAACCACTGCCTGTATACGGTGGAATAATTCGTCGGCATGCACGTCATACTGCTGGGGCACCTGCGAGAGGAGCAGGCGCGAATAGTTAAGCTCGGGATGCAGCACCGCTTCGGTAAGCTTCTCCAGAAGGAATGTGAGAATGCGGTTGCCGGCAATCTCTATGTCCACCACATCGGATGCGCAATAGATGCGGCTCCATGATATATCGTTGCAGTGGGCGTAGGCTTGCTGCTCGCGCATCGGCGTGTGCTTTATTAGCGGCCCGGAAAATGTGCCGTTGAGTATTTCTTCCTCGTTGTCGATGAATACCCTTGCGCAGCACCCTACAAGCGCCCCTATGACGCATGAGCGAAGATAGCCTATCTTCTCGTTGGGGTCGGAGAATCTCGACATTATATCTTGTATGCGCGCGCGTCTGTCATCAGCGAAGAATTCAAGGAATAGGTCGCATACCTCGGCTGTGGAGAGTATCCTTAGCTTGTGGGCATCTTCTATATCCATCACCTCATAGCAGATGTCGTCGGCGGCCTCCACCAGATACACGAGTGGATGGCGGGCGTAGAACATAGAGCCGTCTGTCTGCTCAAACCGTCGTATGCCGAGAGCATCAGCTATACGGCGGTATGACTCCCGCTCAGAGGTGAAGAATCCGAATTTCCCCTTGGAGCCGGCGTGCGAAGAGTCATAGGGGTACTTCACTATGGAGGCGAGCATGGAGTATGTCATTGCGAAGCCGCCGTCCCTGCGCCCATTGAATTGGTGGGTGAGGAGCCTGAATGCGTTTGCGTTCCCCTCAAAGTGGGTGAGGTCAAGCCATTGGGCGCGCGATAGGTATGGCTCCACCTCTTTGCCGGCGCCCTCGCTGAAAAATGAGGATATTGCCTTTCCGCCGGAATGTCCGAAAGGAGGGTTACCCAGGTCGTGAGCCAGACAAGCCGCCGCCACTATGTCGCCGAGGTCAAAGAATACCCGGCTCCATTCCTCTTCGGAATATTTCACGCGTAGCTCTGCGCTTATCGAGTCGGCCAGCGATTTGCCCACACAAGCCACTTCAAGAGAGTGGGTGAGGCGATTGTGCACGAAAATGCTGCCGGGAAGCGGGAATACCTGTGTCTTATTCTGCAGTCGCCTGAACGGGGATGAGAACACCAGGCGGTCGTAATCGCGGCGGAAATCGGTGCGCACGCTGCCTTTCTTGGGGTCGTGGTAGTCCTCAAGCCCAAAGCGTTTGTCGTTGATTAGTTGATTCCAGTGCATCTTTTTTACCAATTATTTAGCAAAGTTACAAAAAAAATAAATAACTTTGCAGAAATCAATGTCAAGATGAAAAAAATATTATACTTACTTACAGCCTTTGCTCTTATATCGTGTTCGGATAAGAGCGACAAAGCCGAAAAACCGGACACCGACAGCATACCGGCATCAGTGGAGCTGGATGCTCATGCTCTGCCTATACCGCAGGTGCCTGACTCAATCACTAACCCCTCGGAGAAGATCGACTATATGATGCTGCATTTCTGGGATGAAATGGACTTTAACGATGCTTCCCAAATATCTGATACTCTGCTGATCGAGCAGACATTCTCCAATTTTGCCTACTTACTGCCCAATACCTCAGGCACCGAGGCCATGGATGCGGCTATGGCAGCTCTCGTGAAGCGCGCTTCGGTATCTCCTGAAGCCGTGAGCCGGGTGTCGGAGGTTGCCGAAAAGTATCTATATGATGTGGAGTCGCCTTTACAGAGCGAAACGCTTTTCGGTATTTTCCTCGAACAGCTGATAAAAAGCAGGCCAAATGATGCCGACCGATACAGATTTCTGCTTGATGAGGTGAAGCAGAACGAGGTAGGGTCAATAGCCCCCGATTTCCGGATAGCCTCGACAAGCCTTAGCGATGCGGTGTCAGGGCACGCATACACAATCCTCATGTTCTACGAGCACGATTGTGCCGACTGCCAAATGACAATAAAGATGATGAATGCTGACAGCAATCTCGCCGGTCTTGTGAACGAAGGCGCAATTAACGTTGTGGCTATTGACCTAAACACCGCCAATGACGGATATTTGCCGCTACCGGCCGGGTGGATCGGGGCACAGACATCCGCTCCGGAGGACATGTATGTGATGCGCCGAAGCCCATCGATTTATCTGCTTGACAGCGACAGGAGGATAGTGCTTAAAGATACAGCCTATCCTGTAGTGGCAGCATGTCTGAGATAATCCCCCAAAAACCTTAATATCATAAAAATTGTTTATACTGTAGCGATTTTTACTGCATACTACAATGATTGAACATTCTACACAACAACTCGATAACGAGCGCGCTGTACTTGTAGGGCTAATCACACCGACACAGCCCGAACAGAAAGCACTTGAATACATAGCCGAGCTCGCGTTTCTGGCCGAAACGGCCGGAGCGGAGACCGTGAACACTTTCTTCCAGCGCGCCGATTACCCTAACCCCCGCACTTTTGTGGGCAAAGGCAAACTTGAAGAGATAGCGAAATACATTGAGGATAACGACATCAATCTCGCTATCTTCGATGATGACCTCACATCAAAACAGGTGGCTAATATTGAGGCTGCGCTTAAGGTGAAGATTCTTGACCGCACAAGTCTGATACTTGATATTTTCGCCAACCGCGCTCAGACTGCCACGGCGAAAACACAGGTGGAACTGGCACAATATCAGTACCTGCTGCCAAGACTTACGCGAATGTGGACACACCTTGAGCGTCAGCGAGGCGGTATTGGCATGCGTGGCCCGGGCGAGACACAGATTGAGACCGACCGCCGTATTATCCTCAACCGCATATCTTTGCTGAAAAAAGAGCTTGTGGAAATAGATAAGCAGAAGGCCACACAGAGAAAGAACCGCGGCAAGCTTACCAGAGTGGCCCTTGTGGGATATACCAATGCCGGCAAATCCACGCTCATGAATGTGTTGAGCAAGAGCGATGTATTCGCTGAAAATAAGCTCTTTGCTACCCTTGACACCACAGTGCGCAAGGTGGTGATTGATAATCTGCCCATTCTCCTTACCGACACTGTGGGCTTTATACGCAAGCTGCCCACTCATCTTGTGGATTCGTTCAAGTCAACCCTTGATGAGGTGCGCGAAGCCGATCTGCTGCTGCATGTCGTGGATATTTCCCACCCTAATTTCGAGGAGCAGATTGAGGTGGTAAACCGTACGCTCGACGAAGTATGCGAGGGCAACGACAAACCGATGATTATGGTTTTCAATAAAATAGACGCTTTCTCATATGTGCAGAAGGATGAAGATGACCTTACCGAACGCTCACGTGAGAATATACCTTTGGACGAACTCGAACAGTCATGGATGTCAAGGCTCGGCGACAACTGCGTGTTCATTTCCGCGAAAAAGGGTATAAACATCGACACTCTGAAGCAGCGTATATACAGCCACGCCAAGGAGATACATATGGCGCGATTCCCTTACAACGATTTCCTTTTTGATAAATACGATGATGATCAGCCGTCGGACTCAGAATAAGCTAATAACATATGAGGAGTTTTGAAATCAAGACATTAATTGTAGAGAAGACGTACGCTGAACTTTCTGAAAGCGAACGTAAGATTGTAGATATAGCACGCGATGCCACATATCGCTCATATGCGCCGTATAGCAATTTTAAGGTAGGGGCTGCCATACTTCTGTCCAACGGCGAGATTATCTCAGGCGATAATCAGGAGAATGCGGCATTCCCATCTGGCTTGTGCGCAGAGCGTACGGCTGCTTTCTATGCCCATGCCACTTATCCGGAGGCGCGTTTTGAGGCAATCGCTATAGCTGCGAGGGGCGTGAATGACGAATTTCTTACCGAACCGATTTCGCCATGCGGGGCGTGCCGTCAGGTGCTCCTCGAGTATGAGAAAATCGGAGTTGAGGATGTGAAGGTCTATCTGGTGGGGAAAGATAAGGTGTACATTCTCCCTTCGGTGAAATCCCTTTTGCCTTTTGCTTTCACAGAGGTGGAATGACTACGGATTTTTTAAAACACACACATTTTTGTAATACTGATTTATTATGAGATTAGACGGACGAAGACGCAGCTTGAATATCGAGGACAGACGCTCATCCACCGGCAAGGCTGTGGGCGGCGGTATCATAGGCGTGATCATTATAGCTGCAATCACGCTGTTTTCTGGCGGGGATATCGGTGATGTGATAACAAACGTGATGAACAATGGAGGTTTGTCTTCAGGGCAGTCTACGGAATACGTGGCTGATGCTGAGGATGAGCGTTTGGAGGATTTGACGGCGAAGGTGCTTGCCGGTACTGAGGATGTATGGACTCAGCAATTCCGCGCCAACGGCTGGGGAGAATATGACCCGCCTAAGTTGGTGCTGTTTCATGGAGCTGTACAGTCGGGGTGTGGTAATGCCACATCGCAGACCGGCCCTTTTTATTGCAGCGCTGACGAGACTGTGTATATCGACCTTGATTTCTTTAAGACAATGGAGCAGAGCATCGGGGGTGGTGGCGATTTTGCCTATGCGTATGTCATAGCCCACGAAGTGGGGCATCATGTGCAAAACCAGCTCGGTATTCTTGGTAACGCGCATCAGCAGATGTCGCGGCTTTCTGAGACCGAAGCCAATAAAATAAGTGTGCGTCTTGAGCTTCAGGCCGACTTTCTTGCCGGAGTGTGGGCGAATAAGGATAACGAGATGTTTGGATCCATAGAGCCGGGGGATATCGAGAATGCCATCAATGTGGCTCAGAAAATCGGTGATGACTATTTACAGAAGAAAGCCTATGGCAGGGAGATGCCGGAGGGCTTCAATCATGGACGCTCGGAGCAGCGAATGCGTTGGTTTAAAAAGGGTATCGTCACCGGAGATGTGTCACAAGGCGACACTTTTTCGCCTGATTACAGCAATCTTTAGTAAGGTATGTCTCATTTCATTTTTGACGTGGATTATAATGGTTGCCATCGGTAGGAATACCGGTGGCTTTCTCATCAAATCCCCGTAATACGCTGAAAATTTATGGCCTTAAAATCTTATTATGTCGAAAAATTGTTGTACCCTTGTAATCTATAGTTGACGCAAAAAAGATTTGTGCTTACTTAGCCTGCATATCCTTATGCCTTATCACATCGTCGACCAAATCCTGCAGCTTATGCCTCCACGAAGGGCGCAGATGCAGATTGAGCCTTTTGTGCATAAGCCGTGTGCTGCCGTAAGATATAAAAGCGCATATGGTGAGAGGAAAAAACATAGAGAAATCACCCACCATCTCCAAAGTTATGAATATGGCCATGAGCGGAGCCTGCACAGCACCTGACATTACACCTGCCATGCCGAACAGCACGAAGTTCATTTCGTCGAAGTGCGTGCCAAGAAACAAATTTGAGAAATGCGAGAACAGCAGTCCCACAAGACTCCCGGCAAAAAGAGTGGGGGTGAAATCACCACCTACGCCGCCTCCTGAATTTGTGGATGCCACGGCTATAGATTTCATAATCAAAGTGCCGGTGACGAATACTATGAGCATCCATTTGCCCGTGATGTTGAAAAACAGGGTATCGCGCATCAGATAAGAATCATTGCCGTTCATTACACTGTCAATCACCTCATACCCTTCGCCATACAGCACAGGAAACAAGAAAATCAAAGCCCCCACCAAAGCTCCTGACACGATATTCTTTACCCATGGATTAGGAATGCGTGTCAGCAACCCCTCCGTCTTCGACATCGTAAACGAATAATAAGTGGAATATATGGCACAGAACACTCCTAAAAGTATTACTCCCATAGTCATTGTAGGGTCAAAGAAACCTTTGGTCACGTGAGTGATATCTATAGTGAACCCTGAAAACGCATATGCGGTGCAACTTGCCGAAATACATGCGAACATCAAAGCCACCATCGAAGCCGTGGTGAGAGGCATAGCCAAAACCTCAAGCGCAAACATTGCGCCCCCTACAGGAGCCTTAAATATACCGGCTATACCCGCGGCAGCCCCTATTATCATCAATATTCGTAATGTATTATCATCAAGTTTTAAGAATTTGCCAAGATTGCTGCCTATTCCTGCACCTGCAAAGGCTATAGGGCCTTCGGCTCCGGCCGACCCTCCGAAACCTATGGTAAGAGTACACGCCACAATCGGCGCATATGCTATCGAACGCTTCAGCCTGTATATCCCTGCTTTAAGAAACCTCAGTATACGCTCACACCCGAACTCCAGATTTTCCTTTACCACATATCTGCAATAAATGCCGCAAAGCACAATTCCAATCATGGGCACCACAAGAAAAAGCCAGTTGAATTCATTGGCAGGGAATATACCCTTCACCACCTTAGATAGGTAGCTTACCATATTTTTAAGTATCGCGGCCGCAAACCCTGATAATATGCCCACAGCTATGGCAATGATAGCAAGAAACTTAGTCGGCGACATGCCGGCTTGTATCTTTAACGCAAGCGATGACAATTGTGAGCGCAATGTTTTCATATTAAGGGCTTTCTTGGTTGATGCTTGTTTATTTAAGGGGTATCTTGGTGTCGATTATATGTATATCCTTCAGTCCGGTGCGTGTCTCAAGATATTTCGACATCTGCGCCTTGTCGCTGATAGGCCGCTTTAATTCCACAATAGCTATATTAAGGGTGTCGATATTGCGTGTGGAAGTATTGCATACCAAGGTGCGCGCCAGTGAGAAATATGAGATATTAGGATACAGCACTTTAATTTCGGGAGCCACGATGTAAGACAATGAATCAAGCGATTGCTGGGTAGAGACAATACGCTGCAAAGAATCAATCTTAGCGTTCTGCCGCTGCACTTGGGCTGAGGCTTGCATTAGTAACGTGCCTACATCGCGATCAGTTGTCGAGGCGGAACTGATCACATCGGTATGAAATCCTTGTGTGATTTTCAGATGAGTACCGCGAAGATTACTGTTGTATGACATTTTGGATGTTAGGGCAGCTTGTAGAGAATCTATATTCACTTTCTGTCCGATAAGTGTTACGTCTATGTATTTTTTCCAGCGCTTCATATACACATCCTTATTGAATACCTGAGTGTTGGGGAATACGAACTCCTCCTCGATGAATGCGTTGGCGTTGGTCACGAAGTAGCTTTCACGCAGCATCTGCACTGTAAGGTAAATGCTTGGCAAAAGAGTAAGCACTACTATGGCGATGAGCCATTTCTTCACGCGCTGACGGCGAGCCTCATTCACAAATTTATACTTGCTGAAATTGAACAGCTTCACACCTATAATAGTAGAGTAGGCGATGAATATCGAATTTATAATAAACAGATATAGTGCGCCGAAGAAATATTGCATTTGTAGAGTGGCAAGTCCGTATCCGGCTGTGCATAGCGGAGGCATTAGAGCCGTAGCAATAGCCACGCCCGGTATCACATTGCCTTTCTGCTTACATGCGATAGCCACTATGCCCGCTCCGCCTCCAAAAAATCCTATGAGTACGTCATAGATGGTCGGGGATGTGCGCGCCAAGAGTTCGCTATGTTCCTCGCTCACCGGCGATATTATGAAATATATGGTAGAGGTAATCACCGAGAATAGAGCAGCGATGGCCAGATTGCGCGTCGACCGCTTCACTAACGGGAAGTTGTATGTACCCACGCCAAGTCCGAGTCCTATAATAGGTCCCATAAGCGGCGATATAAGCATGGCGCCTATGATCACGGCTGCCGAATTGGTGTTAAGTCCGAGAGAGGCGATGAAAATCGCCAAAATCAGAATTATGATATTCGGACCTCTGAACGACACGCCGCCCATAATGGAGTTGACGGCGTCTTGCTCGTTTTCCAGATAAGGGGTAAGGTTGAAATAGTCTTTCAGTTTCCCTGTGATTTGGTCAAATTGCATAATATTTAGTTTAAAACGTTATGATATTATAACAATCGATCAGCGGCAATTGCTTAAAAAAACTGAATTTTATGTTTGCTTACAAAATATTGCTTACCTTTGCCGAGATTTTTTTTTGACATTTTAATAAGAGATATTATATAAGAGATATTATATAAGATATAAGATATAAGAAATGAGATTAGTCATACAGAGAGTGTCGGAGGCATCCGTGTCGATTGACGGTGAGCCGCATAGCCATATAGGCCGAGGGCTACTGGTGCTTGTGGGTGTGGAGAAAGGCGATACCGAGGCTGATGCCATATGGCTTGCCTCAAAGACAGCTGCAACGCGAATTTTCCCGGATGAGGGCGGAGTGATGAACCGTTCGGTATCCGATGTCGCCGGCGAAGTGCTTGCGGTGAGCCAGTTCACACTTACGGCTTCCACAAAGAAAGGCAATCGTCCGTCCTATATTCGTGCTGCCGGACACGACTTGGCGGTACCTCTTTATGAGTTGTACTGTCGAGAGTTAGAGAGATTATTATCTAAACCCACCCGCATGGGCGTTTTCGGCGCGGATATGCAGGTGGCGCTCATCAATGATGGCCCCGTGACGATAATTATTGACTCCAATCTCAAAGAATAATCCCCAATACAGAAAAATCATGATTCTTTATAAATACCAAGGTGCCGGCAACGATTTCCTCATTGCCGACAACCGCGACGGCTCAATAAAAATCACTACCAACGATGTGTCTCGGCTTTGCCACCGACGTTACGGCATAGGCGCCGACGGCCTTATGCTGCTCGAATCCGAGCCTGGGTGCGATTTTAGGATGGTATATTACAACAGCGACGGCAGCGGCGGCATGATGTGCGGAAACGGAGGGCGCTGTATAGTGGCTTTCGCATGGCGGTGCGGTATAAAATCCTTTGAATTCATTGCTGCCGATGGCAGACACTCTGCTGAAATACTGAAAATAGACGGTAACACACTTACCGTAAAACTACGCATGACTGATGTGTCGGAGAGAGTGGGGTACCCTGACCTTGGCTGTACATTCTTAGATACCGGTACACGCCATGTGGTGGTGCCTGTAACGGGTATTGACGACTTCCCGGTAGTAGAATACGGGCGGAAAATGCGCTATGACCCTCGCTTTGCGCCCATAGGAGTCAATGTCAATTTCATAGAGCCGGCAGGCGATAAGCTGAAGGTGCGCACTTACGAGAAAGGAGTAGAGGACGAGACATTTGCCTGCGGCACAGGCATCACTGCTTCAGCCATAGCATATTGGCATATGTCGCATCCCGATTACCACGGTATAGGAGATTGCAATGTAAGGCAGCCCATACGCGCACTCCGCGACAATCTTGAAGTGGATTTTGTGCCTACCCGGAATGGTGCCAAAGACGTATACCTTATTGGCCCGGCCACCTATGTGGCTAAAATTGAGGTTTAGATAAAGAAATGGCACACCTGAAATTAACCATTGTTAAGCCCGATATTCACAATTAAGCTTGTTTAATTGTGTCATGTCAATTATAATGACTAACTTTGCGGCACTTTTTGTATAGGCATTTTTATATACATACATATATATATTACACATCAATCTTCAAAAAAACATCATATAAATGTCAACAAACACTGTAGATAACAAGCGTAAAGTGACAACGATACGCTTGGCTGAGATGAAGCACCGCGGCGAAAAAATCGCCATGCTCACAGCATATGATTTCTCAATGGCCAAGCTCATTGACGAGGCGGGTATCGACGTGATTCTTGTAGGCGACTCGGCCTCAAATGTGATGGCCGGCAATATGACCACTCTTCCCATTACCCTCGACCAGATGATTTATCATGCGAAAAGTGTGGTGAAGGGTGTGCAGCGCGCCCTTGTGGTGTGCGACCTGCCTTTTGGCTCATATCAAGGCAATCCGATGGAGGCGCTCGCTTCCTCGATAAGGATTATGAAGGAGAGCCATGCTGAGGCTGTGAAAATTGAGGGAGGGGCGGAAATACGCGAATCTATCGAGCGTATCATCAGTGCCGGTATCCCTGTAATGGGTCATCTTGGTCTCACTCCCCAGTCGATCAACAAATTCGGCACTTATGCAGTGAGAGCCAAAGATGAGGCCGAGGCCGAAAAGCTCATATCCGATGCAAGGATGCTTCAGGAAGTAGGTTGCTTTGCAATTGTGCTCGAGAAGATACCGGCGGCACTTGCTGCCCGTGTGGCTTCGGAGCTATACATACCGGTAATAGGTATCGGTGCGGGCGGCGGAGTTGACGGCCAGGTGCTTGTGATGCATGATATGCTTGGCATCAACAAAGGGTTCTCCCCGAAATTCCTGCGCCGCTATGCCGATCTGTCCTCAGTAATCAATGATGCGGTGTCAAAATACATCGATGATGTGAAAACATCGGATTTTCCTAACGAACAAGAGCAATATTGATAAATTTATTTTGTAAATTGCACAATTTATCTTAAATTTGCAACTCCAAACCGATACTCTAACCATAAACTCTCTAAAATGCGTGTAAAGATACACCATGAAGGTACAGATATACTGATCACCGTATTCGTGATTTTCGCTGTATTGCTGTTGCCGCTTTGGCTTTGGGTCGATTCCAAAGTGATAGCTATAGTGGCATCGGTAATGCTGGGTGTGCTATATCTATTGTTGGTGAATTTCTTCCGCTCGCCGAAGCGCAGATTCATGGGCAATCCCGTAAATGCTGTGGTGTCAAGCGCCGACGGCAAGGTGGTGGCTTGCGAGGAGGTGATGGAGGACGAATACCTCCACTGCCGCTGTATGCAGGTATCGGTGTTCATGAGTATCCTTAATGTGCATGCCAATTGGTTTCCGGTAGACGGCGAGGTGATTTTCACCAAGCATCACAGCGGAAGGTTTATGGCTGCATACCTGCCTAAATCAAGCACAGAGAACGAGCGTTCTACAGTGGTGATACGCACACCCGAGGGGCAACTTGTGCTTATGCGACAGATAGCCGGAGCGATGGCCCGCCGCATCGTCACATATGCGCATCCTGGAGTGGACGCCTCTATCGAGGATCATATGGGCTTTATAAAGTTTGGTTCGCGCGTCGACATTTTTTTGCCGCTTGGCACGGAGATATTCGTGAAAATAGGCGACCGCGTCACCGGTGGCGTCACAGAAATCGCTCGTCTGCATCCCGAGCGCCGGTAGGCTGAACACTGTATACACACAAAATCGGCTCTTTGGCCGTAATCCATACTACTTTTATGTCTAAAATTACCTCATATATACCCAACACAATCACAAGCCTTAACCTTATATCAGGGTGTATGGCTGTGATTATGGCTTTTAATCTTGACACTCTTTACGGCTCGCTCACGGGGCAGGAATTGTTTTATATCTTTATAGCCGCGGCCTGTGTCTTTGACTTTTGCGATGGCTTGTCGGCCCGTCTGCTTAAAGCATATTCAAATATAGGCAAAGAACTTGACTCACTAAGCGATTTGGTGAGTTTCGGCGTGGCACCGGGAATGTTAATGCTTAATATTATAAAAGATAATGCCGAGATTCCGGATTTTGCTTTCGGGGCGCTTCTCATACCTGTGCTTGGAGCCCTGCGCTTGGCTATATTCAATGTGGATGACACGCAGAGCACTGTGTTCCGCGGTCTGCCCATTCCGGCCAATGCCATATTCTGGATAGGCGCCGCCGCATGGATTGGAGAATACGGCTACCCCGGCACCGGAGTGATCCTGGCACTTGTGGCATTGATTTCGCTGTCAATGGTGTCGAAGATACGAATGTTCTCCTTAAAGTTCAAAAATTTGTCTTTTTACGACAATATCAAGCGTTATGGCATAATCTTTGCTGCTATTGCATTTGTTATAATTTATGGCGTGAGCGGATTGGCATGGACTATACTTATGTATATCCTCATATCCGTGTTTATGCAGAAGCACATTGATTAACCCCCCACTTATACAATTTGATATCCGCTAATGGGCATATTCTTTATTTTATTTCTCATATTCATTTTCTGGTTTCTGATACGTCCGGTTTTCAGATTATGGTACACTGTGCGTAATGCTCAGAAGCAGGCCAACGACTTTTTCCGCGGGACCACAGGCAATCGCGGGCAGTCGGCCGGTTATGCACAACGGGAGCCTCGACAGCGGTCGTACAGGCGTAGTCACAAAAAAATCGACCCCAATGTGGGCGAATATGTGGAATTTGAAGAGATTTCCACATATCATGGCTCATCGTCCGATACCGGAAGCACCGTAAAATTTACCCGTGAATCGCAGATAGAGGATGCTGAATGGGAAGATTTGAGATAAGATGAGATAATATTTGCGACGGTTGGCCATATCGGTCAGCCGTCTTTTGATTTTTCCTTTTCATTTTATCATTTTCTATTTTGCAGTTTGTGAATTATTTCTTAACTTTGGCGGTATGATTCGTATAGTGACTGACAACGGGAAACATAGGCTGCCATTCTATCTCGCATTAGAGGAATGGGTGGCTCGTTGTATGCCTGATGCCGAGTATCTCTTTGCTTGGAGGGTAGAGCCTACTGTTATTTTCGGCCGTAACCAAAACCCGGCTTTGGAGGTGAATCTCGAATACTGCCGCGAGCATGACATTCAGGTGTACCGCAGGCGCAGCGGCGGAGGGTGCGTTTATGCCGATATGGATAATCTGATGATCAGTTATATCACACCTCGTACTGATGTGGCCACCACTTTCAGCTCATATACGAGCAGGATAGCCGAGGTGCTTCGAGGCCTTGGTGTGCCTGCCGAAGCTACCGGGCGCAACGATGTGGCTATCAGCGGGCGCAAAGTATCGGGTAATGCGTTCTATCACCTGCCCCGACATTCTATAGTGCACGGCACTATGCTCTTCTCCACCAATATGGCTCATATGCTTAATGCCATTACGCCTTCGCGCTCAAAGCTACATTCCAAGCAGGTGGCTTCGGTAGAGAGCCGCATCACCACCTTGTCGGAGCATCTTAAGGATTTATCGATTGACGATTTTGAGGAGCATCTTTATTCGCAATTGACAGACACGGAGTATGCGCTCACACCAGAAGATATTGCCGCAGTCGAGGCTATCGAAGCTAAATATTATGAATTGGCATGGATTTTCGGCAAGACGGGCTTATTGTATTCTCCTAAAAGCGATATGCGTGTGCGCCGACGTTTTCCCGGTGTAGGCGAACTGGATATGATTGTGAGTACATGCCATGGCATAATCTCCGGAGTGGATATCACCGGCGATTTCTTCTTGCTGTCCGACCTTGATTCATCGCTAATCGATAAGCTGAAAGGATGCGAATTAAAGCGTTCTGTGCTTGAAAAAGCACTTTCTGACACGGATGTGCAGAACGTGATTTCCGGTCTCCAAACCGGAGATTTCGTGGATTTCCTGCTTTCGGCTAAATCACCTGTTCATAATACGCTAATTGAGAAATAATGACCACGTTAACTTTAAATATCATAAAATCATGAAAGAAACCTGTCTGCATGATCGGCATGTTGCGCTTGGCGCGCTTATGAGCCCATTCGGTGGCTTTGACATGCCCATACAGTACGCTGGTATTGTGGACGAGCACAATGCCGTACGCCAGAATGTGGGCGTATTCGATGTCTCGCATATGGGCGAAGCCCTCGTAAAAGGCAAAGATGCCGAGAAATTCATCAATCACATTTTCTCCAACGACGTCACCGATGCCCCCGACGGTAAAATCTTCTACGGCATGATGCTCAACCTTAAAGGCGGAGTGGTGGATGATGTGCTGGTGTACAAGCGCAATGTCAATGAATTCTTTATCGTGTACAACGCTTCGAATATCGATAAGGATATCGCCTGGATTCTCGAAAACGCCAAGGATTTCGACGTGAATGTGGAGCATCTGAGCGATTACTATGGCGAACTTGCCGTGCAAGGCCCGAATTCAGAAAAGACTCTACTGGATGTGCTCGGCATAGATGCCACCGACCTTACGTTCTACACGTTCAAGGATCTTGTGTACGACGGCGAGTCGATAATAGTAAGCCGCACGGGATATACCGGCGAGGATGGCTTTGAGGTGTACGCTTCGCATGAGCTTATCGGCAAGCTTTGGGATAAGCTTATGGAGGCTAAGGTGCAGCCATGCGGCTTGGGATGCCGCGACACGCTGCGCTTTGAGGCCGGACTGCCGCTCTATGGCGACGAACTTGCTGATGACATCACTCCGGTAGAGGCCGGGCTGAGCATGTTCGTGCGTTTCGAGAAGCCGGCGTTCAATGGTAGGGAAGAAAACCTAAGACAAAAAACCGAAGGCCCGTCACGTAAAATCGTGGGCCTTGAGGTGCAGGGTCAGGCCATTCCCCGCCACGGCTACGAGGTGCTTAACCAGAATGATGAGGTAGTGGGGGAAATCACCACAGGCTATCACTCCATCACTCTTGACAAGAATCTTGCTTTCGCTATGGTAAAAGCCGAATATTCAAAGCTTGGCACTGAGCTTAAAGTGAAGGTGCGCCGTAAGGTATTCCCTGCCGTTGTGGTGAAAAAGCGTTTCTATACACCTAATTATAAAAAATAATAATTCAGCATATTCATTCGCTTTTGCTTCGGCAAATCCTCTTTGATTCGTTGCAAGAGAGCTTTAGCTCTAAATAATAAAAACAATAAAAAAAGAAAATCTGAAAAAACTATGATTAAGTATCTTCCTTCTCACGAATACGTAAAGGTAGAAGGCAATGTGGCCTTCATCGGTGTATCACCCTATGCTGCCGCACAGCTCGGCGATGTGGTGTACGTGGATATGCCCGAACAGGGCGATGATGTAGTGGCCGGTGAGGACTTCGGCGCTATCGAGTCAGTCAAGGCCGCTTCCGACCTCTATGCTCCTGTATCAGGTGCTGTTATAGAGTCAAACGAGCAACTTATCGACAATCCTCGCCTCATCAACGAAGACCCCATGGCCAACTGGATCATAAAGGTGGAAATGACGAATCCCTCCGAGCTTGACTCGCTTCTCGACCAGGAAGCCTATGACAAACTCTGCGCAAGCGAGAAACACTGATTATAGATACTAACGTATTGATTGCCAAAGACTAATGATTGTCTTTGGCAATCATTAAAATATATCAAATTATGTCAATTCACAGATATCTTCCGCATACGCCTGAGGATATTTCGGCAATGCTGCAGACCTGCCAGGCAAAGGCCCTTGATGACCTTTACAGCGATGTGCCTCAGCAGCTGCGTCTGAAGAAGGACTATGACTTGCCCCCTGAGATGAGCGAGAAGGAGGTGCGTGATTTCTTTAGTGCCATGAGTGCCAAGTGCACACCTTTGGTATGCTTCGGAGGCGCAGGCTTCTATGATCATTTCGCCCCGGCTGTAATAGCCGATTTGTTGAGCCGTAGTGAGTATCTTACGGCATACACACCATATCAGCCTGAAATTTCGCAAGGCACGCTTCAGTATATCTTCGAATACCAGTCGATGATGACAGCCCTTACAGGCATGGACGTGTCAAACGCATCGATGTACGATGGAGCCACTGCCACCGCGGAGGCTATGATGATGTGCGTGGCTGCGGCCCGTAAAAAGAATCGTGTGCTGATATCGCATACCGTAAACCCGGCTGTGGCCGAGGTGGTACGCACATATGCCCGCTATCACAAGGTCGTGCTTGAGGAAATCCCTGAAAAGGACGGTGTGACCGACAAGGCAGAATTCCAGCTTATGATGGAGGCCGGTGATGTGGCAGGTGTAATTGTTGGTGCTCCTAACTTCTACGGCATTGTGGAGGACTATTCAGGATGGGCCGAAATCTGCCACAGCAAGAAAGCCTTGCTGGTGATGAATTGCCAGGCATCGGCTCTATCCGCCATACGCACTCCCGGCGAGTGGGGGGCTGATATAGCTGTGGGCGATGCACAGTCGTTGGGTATGCCTTTGAATTACGGTGGCCCATACCTCGGATATATGTGCACTACCAAAGCTCTCATACGTAAAATGCCCGGTCGCATAGTAGGCGCCACTAAGGATGCCGATGGGCGAAGAGTATTCGTGCTTACCCTTCAGGCACGCGAGCAGCATATACGCCGCGAGAAGGCTACATCCAATATTTGCTCCAATCAGGGGCTGATGGCTCTGTATGCCACAGTGTATATGTCGCTTATGGGGGCTGAGGGTTTAAAGGAAGTGAATCAGTTGAGCTGTGGAGCAGCTCATTATCTTGCCAAGGAGCTTGAAGCTACCGGCAAGATGCACCTGATGTATCCCGGCCAGCCTTTCCTCAATGAATTCCTGATGAAAGTGCCGGCCGGCAATGTAAGCGAGATTGTGGAGAAGGCTCTTGAGCAGGGTATATTTGCCGGTGTGAAGCTTGCCGACGACCTGCTGCTGATAGCTGCCACCGAGATGCAGACCCGAGAGGATATTGACCGATATGTTTCACTCGTAAAATCCCTTTGATGCCTTATGAATAGAGAATATTACGGTAAGCTGATATTTGAGCTGTCGCACCCCGGGCGCAAAGGATATAGCTTGCCTCGCAATGTATATGGAGATTCGCTGTCTGAGTCGATTCCTTCCGCATTGTCAAGACAAAACGCACTGGATCTACCGCAGGTTGATGAACCTACCGTAGTACGCCACTACACAAATATGAGCAATAATAATTTCGGTGTGGATACCGGCTTTTATCCTCTCGGCTCTTGTACGATGAAGTACAATCCCAAGATTAATGAGGAGATTGCCGCTAATCCTGTGATAGCGCGTCTGCATCCTTTGCAGCCGGTGGCTACGACACAGGGCGCACTCGAAATATATTATCGTCTGCAAAAGTCGCTTTCTGAAATCGGAGGCATGTCAGAGTTCACCCTCAACCCATTTGCAGGCGCGCACGGCGAACTCACCGGACTTATGGTGATACATGCCTATCATGATAGTCGTGCCGACTGGGCGCGCACTAAGGTGATTGTGCCCGACTCGGCGCATGGCACCAATCCGGCTTCAGCTGCAGTGTGCGGCTATCAGATAGTGGAAGTTAAGAGCTTGTCCGACGGCACTATCGATGTAGATGACTTGCGTTCGAAGCTCGATGCTTCAGTGGCAGCCGTGATGATGACGAATCCCAATACCGTGGGTATGTTCGAGCGTCGTATACCCGAGATTGCTGAGGCCGTGCATGCTTGTGGAGCTTTGTTATATTACGATGGAGCTAACCTTAATCCTATGTTGGGAGTGGCGCGTCCGGGTGATATGGGATTTGACGTGATGCATATCAATCTGCATAAGACATTCTCCACGCCTCATGGCGGTGGTGGCCCCGGAGCCGGCCCTATTGGAGTACGTCATGGTCTTGAGCAGTTCCTCCCCAACCCCAGGGTGGTAAAGAAGGAGGACGGCACTTACGATGTAGAGTGCACCGACTCCGCCTTGGGTCGTGTGTCGATGTGGCTTGGTAATTTCGCGGTGGAGATGCGCGCATTAGCCTATATTATGAGTCTTGGAGGCGAAGGCTTGAAGATGGTAGGCCCGCTTTCCACGCTCAACGCCAACTATGTGATGCATCGTCTGCGTGATTTGTATCTTCTTCCTATCGAAGGCCCATGCAAGCACGAATTCGTGTTCGACGGCCTGGCAGATAAGAGCACCGGTGTCACCACGCTTAATGTGGCAAAGCGTCTGCTCGATTTCGGCTTCCATGCACCCACAATATATTTCCCGCTTCTTTTCCACGAATCGCTGATGATAGAGCCTACCGAAACCGAGACTCTTGAGACCCTCGACGCGTTTATTGAGGTGATGCGCAATATAGCTGTGGAGGCTAAGGAGAATCCTGAGGTGGTGAAGACTGCCCCTCATAATACCCCTATTTCTCATCCTGACGATACGGAGGCTGCTCTTCATCCTATCGTCACATGGAAGGAGTTGCAATGACACACACGGATTTGCTTATAATAGGAGGCGGCCCCGGCGGGTATGAGATAGCCGCCGAGGCCGCTCGTGCCGGAAGGCAGGTCACGCTTATAGAGCGTGACCTGCTTGGCGGTACATGTCTCAACCGCGGATGTATACCCACAAAATGCCTATGTGCGTCAGCTTCCACTATTCTCACTGTAAAAAACGCCTCTGAATTCGGTGTTGACATATCAGGATACACCGCTGATTACTCTCGTGCAGCCGAGCGTATGTCTAAGGTTGTGGAGCAGCTGCGGCGCGGCATCGACACATTGCTAAAAGGCGTGACTGTGGTGCATGGCGAGGCTCGCCTTGCCTCAGGGCGCAGAGTGATTGTGGGTGATGAGGTATATCAGGCAGAGCAGATACTTATAGCCACAGGTTCTCGCCCGGCCTCTCTGCCCATAGAGGGTGCGGAAAAGGCTATGTCAAGCGACGACTTCCTGAAACTCACCTCACTGCCTTCGCGTATCTGTATCATCGGCGGCGGCGTGATAGGTATGGAGTTCGCTTCGATACTCGCTGCCTTCGGTGTTGAGGTCACTGTGGTAGAGTACTGTAAGGAGATATTGCCACCGTTTGATAAGGAAGTGGCCAAGCGTCTGCGCACATCCTTGTCGCGTAGGGGTGTGAAGACTATCGTGGGAGCTGCTGTAACGGCTATCCGCGATGCCGATGACTCCGCTATGCAGGTTGTGTATAATGGCAAGAAGGGAGAGGAGTCAGTATCCTGTGACGCAGTGATTATGGCTGTAGGCCGACGCCCCGTGGTGCCTGAAGGGTGCGAGGAAGCAGGCGTATCCCTTACTTCGCGCGGATTTATTGACACTGATGATGATATGGCCACATCGGCCGAAGGCATATATGCTGTAGGCGATGTCAACGGCAGATGTATGCTTGCACATGCTGCGGCCGCACAGGCTCGTGTGGCATTAGGTGAGGATGTGGATCTTGAGTTTATACCGTCAGCTGTGTTCACTATCCCGGAGTGTGCGATGTGCGGTCTTACTGAAGAGCAATGTGAGGCTGAGGGCATCGAGTACGCCACCGCTAAATCCATGTTCGCCGCCAATGGCAAGGCTTTGGCTATGGGCGAGGGCGAAGGCTTCGTTAAAATCATATATAGCACCGCCACACGACTTATGCTCGGATGCCATATTATCGGACCTCATGCGGCCGATATAGTGGCAGAGGCCACTGCCTTTATGGTTGATGGCACGAATATCGATGAAATAGCCAAAGCTGTGGTGCACGGACATCCTACGCTGTCAGAGGCCCTTGCCGCAGCTTGTGCCGCAGCTAAATGATTTATTCAATTATGAATCCGGCTTTCCGGTAAAGCCGGATTCTTTTATTTCCGCAATTATCATGAAATTCTTGTCTCTGATGGTGGCTGTGCTGCTTTCTTCGTTTGCAGCTTTTGCCGCCGATCCTGTTGAGCTTAAAGTGTGGCCTGATGGCGCGCCTAACCCTATCCCGTTCGACTTTAGTCAGGAGGTGGTAAAAAAGAATCATCTCGTAGAGGAGCCTATACTTATAGTGTATCCGGCTAAGAAACCCAACGGACTCTCTGTGGTGGCCTGTCCGGGTGGCGGCTACGGGCATTTGGCTCGGTATCATGAAGGCACTGATATGGCCGACTGGTTCAACGCTCAGGGTGTCACTTACGCCGTGCTGCTTTATCGTATGCCTCAGGGGCATGATGATGTGCCGTTGAGCGACGCGCAGCAGGCTATTAGGGTGATGCGCCGGCATGCTCAGGAGTGGGGTATAAAAAAGGTAGGTATCATGGGATCGTCGGCCGGTGGTCATCTTGCCGCCTCTGCTGCCACTCACTATACCGCCGACAGCCGCCCCGACTTCCAGATATTATTCTATCCTGTGATTAGTCTTGATCCCCAGATTACCCATAAGGGCACTCACGACAATCTTCTCGGCTCTAATGTCACTAAGGAGCGTGAGGATTATTATTCAAGCGAATTACAGGTTACGGATGACACTCCGGTGGCATTCATACTTCATAGCAGCAATGACGGCACTGTGCCTGTAGAGAATTCGCTCCGTTATTTCCAGGCTCTTACGGCTCATAAGGTGTATTCTACGATGCACATTTATCCGGTGGGAGGCCACGGATGGGGATTTCGTGACAGTTTCCCCTACAAGCCACAATGGACTTCCGAACTCACCTATTGGCTTCGCACTTTGCTGTAACGTAAAAGTTGCACATGAAAAAAGCCGGACATCCTGATTTGGATTGTCCGGCTTTTTTAATAGCTGTTCCCTATTTGAAAGCTATGGTGCGGTTGTACATGAAATTGCATAGCGTATAGGCCACCATGCCTATTAGGGTGGCAATGCCATAACCCGAAATCACGAAGAATCCGAGGTCGTACTCCGCATCTCCGAACCATGATTGATTAAGAACCCATACGATGATGAACTGCACACAATAGCACAACGCGAAACCGATGAAAAAAAGTGAGACCTCGCGCTTCACGTTGCCATGAGAATGAAACACCCACTGCCTGTTCCAGATAAAGGAGTTGAGTACCCCAGCCACATACCCTAAGGCATTTGACACATAGTCGTTGACGCCCATCACGGATTTGCACACAAATATCACCACCAGAGTGACTAACGTGTTGAGCACACCCACCAGCACAAAGCGGATGAGCTGAAGAAAGGTGGCATTGTCTTTCAGCCTTTTAAAGTCAAGATGCTGTATGCAATAGATAATTTCTCTCATGCTTCTTTTGTCGGTTTTACTGTATTCGCATAGTACCGGCATATATCGGTAAGTCCACATTCGTCGCACATAGGCTTGCGGGCCTTGCATATGTATCTACCGTGTAATATAAGCCAATGGTGGGCGCGTGGTATTATATCAGCGGGTATATGCTTGGTGAGGCTACGTTCGGTCTGAAGCGGATTCTTGCTGCCGCGTGTCAGGCCAATACGCTCCGATACTCTGAACACGTGGGTGTCTACTGCCATCGTAGGCTGATTGTACACCACGGCGAGTATCACATTGGCGGTCTTCCTGCCTACACCGGGCAGCGACATCAGACTTTCTAAATCTTGGGGTACCTCACCTCCGAACTCATCGACAAGCCTTCTTGCCATGCCTAAGAGCGATTTTGTCTTGTTGTTGGGGTAAGACACAGATTTTATGTATCCGTACACATCTTCAGGGGTGGCGTTCGCTAAGTCATAAGGCGTAGGATATGCTTCAAAGAGGGGAGGAGTGATGATGTTCACCCTTTTATCTGTGCATTGGGCCGATAAAATCACTGCCACAAGCAGCTGATAAGGCGAATTGAATTTAAGTTCGGTTTCTGCCACCGGCATAGCCTCGGCAAACCATTTAAGAGCCTTATCATATCGCTGTGCCTGTGTCATGGTATAGTGTGGAGGATTCTATGCCTTATTTTGAAGCTGTAAATTCTTCAAGGAACCGTTCGTCGTTTTCTGAGAATAAGCGCAAATCGTTGATGCGGTATTTGAGGTTGGCTATGCGCTCTATGCCCATACCCAAAGCAAAACCGGTGTATACATTAGAGTCGATGCCGCAAGCTTCAAGCACGTTGGGGTCCACCATGCCGCAGCCGAGGATTTCCACCCATCCGGTGTGTTTGCAGAATCCGCAGCCTTTGCCTCCGCAGAGGTCGCAGCTGATATCCATCTCCGCTGACGGTTCGGTGAAAGGGAAATAGCTGGGACGAAGGCGAATCTTAGTATCAGGCCCGAACATTTCGCGGGCGAAATACAGCAGGGTTTGGCGCAGGTCGGCGTATGTCACGTTCTTATCCACATACAAGGCTTCCACCTGATGGAAAAAGCAATGCGCGCGAGCTGATATAGCCTCATTGCGGTATACGCGTCCGGGGCATATTATGCGGATTGGCGGTTGTGTCTTCTCCATTACGCGTGACTGTACTGATGATGTATGCGTACGCAGCAGCACTTCGGGGTTACGCTGTACGAAGAATGTGTCCTGCATGTCGCGCGCGGGGTGATCGGCGGCGAAGTTGAGAGAAGAGAACACATGCCAGTCATCCTCGATTTCCGGGCCCTCGGCGATAGTGAAACCAAGGCGGCGGAATATATCGATTATCTCTTCACGCACAAGCGATAGCGGATGGCGTGACCCGAGACGGATAGGAGCCGGTGTGCGGGTAAGGTCAATACCGCTGTAGTCATCGCCGCTGTTTTCGCTTGCCTCGCGCAGATTGTTTATGGTGTCGGTGGCGAGATTCTTAAGCTCGTTGAGAGCCTGACCTATGACGCGCTTTTGCTCAGCAGCCACATTACGGAAGTCGTTGAAGAGTACCGATACTTCCCCTTTTTTGCTAAGGTATTTTATGCGGAGAGCTTCTACCTCTTCCTTCGTGCTGGCTTTAAGCGATTGAATTTCAGCTTTTAAAGCGTTTATTTTATCTAACATGACTGTTGTGGTTTTTTCCGTTGCTAAAATGTGAGTGCAAATTTACGCATTTTTCCTCAAATTGCCAAAATATTATAATAGCGTTGCTTTTTAAATGTTGCTATAAAAATTATACAAATTTTTTGACAATTATTGTGTAATTTTGCACGGTGTAATTACACACGGTGTGATTACATGCGGCGTAAGATATTTCGCTTTTATTATATTTTATAGGTATTGCCTATCAAGGTATCCAATCGTTTCACGAAATAATAATGATTAATCATAAACTCAGTATATCAATTCTTTCCGCAGCTATCATGCTGCCTCTTGCGGTAATGGCTGACGGAAATGTATCAGGTGTGGTGGTGGATAAGGACGGTGTACCCTTAGAATTTGCCACTGTACGAGTTGAAAATCCCTCGAATGGCACTCTTGTAAAAGGAGTCACTGCCGATGTCGATGGCAAATTCGTGATTTCCGGTCTGCCTGACGGAAGCTATGCTCTTAAAATCGCAAGTGTGGGAAGCGAGCCTCAGACACTCTCCGTGACAGTGGCAGGTAAGAACATAAATGTAGGGAAAGTGACACTCGGCGAGAACTCCAACCTGCTCAAAGAAGTGGTGGTAGAGGGAGTAAGAGGCCAGATGAGCTTTGACCTTGACCGGCGCGTGTTTCATGTGGATGCTAATATAGCTGCTGCCGGACTTTCAGCCAGCGAACTCCTTGAGTCTGTGCCTTCAGTGGAGGTTGACCAGGATGGAGAGGTGTCGCTTAGAGGCAATTCGTCTGTCACCGTTTGGATTAACGGCAAGGAATCAGGGCTTACAGCCGATAACCGCGCGCAGATACTCGAACAAATTCCTGCCGAAAGCATAGAACGCATCGAGGTGATAACCAATCCCTCGGCCAAGTACAGCCCGGAAGGCACTGCCGGCATAATCAACATAGTGCTGAAGAGAGATCGCAGATACGGATATTTCGGCAGCTCCGAATTAGGTATTAATACCCAAGGGGGCGGTAATGCCAACTTCAACATCAACTTCAATCAAGGTAAATGGGAGAGTTTTGCCGGAATTGGATTGCGTATGCGTCATAGCAAGGGCGGCAGCATGAGTAGGCGTTCTTATGATAACGGTGATTATCTTAACAGCGACGGCTATAGCCGTAATCATGGGAATAATATTTTCCTTCGTCTCGGCACCACATTCCATGCCACAGATGCCGATGATGTGTATTTTAGCGGTTTTGGTATGCTTGGTCACAACTGGGGGCGTTCGGTTACTGGCTACGTGTCCAATCTGCCTGACCAATGGGTATCTAACATAAATACCTCACGCAACAATGGGGATATGCGTGGCGCCCATGCCGAAGTGGGGTATAAGCACAATTGGAGCGATACGCATAACATCGACATTAATTTCGGCGTGAACCATTGGGGAGGTCCGGGCATGAATACATATCTGCAAGAACAGATATGGGCTGACCAGACATCAGAAAGTGTGCTTCAGGAGCAGAGTAGGGATATAGGTACAGATGGTATGGAGGCAAAAATCGACTATACCAATCAGCTCAATTCGTGGCTTAAACTTGAAGCCGGGTATAACGGGCGTTTTGATCACGAGGATTCCCCGGTGACTACTTTGCAGGGCACTTCGGAGGCTGACTTAGTGATTTCCCCTGAATTGTATAACCGGTTTATTTACGACAATGATATAAACGCCCTTTATTTCACATTAGGCGGCAAAGTGAGCAAATTCAGCTTCTCCGGCGGTGTGCGTGCCGAGGATTGGTATATCCATACGCGTTCGGTGGCTTACGGGCAGAAGAAGGAGGATGCGCCTTTATTCAAGAAGAATAAAGGCGCTCTTTTCCCCTCGGCATTCGTGTCGTATTCCTTGCCTCATGACAATGAGGTGCAGATTAATTACACCAGACGAATACGACGTCCGTGGGGCGGCCAGCTTAACTCCTTTGTGGATATCTCTAACCCGACTAATCTCTCATACGGTAATCCGGAACTAAAATCCCAGTACTCCAATTCGTTCGAACTTAACTACATAAAGACATGGACTTACCATATAATCAGTCTGTCGGCCTATCTGCGCACCACCGAGCAGGATATTAATCGTATAAGCTATCTTGACGGTGATGTGATGTACTCCACATGGGCTAACGTGGGTAGCCAGACCAATTCAGGATGCGAGATTGTGGCTAAGAATCAGTTTTTCGGCCGTCTTGACCTTACCACCACCGTGAATCTTTATAACAGCCATATCGATGACTGGAGTCTGGAATTCAAAAACGGCGACCGCATCTTCCCGGTATCAGGCAAGGGGCGTGACGATTTCTCATGGGATATACGCTCGATGGCTCAGGTAAGACTGCCCTGGAGCATGTCGTTTCAGGCTACCGGACGATACAATGCACGCAGATATTCGGCTCAAGGGTCGCGCGAACCCGGATGGTCGGTTGACGCGGGTATCCGTAAGAATATAGGCGACTGGTCAATATCGCTAAACTGCCGTGACTTGTTTGACTCTATGAAATGGCACAGCTATACCTATGGCGACGGATACGACCAGGAGAATAAAGGATGGCGTACCGGTCGCACGGTGCGTCTTACCATCAAGTATGCTTTCGGAAATATGAAGACCGACCGCCGCGGCCACGACGGAGCGGATGGGAGTGACGGATACGATGCCTCAAACGGCTACGATAACGGAAGCGAATTTTAAAGGACAATTGCTATGAAAAAAATTTTTGCATATATCCTTGCGTCAATTAGCTTTGTGCCGGTTTTCGCTGCTACAGAGATTTCATGGGTATCAAAAGTGTATGATTTCGGCGCTTTTGATGAGGATACCAAAGAGAAGGTTGCAGAGTTCAGGTTTGTCAACACCACCTCTGAGCCGGTGTCCGTGGTATCTGCCACTGCCAGTTGCGGCTGCACTGTTCCTGATTATGATCTTGCGCCCGTAGCCCCCGGCGACACAGCCCTGATAAAAGTGAAATATGACCCGTCGGGACGGCCCGGAAGGTTCAGTAAGCATGTGTATGTGCGCACTTCGGCTTCCCCTGAGCGCCACAAGCTTATGATCAAGGGCACGGTTATTGGTTCGGCCGAAACTATTAAGGGCAGGTATCCTGCAAGCCTTGGCCCGCTGAAATTACGTACAAGCGCGGCTATGATAGGACGCGTGTTCGACGGGCAGGAGAAGATACATTATGTAGATGGCTATAATCAGTCGGCCGACACTTTGTGCCCGGTAGTGGTGTCAGCTCCCGAATTTCTGAACGTGTCGGTTGAGCCTGAATGTGTGCCTCCGGGCGATTTGATGAATATCCGGATAAAATTCAGGGGCGATGTCAAAGGATACTTGGGCTTGATATCTGATTCTATTGCGATTGCTCCTGTAGCCGGAGATTCTGTATATCATTTCCCGGTGACAGCCATAGTGGAGGAAGATTTCAGTGGTCTTACAGATAAGCAGCGGGCTGAAGCCCCTGTGGCGGTTTATGACGTTGATCGTGTGGTGCTTCCTCCGGCTAAGGTAAATGGTCAGGAGCCGGTGAGTGCGGAGTTCAGTGTAGGTAATTCCGGGAAGTCGGACCTGATTATACGTAGAGTATACTCCGAAGATCATGGTATTACCGTAGAGCCTCTGTCAAAAAAGGTAAAGCAGGGCAAGAAAGGTATGATAAAGGTATCGTTTGACCCTAAGGCGCAGCCTACAGGTCTGGTTAACGCTCGTGTCACTGTGATAACAAATTCCCCCGACAATCCTATCCGCGTTATAAGAATCGTGGGGGAGCGTAATTGATCCATTTTCTCAAAAGGCGTATGAAAAAAATCAGCAGGATATGTCCTGCTGATTTTTTTCATTATTTAAGTGAAGCCGTCACATCGATGCCTGTCTGGTCGAATGTGATGTCATCGAGTTTGATTATGTCTAATGTGGTCTTCAGCTCTTTGATATTGCACAGTCGTATGGTGATTGTCTGATTGTCCACGTGCAGTATATTTTTGATGTCTTCTATGCTATTCGTGAGGAAGCTGATCACGCTGTTGGCCACTTTGTCTATGCCGAGTTTCCCGCTATAAGTGAGCGTAATGCTTTCGGTTGTCACCTCATCGATATGTATGGTAAGAGGTATGGTGAGATTTACCAAAAGCACTTTCAGGCTTGCTTTTACGGTGGCAGTGTGAAGATCCACATACTCAATGCTTACGTTCTTGCCGTATTTTGAGCTTATGTAAGATGATATTTCGTCGTAACCGATTTGTAGGTTCATATACAGGTATTATTGTTTGTTGAACATTTCTTTGATTGAGCCTATGCTGCTGAGCACTCCACTGGCTTCATAGGGGATGTATATAGTCTTGTTGTCTTTTCCTGTCACCATTTGGTTGAGTGTCTCTATATATTTCATTGCCAGCATGTATGTTGCAGGGTCGGTCTGGGTAGAAGATATTGCTGCGGCAATACGCTCTATAGCAGTGGCCTCGCCCTCGGCTTGTAGCACTTTTGCCCTCGATTCGCCCTCAGCGCGCAGTATCTCTGCCTCCTTAATGGCTTCGGCGCGGTTGATTTGGCTCTGTTTCTCGCCTTCTGAACGCAGGATTTGGCTCTGTTTCTCACCCTCTGCATTAAGAATCTCGGCACGACGGTTACGCTCGGCCTGCATCTGCTTTTCCATGGCCACGCGCACGCTTTCCGGAGGTGTGATGTCCTGAAGTTCTACTCGGTTTACCTTCACACCCCATTTGTTGGTGGCGTCATCGAGAATGGTCTGCAAGCGGGTGTTTATAGTGTCGCGGGAGGTAAGTGTCTCGTCAAGTTCGAGTTCGCCGATTACGTTACGCAGCGATGTCTGTGTGAGCTTTTCTATGGCGTTAGGCAGATTGTCGATTTCATACACTGCCTTTTTGGGGTCGGTAATCTGGAAATAGAGTAGGGCGTTGATTTCAGTTGTCACGTTGTCTTTGGTGATTACCTGCTGCGAGGGGAAGTCGTACACTTGTTCCCTTAGGTCAATCGACGAGGTCATTGCCATTTGCACTATTGAGCCGTGAGGCGTGGGTATCACCTTTCGGGTGTATATCTGTTTTGGTCTGTCGATGAAGGGCCAGATGATGTTAAGTCCGGCAGGCAGCACGCTGTGAAAGCGTCCGAGGCGTTCTATAACGCGGGTTTCTGACTGGGGTACCACTTTTACCCCTGAGGTGATAAGCACGATTGCCAATAGTACGAGCAATCCTAATAAAACGTAAGCCATATTTAAAATGTATTAAGTACAGGTAATTACAAAAAAATCTCACATTAGCTTTATTAAGCATCCCGCGGCAGTTCTCATTCTCTTTTCACCCTTACCACTATGCTGTCATAGTCCTCGATAGTGACGATGGTGCCGATGTTGATAGGATAATCTTCTGATGTGGTGTATGCCTGCCAGCTGTCACCATCCACCTGTACGCGCCCGCCGTCAGTGTAGTCACGTGTCACTGTCGCCGTCACTCTGCCTTTACGGCCGATTATAGCGTCCATGTTGCTTGTGTAGAGCTGGGATTTCTTTTTTGAGGCATAGAAGTGCTTGATTTTGTTGCCGCATATGAAGAATGTGGCGATAGTGATTACCGCTGCCACTGCTATTTGCACTGTAGCGGATGCTCCGAATATCGACACTAAGGCCGCTCCAAGGCATCCCAAGCATAGACATAGGAGAGCCACTGTAAATGAGGCAATCTCGATGATGAATAATGCGGCTGAAGCAATGAGCCATATCAGCCCGGGATTGATGTCAGTCATCATTTTTAGTTGGTATTAAGGTTTTTTGCAAATATAAGCCTTTTTTATGACACTGGCAAATTTCTCAATGCGAAAAAATTTTGTGGTGTCCTTTTTTGCGCGTTTTATGCTTCAAAAAACCAATATACATCTCACTTGTCGCCCGTCGTGCCGTTTGCCGCGTTGGTCGGTGATGTGATAGTATTCTAATTTTTCCATTCTCCTACCTTATGAGATTCTGTGCGGAAGTCCTTACCGCCATAATAGTCAAATGTTTGAAACACAGCCTCATGTATGTGTCCCATATCTGGATATTTAGCAAGATTATCATTGTCTAAAATACCATCATCGCCAAATGTTATGAAATTATGAGAGTCTATTGGCAGCGTATTTTTAATCATTTCTTGGGTATCTTCCTCGTTGGCAATGATTACCATACCGCTCGGATCGTAGTTGTTTATCG
>N._stephensi_709_foregut__coassemble_91_pt1 | contig 35836 bp, 25 predicted proteins | sample N__stephensi_709_foregut__metabat2_low_PE_014 | metagenome-assembled genome bin N | reverse complement strand
CCAACGACCCTCTGATTAACAGTCAGATGCTCTAACCGACTGAGCTATTGAAGCGTTTGTTTATGGTTGCCGCCCCTTTTTGGGATTGCGGTGCAAAGTTAGGCATAAATTTTCAATCGCGCAAACTTTTTGCCTGTTTTTTTGCCGAATTTATGTTTTTTATACATTTATGGGGCGAAATTGATAAAAATAAGGTATGAAAAAGAACGTTCAATGAAATTTATGTTGTAAATTTGCGCAAACTTAAAGAATCACTTACAAAACGAATACCATGATGAAATATACTATGCTCATAGCGGCGGCATCCATGGCGATTGCCGCATCGGCGGCGCCTAAGATAAGCACTGTGGAAATCACGGGCGAAAATCTTATGACCTTTGGCGCAGACCCAAACACGGCATACCCCAACCCCTATACCCTCACATTGAGAGACAAAGACGGAAACACCATCGACCACTCCGAATTGCCCAAAGGATACACCGTGACATGGGATCTCGACGGGTTTAAGACTGAAAACGACACTCAGGGGCAATACTGCGACTCCTACGGGCAATTCAGCTCCAACACGTCAGAGAGCATGTCCACAACATTTGACCTCCGTAATGTGCCCATGAACTTTATCGGCAACCTCACCGCCACACTCCGCGCGGGCGGCAACACATACCAAGCCTCCAAATATGTGGCCGCGCTGGCTATGCCCGTTACCCAAAATGCCGCTTCGGCCGACGCTTCGCAGTCGGTAGTGATTGAAGCGGAGTCCGGCCGCGTATATGATGTGAAAGTGGCATACACCGGTGTGCTCTATACGGGATACCTCAACGAAGACCTTCCGGGCTATGAACTCGGCCGTCAGGAGCTATCCGACACCATTGTGTATCAGGTGCCTTGCGTGAATGGCACTATCGACCTTTGGGCCACATCCGAGAACGGCGCATCTCCCCATATATCATACATTAGCGTAGCCCTATCACAGCCGTCGGCGTCAGGCCGACGCACCGCTCACCATATAGGCGACTCCACTTCGGCCAACAAAGGCTCCTGGGCTCATAGGCTGGTGCAGCTGATTAAGGAAGGGGAATATGCCGACCTTACCGCGCTATGTGACTTCTGCAACGACGGGGCCGGAGGACGCAACCTCAGCACATATTACAAGCAAGGGCGTCTGGCACGCGTGCTATGTCATGTGTCGCCCGGGGATATAGTGATGTTAGGCAACAATGGCACAAACGGCATGAACAAGACCTTTGAGGAAGACCTCCTGATATATATCAACGCAGCCAAGGCTTTCGGCGCGAAAATAGCCCTCAACAGCTATACGCCCCATGGAGCCGTGTCACGTTGGGCAAAGGGCTATGACGAGTCCACGCAGAAATTTGACAGCTATAGGCGCGACGCCTACGATGAAATCACACGCAAAGTGTCGGAAGATTTAAGCCGCTCCGACGCTGAATACTTAGGATTCGTGGAGATCGGCAAAAACGCTGACGCGATATTCAACGCCTATGTGGATGATTACGCGGACAACGGCTATGAAAGCCGAGATGCCGCCGCCAGGGCCATTATCGCCTGCTTCACCGACCACAACCACTATAGCGCCGACACATTGGCATGCGACCTTATGCTCAACGGATATGCCGGTATCTCCGGTATAGTGGAACAGATAACAGGGCTTTTAAGCAGACCGAAAGATAAGTAAAGTCAGATAATGGGAGGCTTGCAAGCGCGCAGCTGGGCTTCGAGTTGCTTTTCGTTGCCTCCGCAGTATCGGTTGCACACCTCATGGAAGCGGGCCGAATGGTTCATCTCCGAGAGGTGTGCCAGTTCGTGGCATATCACATAGTCGCGCAAATGGCGCGGGTAAAACATCAGTGCATATGACAGATGCACTATGCCCTGGCCGTTGCAGGTGCCTAAAATACGATGTCCGGAGGATAACCGCCATCCGGAGGGCGAGACTCCTAACTCAGAGGCTATAGCCTTACCGCGCTCCAGAAGCACACCCACGGCCTCGTGCTGCGCTATCCTGCACAGATATTTCGAGATTATATGTGTCACATTCTTTGAAGATATATCGGTGCCGCATCCTACAGATATTAACCATGAATGTTCTTCCAGGCGGTTGGCCATTATATAATCAGGCTTATGCGACTGCTCTGCTATCTCTACCCTGAAATCCGAAAAATCCCATTTCTGCCCTATGTGATAAGGCGTATCGGGTTTTATCGTGTTAAGTTTTGGCGCAAACCCCTTGATAATCTCCACCAGGCGCTCATACTCTATATTCAGCGGAGCCGAAACATGTATCTCCCCACCTTTCCATTTGGCTATGACGCTTTTGGAGTTAGACCTCACGCTCACGTACACGCGTCCCACCCCCTCGATGGTGCAATATCCCGATTTTACTATATACGACATAATATTATATTCCTAAGTATGCAATAAAATATATTTATGCTTTTTTGAGCTTATGAAAGCTGTTGAAAATATTTATAATAACATGCTTCATAAACACATAACACATAACACATAACACATAACACATAACTCATAACTAATACTTATCACCTATGTTAAATGCCCCAGAAAAGCTTGGTGCGCAGAGCGTGAGGAAACTCATATCCGAAGCGGCATATCACGCATACCATGAAAGGCGCGCGGCGCACCTTCACAGTGGTGCCTACGGGCAGAGTGCCGGTGCGTCCGTCGAGGGTAAGCCTGAAGCTTCCGGCTCGGGAATCCACTGTAAATGATATATCGCTATCATCCGACACCACCAGCGGGCGCATGCTCAGCGAGTGTGCGGCTATAGGAGACAGCACCCACACAGGGGCCGATGGCTGCACCACCGGGCCGCCCACCGAAAGATTGTATGCTGTGCTGCCTGTGGGGGAAGCAATGATAAGACCGTCGGCGCGGTAGGAGGCGATAGGCTTACCGTCGATTACGGTATCCACCACCACCATCGACGATGTGTCGTTCTTGTTCACCACCACCTCATTGAGGGCATAAGGCCATGTGTCAAGCGATGGCGACACCACATGCAGGAGCGAACGCTCCTCCACTGTATAATGTCCTTGCAGGAGGTCATCGGTCACTTGGTCCAAATCCTCGGCGCGCGCTGTGGTGAGATAGCCGAGATGACCGGTGTTTATGCCTAAAATCGGTATCTCCTTGCTCCCTACCCACATGGCCGTGCGCAGAAAAGTGCCGTCGCCCCCGAAGCTCAACACCACATCGGCATGAAAATCCGACGAGTCGGTAACTTCAATAGGGCTATCGCCGAGAGTGTCGGAGAGCGAATCATAAAGTTTGATGTGCATCACTATATGCACACCCTTGCCTATAAGGGTATTGACAAAGGCCACAAGCGCCTCCTTATTGTCGTTTTGTCGGCGACTGCCGTATATTCCTACTATCATTAATCTGTCCGTTAATCTTTCCATCGATGTATCAAAGTGCAAAGGTACGAAAATTTGAGCCAATACCCCCCTTAACCAAAAGTTTTTTGAAGAGAAATGAACAAAAATCGGCATAAATCGCTTATTACATATATTAATGTGCAATATATTTTCTATCTTTGCATTATCACTTTTCACATCTGAATTATTTATCTGAATTATTTATCTAAACTATTTTATTTATCCAAACTATTTATTTTATGAGCGATCAGTTAAAAATCTACTGCAAAAACATCGATAAGTACATAGATTTCGACGGAGGCGAGACCCTGCTGAATGTGGCTCGCCGTCTCGACTTGCCATTTACGCCCATCTGCGCGCGCGTCAACAACAAAACAGAGAACCTGCACTACCAGCTTTTTGCTCCTAAGCAGGTGGAGTTTCTGTCGATTCTCCACCCTTCGGGCGAGCGCACTTATACCCGTACACTCTGCATGGTGCTTTACCGCGCACTCAAATATCTCTACGATGACGTGCGGCTGCGCATATCTCATTCCATATCGGGTGGATACTATTGCCGCATATACGGCGAGGGGATAAAATCAGACCTCCCCACCGCTGAGATGATACGCGTCGAGATGCAGCGTATCATCTCCGAGGATATGCCCATACAATATAAGGAACGTCTGAAAACCGACGCGATAGAGATTTTCAGAAAACAGGGTCTCGAATCCAAGGTCAAGCTCCTCAGCACCGTGCATGAGCTATACTGCGTGTATTATAAGATGGACGGATTGTGCGACAGCTACTATGGCACCCTTGCGCCGAGCACGGGTATACTAAAGGTGTTTGACTTCACTCCCTATAAGGACGGATTCTTGTTGAGAGGGTTTGATAAGAAAAACCCGTCGGTCACGGCTCCCGAGGTGAAGCAGGAGAAGATGTTCAAGGCGTTTACGGATTATGTGGAATTTAACAGTATTGTCGACGTGCGCAATGTGGGCGAATTAAACCAAGCCGTGCTCGACGGCAATACAGCTACGCTTATCAATGTGGCCGAAGCCCTGCACGATAAGTATATAGCGCGTATTTCCGACGAGATCACAAGACGCTACCATGAGGGGGGCGCAAGGGTGGTGCTTATAGCCGGGCCTTCGTCTTCGGGTAAGACTACCACCACCAAGCGTCTGGCTATTCAGCTTATGACTAATCTTCTGCGCCCGCAGATGATTTCTCTCGACAATTATTTTGTGGACAGGCACCATACGCCGCGCGACGAGTCGGGCGAGCTTGACTATGAGTCGATTTACGCTCTCGATTTGGAGCAGTTCAATCGTGACCTCCTTGATATAATCAACGGTAAGGAAGTGGCCCTGCCCACTTACAACTTCCAGACCGGGGCAAGAGAATACAAGGGCAATACCATTAAGCTCACCGAGGGGTCGATACTCCTTATTGAGGGCATACACGGGCTTAATCCGGAGCTCACAAAGGATATACCCGATAGGATGAAATTCCGCCTTTATGTGTCGGCCTTGACCACACTGTCGATTGACGACCACAACTGGATACCCACCACCGACAACCGACTGCTGCGCCGTATCATACGCGACTACAAATACCGCGGAGCGTCTGCCGAGGAGACTCTAAAGAGGTGGCCGAGTGTGCGAAGAGGCGAGGAGAAATGGATATTCCCCTATCAGGAGAATGCCGATGCCACTTTCAATTCTTCTCTGATATTTGAGTTGGCTGTTATGCGCAGGTGTGGTGAGGAGATTCTCTCGCAGGTGCCGCATGATATACCGGAATACGGAGAGGCTTATCGTTTGCGCAAATTCCTGAGTTACTTCCTGCCTATCGATAAGCATAACTTGCCTTCGACCTCGCTACTCCGCGAATTCCTCGGCGGCTCATCATTTAAGTATTAGATTGTTCCCATCGAGGGCTTCCGATGAGCTTTCGATAGGCTTCGATGGATTTTCGATGGATTTTCGATTGGCTTTCGAGGATCCTCGGAAATCCTCGGAAATCCTCTTCGAAAAAAACTGACGAGATTTATGATTATACCACCAGCTCTTGCTCCGGGCGATACGATAGCTATATGTTCGCCCGCCGGTGCTGTAAGGCCGGAACTTTTCGCTCCGGCCATCTCCGATATGGAGCGACGAGGATATCTTGTGGATGTGATGCCTAATGCCATGGGGCAGTGGGGTTCGTATAGCGCGCCCGCCGATTCGCGCCTGAGCGATATGCGAGCAGCCCTGCTTGACCCGCGTGTAAAGGCCATAATGTGCGGACGCGGCGGATATGGCGCCGTACATCTGCTTTCGCGTCTTGATGCGATAATCGACGAGTGTTTGCCCAAATGGCTTATCGGATTCAGCGATATCACTGCTTTACATGCTTTATGGCAGTCAAAGGGCGTGGTGTCTGTGCATGCCTCTATGCTAAGGGGATTCTCTGATGGTGTAACGCAGCTCACCGACCGGCTTTTTGATATGCTTGCGGGGCGTTGTGTGCAATACGAATGGGGTGTGCGCGCCCACTCGCGAAAGGGCATGGCAACTGGTAAGCTTAGAGGAGGCAACCTCTCAGTGCTCGGTTCTTTGATAGGTACACCATATGATGTATTTACGGGGGCTGCCGATACCATATTGCTTATAGAGGATGTGAATGAACCCATATACAAGATTGAGCGCATACTGTGGCAGCTCAGGCTTGCCGGTATCCTCCCTGCGCTAAAAGGCCTTATAGTGGGGGATTTTACAGGCACTAAAGCCGACAGCAATTATGATGATCCGTATACGATGGTGGCTGCCATGGTGGCTGATTATGATTATCCTGTTGCGATGGGCGTACCTGTAGGGCATATACGCTACAATCATCCTTTGCTTTTGGGGGAGTGCGCGCTGAAAGTAGATGAGGGCGGGAGGGCTATACTTACGTTCTGAAAAAATAAAACCGGAAAGCGGCAAGGCTGCTTTCCGGTTTGCGCTTCAAGATGGACTCGAACCAACGACCCTCTGATTAACAGTCAGATGCTCTAACCGACTGAGCTATTGAAGCAATTGTGATAATGATGGTTTATTACTGTGTAATCTTATACGGCTTTGTGTGCCGAAAGATTGGCTATGTTAATCTAATGATTGCGTTTATTATCTGTGTTCGTTTGAATCACGATGCAAAATTACGGTTTTTTTTTGAATTGACAAAACTTTTTCCCGTTTTTTTTGTTGTGTTTCGGCTGTTTTTTGTTACGCCGAAAAATTTTTCACGGTTTTGGGCGGAAATATACCATCAGGTGTACCGTGTCGGCATTAATATCATAGGCGGAATCATACCTGATGGGTGCCGGGGTGGGGATTTCGCGTTTTGGGGTATCAGGCGTGACAGCTTCCGGGGTGTTGGGCTTGAAGAGTTGGGATGCGGGTATTTCTATGGCATCCTTTGGCACCTCCTTTGATACTGACGGTGCGGGAGATTCGGGTAGGGGATATGCCGCGGCGTCCTGTTTGGCCTTTTTCTTCTTTTTGCCGGTATCCTTTTTCTTCTTTTCCGCCGACTTGCCGGATGACGCCGAGGCGAATGCCTTTTTGCGGTAGTCAGGCACCATACCGGCATGATGATAATGATTGGCATAGTAATTCACCGACAGGTCGCTCACGATTACCCCCCGTGACGACGACGCATGCAGTATCTTGTTGTCTCCCACATATATGCCCACATGGTTCACTTTGCCCTTGCCTTTCCCTGATGAGAAAAACACGAGGTCGCCCGGAAACAAATCGCTTTTGCCTATTTTTCGGCAGTAGTTGCCCTGGTCGCGCGACACGCGCGGCAGGTCTATTCCGAGGCTGTTCTTGTATATCGTCATTACCAGTCCGGAGCAGTCGGCTCCTTTTTTTGAAGTGCCGCCATATTTATAAGGTGTGCCGAGCCAGCTGTATGCTTCGGTCATCAGCTGACGGGTGTACATGTTGTCGGCCTTGCCGTTGAGCGTCACTGGCTTGGCGGGCACGTCTTTGCCGGTGGTGGCTCTCTTCTGCGAATGGCACGAGGTGATTAGGGTGGTTATGATAAATATTAGTAATATCCTTATTGGTTTCATAAGCGCAGGTTAGGGGGGGATTTTGTTTATGATGCAAAGATAAGCAAAATTTTTTACTCTTGTATTGCATCCCCTGCAGAATTATGCCATATTGACTACAGGCAATAGTAAGTGGTTAATAATGTATAAAAAAGGACGCGGATAATTTACAAATATTATTGAAACATGTCTTAAAATCATAAACCTTTAGCTAATTGAGGTTAAAGTGAGGATTTTGACACAATATTCGCTTGCGGTTTTGCGTATTATTTGTAATTTTGCAATAGTTAAAAGAACTAATTAACATTTTTAACATATCCTATATGAAAAAAATCAGGAATATCGCACTTTTTGCAGGAGTATCTATTTTGGCCATGATCGGAGTGTCGATGGCCTCGAGCCGTTCTGCTGCAGTGGCCCCATCTGACCAGAAGGCATTCATTAATGCCGCGGAAAGCACCATCAATGGTGTGGTGTCGGTGAAAAGCTATGCCACACCGCGTGCCGCTGCCAATCAGTACTACGGCGGCGGGGATTTTTTCAATGATCCTTTCTTCGAATATTTCTTCGGCCAGCCGGGTAGCCGCGGCCGTCAGCAGCAGCCTCGCCAGCAGCAACAGGAGCAGGAGCGCCAAATCGGCCTCGGCTCGGGCGTAATCATAAGCGGCGATGGGTATATTGTGACCAACAACCATGTGATAGCCGATGCCGAGCGTCTGGAAATCACCCTTAACGACAACCGCAACTATGAGGCTGAGGTGATCGGAGCCGACCCCACCACTGACCTTGCATTGCTTAAAATCGATGCCGATGATTTGCATGTGATACCTATGGGCGACTCCGAAGATCTGCATGTGGGCGAGTGGGTACTCGCTGTGGGTAATCCCTTCGGATTCACATCTACCGTGACTTCGGGTATCGTGAGCGCCAAGGGGCGTAATATTTCGTCGATGGCAGGCGCGGGATCGCGCGGCGGCACAAGCATCGAATCGTATATCCAGACCGATGCCGCGCTCAACGCCGGTAATTCCGGCGGTGCTCTCGTCAACCTCGACGGCGAACTGGTGGGTATCAACACTGCCATATATTCGCAGACGGGTAATTATGCGGGCTGTTCGTTTGCCATACCTACTTCTATCGTGAATAAGGTGATATGCGACCTAAGGCAGTATGGCGCTGTGCAGCGCGCTGTGCTTGGCGTGGGTATCCGCGAACTCACACCCGAGGTAATCAAGGAAGAGAATGTGAAAGGCGTGAATTCAGGTATACTCGTGAAGTCGGTGGAGCCGAAATCGGCTGCCGAGGAAGGCGGTATCGAGGTAGGTGATGTAATCGTGAGCATCAATAATCATGCCACTCCCACTTTCGCCCTTATGCAGGAGGCTTTGGCCAAGTGCAGCCCCGGCGACCAGATTACGGTAGAGATTTTCCGTGACGGCAAGCAGGTGCAGAAGAAGGTGACCTTGCGTAATGGTAGAGGCAACACCACAATCACTAAGGCAGGCAACGTGTCTGACTTAGGCTGCAACTTCGCTCCTATCTCCAAGGACCGCAAGCAGAAGCTTGGCATCTCGCACGGCGTGGAGGTGAAGGACGTGGAGGCCGGACCGGTGCGCAATGCCGGCATAAAGTCGGGATTCATAGTGCTTAAAATCAACGACACTCCCGTGAATAGCGCAGATGACGTGGAGAAAATCTACAAGGCTATCGTGGACAACGATAAGGTCGACAAGGTAATGATGATAAAAGGCATGGATTCTGCCGGAAAGGTAATATACAAGTTGGTAGAGCTTGGAGACTGACGCAGCCATCCCAAGGTAAAGAAAGAATGAGAGGCCGCCTCCCCTTGCAAGAGGGAAGGCGGTTTTTTGCGTCAATGTCCAAAAAAACTTAAATTTTACCACTTATTAATGCGATATAGAGAAAATGCTAATTATAGTATGTTGCGGATAACAGTAGTATACGGTAATTTTGCGCTCAGAATAAAATGGAAAATCGTAACGAAATACTAATACAGTTTGGTAAGACTATCCAAAGCCTACGAAAAGAAAGATGCCTTTCCCAAGAGAAGCTTGCTGAAAGAGCAGGACTTCATAGGACTTATGTAGGCATGATTGAGCGCGCAGAGAAAAATATCACATTAATCAATATTCAAAGGATTGCAAAAGCATTGGGAGTCAACATCAAAGACTTATTTATCGAATGAAGATTGAAATTAGAATACACGGCGACAATATTGTTGAGTGTGAAAGGACACTTTCAATGATATGCGATGCATTTAAACAAGAAGCTATTCTGTACGAAAGTCCTATTTATAGACCAGTTTATACCATTAACTATAACGGGAATAAGTATGTTATAGAACTTTTGTCTGGTCATTCGAGATGGGGGATTGACATTAAAGAGGAGATGCTAAAAAATGGTGGAATTCTAAGAGAAGGCGCAGATTCGTATATAACAAGTGTAGAAGGTGATACAGAGAAAGTCATAATTGGAATAGAATATTGCTCTGCGCTTCCAGCAGGAAATAATGCTTGGCAAAGGAATGGTAGAGCTTTATCCACAGTATTAAGTGGAGTGCCGTATTTATATTTTGCTGAACTTGGTGGTGTGGAATTGGATTCCGTGACAAGAAAAATTAAGTCACCTCGCTTTCCCAACCCCATAGTACCTTTTTCATATTTATCACTATCCGAGGATTCAAAAGTTCTTTGTGTCCCGGTATATCGTCCACACCTATCTATTACTGATAAATTATATGTGCAGTATGAGGATATATTTGGTTACGATACGGCTGTGAGTTTATTGAGAAAAGTAATAAATGGACAAGCATATGAAGAAGAAAAACGAACATTACTTAATAAGGCACTATCTCTTGTAAATCGTTTGGCATCGCAAAGACACGTTAAAAACACATTATTAGGAGACGAATGGTCAGCCTATCTTAAATCAAAGAATCGCGCGCAATGGATTGAAACCAATTCCACTCTAAAATGGGCAAAATCAATAGCGAAGAAAGTTAAAATACCCGAAGAAGTGCGCCAACTGTTGAATAAAATTGTTGAACTTGGTTGTAAAACAATAGGAGCATCTGAGATTCCAATTTGTGTAGTGTCTAAAGCAAAGATAGCAACACTCATCTCAATTTTTAGAGCCATTTACCCTAATGAAAAAGTAAATATTTCTCCAGAAAGAGACTTAGCAATAATTTGGATAACTGGCTATAAGCCCAATGGGGATGATTCACGACCAGACCGTGGACTATGTCCTTTAGCCCGAATGGTACTTGGAGATTCTGTAAATATTTTAGCTATAATATATGGTCCGGCAAATTCGTATACTTGGGAAAAATTAAAAAAGTCTCCTCTTGAATTAGCCGAGACTAACGGATTATGGCAATCGGTAGTAAATTTATCTGAATATATATTTGCACACAGTGTAAATCAAGAGATGCCAATTTTTTACACTGTTCCTAAAAAGAAAAAATGGAAAAAGTCACAAGTTAAGATTTTGAAAGCAAGTGGTGTTTTAAGGGAATATTCAGAGCACGACACAGATACCGCAATTCACCAAATACTAAGTAACAGTTCCTTGATAGAATGTTTGTGTAATCCTCCCGGAGGAGATTGGTCAGGAATTGACTTGCACGATAATGGCACAATATATCGGTGGACATCGCTCCCAAGAGTATCAGCGGTTGGAGGCAAACGCCCAGATCATGTTTTTCAACAAGGTAATAGGGATGTGAAACTATTCATATCCATAGAATCAAAAGGATCTGGAAGAGACCTTGAAAATAACATCGGAATAAACCTTGTTGCATATTTAAAGGATTTGTTTGAGCAGATACCAACAAGCATAAAAGAAGCTCACACCCATTGGAGAATATACAATGGAGACAAAAGATTTACGGAATTCCATGCAATAGCCGTAGGTGCGTTTATATACAAAAATGACGATGAATTAGTCAAACATTTGCATCGTGGAGCCCTCGATGCAGTACTGGCTTTTGAATTTGGAGAAGAAACTGTATTACATTTGATGACCAACAAGCGAGCAAGATTCATGATTGAAAAAATCAAAGAGTCCCAAAGATTGGTTAGCCGGTTCAAAATTCAAGTACACTGATTCAGAAATAAAATCCATTTTCTTATCAATAACCTTTGAAAAAGCTGAGATTCCCGTATGGACACTAAATTTATATTGGTAAACTTCTGACGGAGGCGCAAAGGAATAATGACGTTCTCCTGCGCTTCCATCAAAAGTTAGCATCCAAAAAGCTCCTATGGAATTTAATCTATCAAGTTCGTTGTAGAAATCTGTAAGATTAAATTCCTGTTGAGTATATCTATCCTTAGTGCCTCCATATGGAGGATCAAGGAAAATAAAGTCACCTTTTTGAACATTGGAGAGACATTCCCGATAGTCAACATTTAAAAAAGTAAATTTTTTGATAGCCATACTCCATTTTAAAAGTATACGGCGTAAAGTTTGTGGGTTAATGCCGGGACGTGAAAGATGGAAAGAATTATTAAATTCACCTTCCGAATTATATCGAATCATCCCATTGACACAAGTACGAGTAAGGAATAGGAAGTCTAAACAGTTCTTTGTTTTATTGAATTCTTCACGAATCTTATAATAGATTTCTGCGCCATCCCTTTGGAGTTTATTCCATCTCAATTCATATTCATTGGCCACGAACTCAGGGTTCTCTTTTATCATATTCCATAAAGAAATTAATTCTGGAATAATGTCTGAAGCAAAACCTATAGGGGCCTTTGCAAATGGCAACATTGAGCCACCTCCTACGAATGGCTCGAAATATGTTTGGCAAGAACGGAAATGTTTTGATAGTTCTTCTGCAACAAGTCGTTTGCTACCAAACCATTTTATAACAGGTGAGAAAGGTTTCATTAAAATAATGTATTAGCTGATTTAATTATGGCATCATCAAGTCGTTGTTTGGCAATTGTGTAATAAGTATCATCAATTTCAAAGCCAATAACATTCATCCCAAATTTTAGACCAGCGACCATTTCAGTTCCGGAACCGGCAAATGGAATTAGAAGAGTGCCGCCATTTATACCTGTTAAAGAGAGAATACGCTCGGCGACTCTTATAGGTTTCTGCGTTGGGTGGGTCCCAAATTGTAATTCTTCTTTAGACTTATTGTTTGGTATATCCCAAACCGTTCTCATTTGCTTACCTGATTCTTTTAATAAATCATAGGAAGCGTTGAATGATTTGGATGCTTCGTAATTAAAGAAGTACTTTCGTGATTTCTCATTTCCTTTGTGAACCCATAAAATTGTTTCGTGACTGGCTGTAAGGCGTCTACCGGAGAGGTTAGGGAATGAGTTGCGTTTATACCAAGCAATCTCATTTATAATCTCTAAACCAAGGAGTTGGCAAGAAACATTGACAAACCCCGAATTATGATAAGTAGAATGAATCCAGATAGACCCTGTATCTTTTATAATGCGTTTAAGCTCAGACAACCATATAAAGGTAGATGTAAACGAGTCGTTTTGAGACAATAAATCCCAAGCTTCACTTGTGAGTTTCCACTCTCCACCAAACCCTTTTATTTTTTTTTCAGAATTATAATTCCAATTTTTTGTTGATGATGCACCATATGGAGGGTCAACAATAATCAAATCACAAGAATCGCTTTGAAGGTCCTTAAGACCTTCAAAAACATCTCCATGAATTAACTGATAGTTATTTACCATCTCAATTAAAGAAGAGCTCTTCAGTGGTTTCACAAGCCGACCAAGGCTTTATAGGCCACTTCCGAGTATTATACATTTATTGAGCTTACGATTTTCTGGTCTATTTGTGAAAAAGAAACAAGTTTCTTCCTTTCCGCAAAGTTAATCATTTTTTTCAACATAAGGGCTAATCCGTTGTAGAAAAGAGTATCCCTATATTGTATGACATTCACAGTGTCATCCTTATTAAAGTCATAGTTGAAGCGAAGAGGATTGTGTATTTGAAATGCAGGGACATACCTTGGGTGCTTGAAACAAATACAGCTATAAATAAGGTAATTAATGACATCCATTCATCAAATCTATCGCCACTACAACAGTCATGACACCAAAAGCTATCCAGGTGTGATTTGGCTTGTTTGGGGCGTGTAAGTCATAAGTAGCCATTGACGCAACATGGGATCCTGTATTTTATACTCGGAGCCAGTCCTCGATATCATTCCTAATTCCAGAAGGCGACGAGAAGCTGCCTGAACCGAACTTGCGGACGCAAGCGCATGTCTTTTAATAAACCGAGAAGAAGTGATGCTGCCGGCAATTCCCTCAGAGGCAATTACTATCAGCAATTTGCTTTTGAGATTCGTTTACCCTCGAAAGAATTTCTCTGTATAACGTTTCAAAAGAGCCAAGAATTTCCCCCAAAGATTCCTTGACTGTATTTATGGAGCAAAAGCCATGGGTATGTGTTCTTGAGTAGGCGATGTTGAATGTTTTCTGCAAATAATGATAATCTTATCACTGTCAATGATATTCATAGCCTATTCCGCTCTTTTACTTATTATTTAATCCCTAAGCTAACAATTTATTGCAAAGTTACGAAATACGCACTGATTATACAAATCAAATTATTTTATTTGTATAATTTGATTCGCATAATTCAACCTAAATAATCTTGTGAACAACTTCGTAGTCTTTTTTTCCAGCTAAAGTAGAAGAGCCGGGAAAAATCTAAAAATCGGTGAAACTACCCAAAAAAGTCATTCAGAAGTGTTAAAATGGCATTTTTGGAGGTGTTTTTGCACCTGAAACGACCCAAAAAAGTTCGTCTCAGGTGATTTTAGATATTTGTAAACTTAGCAAAAACTACGTGCGCGGCAAAGATAAAGATTATGCACTGGGCATCTCCAGCACCGAAGATAGCAGCTCCACGGCTGTCTCCACAGTGGGCACGTTGGCGATTGAGAAACTGTTGCGGCCATTGCGCTCGCGTATTGACACGCGCCGCGGGTTCTGCTGCAGGAAACTCAGCAGACGTCCGAACATGGGCGACTGATAGTAAGCCTTGTTGGTGGCATCCACGAAATACAGAAACATCATGCCCTGCTTTATGGCTATCTTCTCGATGCCAAGGCGATGCCCAAGGCGGCGCAGACGAGGCACGCGGAGGAGTTCGGATGCCTGATGAGGTATCTTGCCGAAGCGGTCCTCGAGACGGTTCTTGAAAGCCTGCAGGTCGGTCTCGCGCTCTATGCTGTCGAGTTCGCGGTACAGGTTTATGCGTTCGCTCTCTGTAGGCACATAATCAAAGGGGAACAACAATTCCAGGTCGGTCTCTATCACGCACTCCGTCACATAATCAGTCTCACCTCGGGGCATGGTGCCGTCGTCGGCTGTAAGCACATCCGCAAACTCCTCGTTACGCAGTTCGGTCACAGCCTCTCGCAGTATCGTCTGATAAGCCTCGTAGCCTAAATCGGCGATGAATCCGCTCTGCTCCGCGCCTAAGAGATTGCCGGCGCCTCGAATGTCGAGGTCCTGCATGGCTATGTGTATACCGCTGCCAAGCTCAGAGAAACTCTCGATGGCCTGCAATCGGCGGCGAGCCACAGATGTGAGCGGTTTGCCCGCAGGCACCAGCAGGTAGCAGAACGCCTTACGGTTGCTTCGCCCCACGCGCCCCCTCAACTGGTGCAACTCGCTCAGACCGAAATTCTGCGCATTGTTTACCAGTATAGTGTTTACGTTGGGCATATCCACGCCGCTCTCCACTATAGTGGTGGAGAGGAGTATATCGTATTCGTGGGCGGCAAAGTCCACTATTATGTTTTCAAGTTTTTCCGGCGGCATCTGACCGTGGGCCACAGCCACTCGCGCGTCAGGCACGAGACGGCGAATCATAGCCTCCAAGTCATACAACCCCTCGATATGGTGGTTGATGAAGAACACTTGGCCGTTGCGTGACAGCTCGAAATTCAGGGCTTCCTTCACTATGTCGTCGTTGAGCGTGTTCACCGACGTGAGTATGGGGTAGCGGTTGAGTGGGGGCGTGTTGATAGCAGAGAGGTCACGCGCTCCCATCAGCGAGAATTGCAGCGTGCGGGGTATGGGAGTGGCCGACATGGTGAGCGTATCCACATTCACCTTCATCTGCTTAAGCTTCTCCTTCACGGCCACGCCGAATTTCTGCTCCTCGTCCACGATAAGCAGTCCGAGGTCTTTGAATTTCACACTCTTGCCTATGAGCTTGTGCGTACCTATTAATATGTCAATCTTGCCATCGGCCAGATCGGCGAGAATCTGCTTGGTCTGCTTGGCCGAACGTGCGCGTGAGAGGTAATCCACTCTCACCGGGAAATCCTTAAGACGTTCGGTGAACGTGCGGAAATGCTGGTATGCCAGCACCGTGGTAGGCACCAATACGGCGGTCTGCTTATTATCTACAGCAGCCTTGAAAGCCGCGCGTATGGCCACTTCCGTCTTTCCGAATCCCACATCGCCGCATATGAGGCGATCCATAGGCCGCGGGCTTTCCATATCCGCTTTCACATCCTTAGTGGCGGTAAGCTGGTCAGGCGTATCTTCGTATATAAACGAGGCTTCGAGTTCTTGCTGTAGGTATGAGTCGGGAGAGAACGCGAAACCCTGCTCCTCCTTACGGGCGGCATAAAGTTTGATCAGGTCGCGGGCTATATCCTTCAGCCGCGATTTGGTGCGCTGCTTCATGCGGTCCCAGGCTCCGCTGCCGAGTTTGCTCACCTTGGGCGGTATTCCCTCCTTACCGCGGTATTTGGATATTTTATGCAGGGCATGTATAGGCACAAACACCAGGTCGTCGTTCTGGTACACGAGTTTCACCATTTCTTGTATCTTGCCGCCAATGTCGGTGCGTAACAGACCCCCGAAACGTCCTATGCCGTGGTCGATATGCACTATATAATCGCCCACCTCTATGGATGTGAGTTCTTTTATCGAAAGGGCGAGTTTGCCGCTGCGCGAGCGTTCGCTTTTGAGGGTGTACTTGTGGAATCGGTCAAAAATCTGGTGATCGGTGAATACGCACGTCTTTGTGGCGTGATCCACGAATCCTTCATGCAGAGTACCCTCTACCGGTGAGAATGTTATGTTGTCGCCGCGGTCCTCGAAAATTGCTTTAAGGCGGTCAAACTGCTTTGGGCTGTCGCTGAGAATCAGCAAAGTGTATCCGTCGGAGAGGAGACGTTTGAACGAATCGCTTATGAGGTCGAAATTCTTGTGGTATATACCTTGCGGCGAGCATCCGAAGTCGATATCGGGCTTGTTCTCCGGATTGTCGGGACATGCCGACGCTGAGAAGTGGAGTTGGCTGAATCCGTCGATGCGGCTGCAGAAATCTTCTGCATCCACCACACGCTTCATTGCATCAGGGTCGCCCTCATCGGCTATCATGGCACTTTCCGAGAAATCCTCCGAGGCTATGGCGCGAATGCGTTCGAGGGTGAATCGCATGTCGCGTGCAGCGATGAGAGTGTCTCCGGGTATGAATTCAAGTAGCGACTCGCCCTTAGTCTCGTTAGCCACATTTGAGGTGATATCAATGCTGTCGAGCTTCTGTTCGGATAGTTGGGTCTCCACATTGAAAGTGCGTATGGAGTCAATCTCGTCGCCGAAGAAGTCTATACGCAGTGGCAGCTCTGATGAGTAGCCATATATATCGAGAATAGAACCTCGCACAGCGAAATGTCCGGGCTCGAATACGTAATCTTGTTCGGTGAACCCGTTGTCGCGCAGCCATTTCTGTGTATCCGACAGGTCAAGCGTCTCTCCCACTTTCATTGAGAGCGTGTGTTTTTTCAGCTTGTCGCGCGTGGCCACCATCTCGGCGAGGGCTTCAGGGTATGTGATTACCGCTTTAAGTTTTTTGTCGGTGTACCAGCGGTTGAGTGTCTCTGTGCGTAGTATCTGGTTAGGGGCATCTGCCTGCCCGTATTTTATGTCGCGCTTGTATCCGGAGGGAAACATCGCCACGGCATCTTCGCCAAGCACTCTTGACATATCATGATAGAGGTATCCGGCATCGTCGAGCGAGTCGCCTATCACCAGTGTGGGTGATTTCCGTTTTGGCAGAGATGATAACAGCACTGCCGCTGCCGATCCGGCTAAGCCAAACACCCTGCCGCGCTTTCCGCGCAGCAGGGTTTGGATAGCTTTGGCGCGCGATTGGGTCATAAACCGCGCGCCTATTTCTTTTACCTGTCCTTCCATTTATTTCTTTTGGGTTGTGACGGTCAGTATTTCCTGATAGCGTTTTGGGTCAGAAAGTACGGCTGCCGCCTCTTCGGCTTCGATATCATCGCGTAGTGAGCGGCGTATCATGGTGGCCTCGTCAAAGTATCGGTTGGATATTTCTTGGTCCAGGAGCTGGCGTATCTCTTTGCTGTTGAAGTCGAGGTCGTGGTTAAGGTCGTGCTTCAGCATTGACTCAAGACGGTCAAACTGCGCTGCCACGGAGTCGGTCATGTAGCCTTCCTGCTGTGCGGCCTCGCGCAGCATGGTGAGCCCTGACTCGCACAGACGGTCGTACTTGAATTTGTCGGGGTCGATAAATCCTTTGAAATCGGCGAATATAGAGTCGGTGATTTCGAATGTCTCGGCATCGGGTGTTGTGTCGCCTTGGCGCGCTGCATAGCGGTTGGCGTAGTCATAAGCCCACATGTCGGCGTATACGTTGTAGGTAAGGCGGTTGAGTTCGGGCAGCTCCACCTTCACGTCAGGAGTGATACCGCCGCCGTCGCGCACCTCGCGCCCGGCGCGTGTATGGAACACGTTGGTAAGACTGTCAGGTATTCGTGCCACCGAGCCGTCAGGGTTACGGTGCGAATAGTCGATGGCCTGTATAAGGCGCCCCGATGGTATATAATATCTGGCCACCGTCACTTTAAGCATACCGTCGTAGGGTATTGGCCTTACCGATTGCACGAGGCCTTTGCCGAAAGAGCGGTTGCCCACTATCACAGCCCTGTCAAGATCCTGCATCGAGCCGGATAGTATCTCGGATGCCGATGCGGTGCCTCCGTTTACGAGGAATGCAAGCGGGATATTCGTGTCAAGCGGCGTTTGGGTGGTTTTGTATATCTTCTCGTTGTCTTTGCCGCGGTACTTTGTGCGTAGTATCTCTGTGCCTTTAGGCAGGAAATATCCGGCTATCTGCACAGCGCTTTCCAGCAGACCGCCGCCATTGTCGCGCAGGTCGATGACAAGCGATTTCATTGCGGGGTTCTTCTTGAGGTCGAGGAATGCGCTTTTAAGGTCGTTGGCGCTTCGTTCGTTAAATGTGGTGAGCTTGATGTATCCCACCTGGTCGTTGAGCATGCCGTAGTAGGGCACCGGATTGGTGCGTATGGTGCCGCGGGTGATTTCGATGTCCACAATAGAGTCGGTGACGTACGGGCGCTTCACTTTCAGGCGTACCTTGGTGCCGGCCTGGCCGCGGAGCAGCTTCGTGGCTTCCGAGGATGTGAAGCCGTCGGGCAGGGTGAAGTCGTCGATTGATATTATCACGTCGCCGTGCCTCACACCGGCTTTGCGCGCCGGCGAGTCGTAGTTGGGCTGGGATAGCTCCACATGTCCGTTGCGCTGCATGATCACAGAGCCGATGCCTGAAAATTCGCCAGAGGTCATGGATGTGAATTCCTCTTGCTCATCGGCCGAATAATATTCTGTGTAGGGGTCAATCTGCCCGAGCATGGCGTCTATGGCGTCGCGTATCGTCTTTTGGGCATTGATTGAGTCAACATAATTCATTTGCAGCTCTTTATATATCGCATTGAAGATATTCAGATTCTGCGATACTTCAGTCTTGTTGCTGCTTGTCTTTGCTCCTGCCAGCTGCGCGCATATCATCATCGCGGCAAGTAGTATGTGTATTTTACGCGTCATAATCGGTATAAGTGTGGTGTAATAAATAGTCTTGTCAAAAGTATAAACAAAGTAAACGGCAAATAAAATGTAAAGTTAGTGTTTTTTTTACAAAATATTCAGAATTTTTTTGTGCAAATATATAAATAAATCGCGTAATCGCAAAATTTCGCGTGTTTGAACTCTCAGCTAATGTACCCATATCAGCAGAATTATTGTAAAATATCTTAAAATGATACGATTATTGCGCCTAAGCCTATGATGATAGCATAAAAATTCGTACCTTTGTTTAGAATATACATAAAACACAATACCAACCATAAGCATACAACAAAAATTTTGAGTTTATGAAGAAAACCCTTTTTGCCATATTATCCTCGGCTTGCTCTGCCACAGCGCTGGCGTGCACGAGCCTTATCGCTACCCCCGGAGCCACGGCCGACGGCAGCTCCATGATTACTTATGCCGCCGACAGCCATACGCTTTACGGCGAATTGTATAGACAGCCGGCTGCCGACCATGCGCCCGGTGCCATGCGCCCGGTAATCGACTGGGACTCTCAGAAATACCTCGGAGAAATCCCCGAAGTGGCGCACACATATGCCACAATAGGCAATATGAACGAACATGGGCTTACCATCAGCGAAAGCACATGGGGGGGCCGACACGAGCTTGAGGGGTCGGGACTGATTGATTACGGCTCGCTGATATACATTACGCTTCAGCGCGCCAAAACCGCACGCGAGGCGGTAAAGGTGATGACCGACCTTGTGAAGGAATACGGGTACGCATCCGAGGGGGAATCCTTCTCAATCGCCGACCCCGCTGAGGTGTGGATCATGGAGATGATAGGAAAAGGCAAAGCTGACAAAGGCGCTGTATGGGTGGCTCGCCGCGTGCCCGACGGCTACATAAGCGGACATGCCAACCACTCGCGCATCCACACCTTCCCTCTCAAAGATAAAGAGACTCTGTATTCGCCTGACGTTATCGACTTCGCCCGTAGCCAAGGCTACTTCAATGGTAAAGACGGGGACTTCTCGTTCTCCCGCGCTTATGCCGAATACGACCAAAGCGCGGTGCGCGGATGCGATGCCCGTGTATGGAGCTACTACAACCGCTTTGCCGACGGCATGGACAAATATACGCCATGGATTATGGAAGGCAAAGGCGAAATACTGCCCTTATGGGTGAAACCCGACAAGAAAGTGAGTGCCAACGACCTTAAATGGATGATGCGCGACCATTTTGAGGGTACGCCACTTGACATGACTCAGGATATCGGAGCCGGTCCGTTTGAGAGCCCTTACCGTTGGCGTCCGCTTACATATAAGGTTGACAGCCTGGTATATACCCATGAGCGTGCCATAGCCACACAACAGACAGGCTTTTCTTTCGTGTCATCTATGAATGCTTCACGCCCGGATGCCATGAGGGGCATACTTTGGTTCGGGGTGGATGATGCCAACACATGTGCATATATACCCGTATTCAACAGCACTACGCAGGTGCCTCATCAGCTTGCCCACGGCAACGGCGATATGCTCAACATATCGTGGGACGCGATGTTCTGGGTCAATAACTATGTGGCAAACCAGGCCTACAACCGATATTCGCAGATGATTCCTGATATTCGCCTTGTGCAGCAGGGGCTGGAGTCGGCAATGGAGCAGGCCACTGAAGAAGCTCTCGCAAAGACGGCCTCGATGGAGTATGCCGAAGCCCAGACGCAATTGCAGGACATGACCAACTATTGGGCCGAACGCGTCACTACCGATTATAAGACCCTCGGCGACTACCTCCTTGTGAAATATCTTGACGGAAACATCAAGAAAGAGCATGACGGCAAATTCTCGCTCACTCCCGAAGGCCTTGCTGAATATCCCACTTTCGGCGGATATAACCACCGCTACTACCGCTCTATCGTTGAAGAGAACGGTGAACATTTCAGAGTGAAAGAGGTGGAGTAGTACCGACTTACGCGCGCAAATCTTTTTTGTTTTACCCATAGACTTGTTAGACCGTTGTGAGAAGGATAATCTATAATATATTGGCTTTAATGCTTGCAGTGATGTCCTTGGCAGGATGCGGCGAAAAGCGTACCTTCAAGTTAAGCGGCGATGTGAGCGGAGGAGTCAATACCAACCTGTACCTCAAATATTACAGCGGTGATGCCATACGTTCGGGTGTCACCGCTGCCAGGAACGGCAAATTCGAAGGTGTGTTTGAGCTGCCTTCGCCTGCCGTGGTGCAGATACTCGATAACGAGGGTTCGGTGCTTGGCATGATGTATGCCCAAGGCGGCGACGAGCTTTTCGTAAACATCAATAGGTCGAATCCCACAAAAAGTACGGTAAAGGGGTCGGATGTGAACGAAAGGTGGTCAAAACTCATCAACGACAATTCGGATCTGCTTGCTTCGGGCGACGCAAAAAAAATCAATGATTTGATTGACGGGTACATCAAGTCGCATCCTGATGATGTGGTGGGCGCCCTGATGTATGCCGCTTTCTATGACTCATCGGTGGATCCCGTGAATGCCGGCGAGATACTTGAGACAATAGACACAGAAGCCCGGCGTCCGGAAATTCTCGATTGCTACACTTCGCAGTTGCGCCGATTTGCCGTGGCCGACGCATACGATAAGATTGACACCATATTATACCGTCCGGCCGATAAGGACACCTCTGAGGTTTTTAGGGCCATAGGCAAAAAGGCATCGCTTATAGCCATATCCAATGAGAACAGCCGACGGCACGACAGTATAGTGCCTCCTCTGAAGCGCCTGTATAAAGAGCTTCCTGATTCCAAGGCACAGATACTTGACCTCGCGCCCATGTCGCAGTACAGCGGCTTCTCTAACAACGTCAAGCGAGATAGCGCCAAATGGTATCAGGGGTGGATTCCCGGAGGTCTGCTTGGCGAAGGCGTGTATAGGCTTGCCATACCGTCGATGCCCTACTTCATAGTCACTGACACGGCCGGCGCCCAGATTTACAGAGGCGGTAGTATCGCCGAGGCCGAAAAAGCCATTACCGGATATGTCAAAGGTCTATGATTTCATGCGGCGCTACGGCCGGATTATCTTCCTTGTGTGCACGGCTGCCGTGGTGGTGTTCTTTCTCTATGTGTCCGATAATCTGATACGCGACCTTGCCGCTCAGGAGCGTGACCGTATGGAGATATGGGCCGATGCCACAAAAGAGATTATAAACATCGGGTCGGCCGACTTCTCTGATTCTGACGGTGCCGCTCCGGTGTCTACCGATATAGATTTCCTGCTCAGCATCATAGAGCGTAACACCACCATACCTGTGCTACTTACCGATGACGACGGTAATATATTGCAGCACAGAAATTTCGATTTGCCCGAACCTATAGATTCTTTAAATATACTTGTACTCTCTCCAAAAAACGAGGCTTTTCTGAAAGATAAGCTCGCGAAACTCGCCACCACCACCAATGTGATACATATCACGATTACCCCGGGCATCGATCAGCATCTGTACTATGAGGACTCCACCTTGCTAAAGCGTCTAAGCTACTATCCTATGGTGCAGCTTATAGTGATGCTCGCTTTCATTGCCGTGGTGTATTTCGCCGTGCTTTCCACGAAGAAGGCGGAGCAGAACAAGGTATGGGTGGGCTTGTCAAAAGAGACAGCTCATCAGCTTGGCACTCCCATATCATCGCTTATGGGGTGGATTGAGGTGCTACCTGACTATGGGGTGGATGAGGACACTGTGGCCGAGATGAACAAAGACGTGATGCGACTCAGCACCATAGCCTCGCGATTCTCCAAAATCGGTTCTATACCGCAGATGGAGAGAACGGATACTAATAGCATAGTGGGCAGTGCGTCGGGGTATATGGCTATGCGTATCTCGTCGAATGTGAAAATGAGTGTGGATTTATGCGGCAAGCCCTTACCTGTGATGGCCTGTGCGCCACTGCTCGAGTGGGTAATGGAGAATCTTATAAAAAATGCCGTGGACGCTATGGGCGGTCACGGTGAAATACACATCACCACCGGCATCGACCACACAATGGCTGTGATTGACGTGGCTGATACCGGTAAAGGCATCGCGCGCAAGCACCATAAGACAGTGTTCAACCCTGGTTATACCACCAAGAAACGTGGGTGGGGGTTGGGTCTTACCCTTGCAAAACGAATAATCGAGGAGTACCATAAAGGCAAAATATACGTGAGGACCTCAGCTCCCGGTCAAGGCACCACTTTCCGTATTGAAATTCCACTGCTTGTAACCGCTGAATGAGGCACACTTTAAGTCGTTTTTTTATACAATCTCTAATTTTGGTCGGAGCAGAGGTGGGCACGGATGATAAGTTCGGACTGTTGCCAGTCAGATTCGTGTGTAGTTGTGCGGGGTAGGTTCCTGAGCAGGGATTTGCCATATCCTTGCCATGGGGTGGGGCGTCCGGCGAGGTTGATGTGTCCCTGAATGTGGAAAATGTCGAGAATTGTCGGAAAAATATCGGCCTGAGTGGCGTTAAGACCGTTGCAGTCGATGCCGGCCCCGGCGTTGGCTACTATGAAAGGGACTTTGGAAGAATGAAATAGAGGGGAGATGTTTATGCGTCGGGGCTCATGGTCGCCGGTGATGATGACAATAGATTTTTCAAGAATGGCTTTGTCGTGAAGATCGAAAAGGAAACGGGAGAGTGAGCGGTCGAAATGGGCGATGCGGTAGAGGTAATTACGGTCATTCAACTTTAGTGAATCGGGAATGGCGGAGCTGACGTCGGCTGGGACAGACACGTTGGAGTCGAAATAGGGGTCATGGGAGGAGATGGTGGATATGAAAGCGTAGAAAGGCTGAGATATTTCTGTTAGGTGGCGGGCAGCGAAATTCATCAGGATGCTGTCCTGGTCGAGACCGCGGGGGGCTAAATTGTCGATAAGGCAATCAAAGCCATAGCTACGGGTGGTGAGGGCGTGGCTCCATAATTCGCGACCCTCGCAGATGAATTCGATGGAGATGTAAGAGTCGGGGAGAGATTTGGCTAATGAGGGATAGTCGGCGACGGGAAATTCGTTGACAGTGATTTCGCTGCGGACAGGGAGAAGGCCGGTGTTGTGAGTGAATTGAGCGTCGGACGAACGACCCAGGCCTGCGATTACCTCCATATCGGTACATACGATTGCTGTGGAGTCGGAGACCAGACGGCAGAGTGTGGGGGCGACGGCATCGGCATATGGAAGTGAGAAGAGAGTTGATGAGAGCGACTCCACTTCGATGAAAATTAGATTTTTATCCGTATTGTCGGGGATTGGAATGAGATAGCGGGCCCGGAGCTGACGATGGCTGCGGGAGGTGAGGTCGGATATAAGAGAGTCGAGTTGCTGAGGAGAGACAGAGACGGAATTGCCGGCAAACATCGAATGGATTACTTTGGCGAAATAGCCAGTGGTGCCGAAATTAGTAACTTTGTGTGTCCAGTGAGTCTGATACAGCCAGTCTTCCTTGTATTTGGCCCGGGATTGGGCGAATGAAGTGCTTCCGGCATATATGCCTGAGCGGCGGATGCCGAGCAGAGTGGACACCGTGAGGAAGATGACGGCCGAGACGACGGTGCAGGCGGTGGCGTGCCATCCTATCTTCAACCGCCGGCAGAAGCAGTCGATGCATATTGAAAATATAAGTGGAAGGAGCCATATTAGGTCGGCGAAACTGAAAGAGGCGATGACACCGTCGATAACGAAATCGTTGACCATGTTGCCTTTGAGATGGAACAGGCCGGGAGGTATGCAGTCGGCAAAATTGCGTTGATATATGATTTCAGCGAAAATCACCAGCGATACAATCAGGATGGGGAGGGCAGCCAGCGGTCGCCATAAATATCTGAGCAGAAGGGTGATTGACAGGATTATGAGGGCGTCAGCCGACGAAGATATGAAATTGGCGGCGAGGCTCAGTGGACCGGGAGGGATGACTGCTATCTTGAAGCAGGCAATCAGTATGAGCAGGGCAGCGTATTGACAAGCGATGTAGATGATGGTGAGGGTGTGTCTGCCGGGGATGGATGCAAGCCAATGCTTTTGTTTCATTTTGACGTGGATTTAGAGTGGTGGTCATCGGGAGGAATCCCGGTGGCTTTTTATCGCTACTTGTCGGTCTGAAAGATTTATCTCAACTTTGCCGTTAAAAAACAAAACCCGATAGCTTGATATACATGGGCTACCGGGTATCCGGCTTAACTTATGGATTACCAGATAGCTAAGTCGCTTGGTTGGGGTACGAAGCGGGAGATTCTCGCTTTGGGATTATGCAAATGAGAAAATTCCCATATATCAATTGCCGTCAGGCTTCACGACATCGGTGTTTGTGGATTCGGCCCAGAAGAATTCATCCACAGAGTCTGGGTGTGCCGGGTCATAGCTTTGGTAGTCGGCTACGATATGTTCGGCAAGCGGCAGATTAGCCTTGCGCATACCCTCAATCACCATTTTGGCTATTTCGTAAGCCCCGTAAGGATTGAAATGGGTGTTGTCGGCCAATGCCTTGTCCTGTCCCGGATACGAGCCGGCGGGGTAATGCACAAGAGCGCGTTTCGACGGCTCCACGCCCAGGGTTTCGAAGAAAGTGCGAGTCATGGAGTGGAGGTCGATTACAGGTACATTCTCGCGGCGTGCCACAGCCTCCATGGCTTCCGGATAATCGCCGTGGGTCTCGCGTATACGCCCATTGTCGTCAAAATTGCGGCGTTGTGTGGGTGTCACAAACACAGGAATAGCCCCGCGGCTGCGAGCCTCGTCGATATATGTCTTAAGGGCAGTGGAGAAATTGTAATATGCTCCTGAGCCCGGGCTCTTCTGCTTTTGGTCGTTATGCCCGAACTCCACAAAAAGGTAGTCGCCCGGCTTTATAAGCGAAAGAATCTTCTTAAGACGCTTCACGCCTATGAAATTTGAGGCACTCTCACCGCTTTCGGCATAGTTGGCGATAGCCACGTTCGTATCAAACCATCGAGGTATCATCTGTCCCCAGCTTGCCCAAGGCTCATAGTCCTGGTCCACTACCGTGGAGTTGCCGCACAGATATACAGTGGTAATGTCTTCAGGCGCAGGCTCGATACGTACGTGAGAACATACGGGCGCTTTGCCATTGATTTCTATTGTGAGTTTATCATCCCAATTTAGTTTGCTGTATTCGCGGGGCTTGATACGTACCGAGTCACCGTCGGAGATATATCGGTTGCGCTTGTTTACCACAAAAGAGTATTCCTTGGTCTCGCCTTTCTTGGTAGGCACGTTTTCAAGGAACAGTCGGCGTGACTCAGCGCGTACGGTGGTCTCTCCGGCCTGCTTTTTCGAACCGAGGGTCACAGTGACAAGATAATTGCCGTCGGGCACATCCACTGACAGGTATTGCGGCTCTTGAGAGGGCTTTACATCCAGCTCATACACTTCGGCAGAGACTGTGGTGGCTAACGCTACAATAGCGGCTAAAACAAAATTAAGGAAACGTAACATGTATAAATCAGGTATTAAGATTGTATTTTCATTTTTTGCATACACCGTTTTATGCATCCTGTCGGCGCGTCACGAGTATGGCGGGTGAATGGTCGATAAAAAGGCGCTTGGCGGTGCTCTGAATATCCGATACTGTAAGCTGCCGGTAACGAGGCACATTATCGTTGATATCCTCATTGTGATATGCGGCAATAGCGAGATTAAGCGCTTTGTTTACGATATTCATATTCTCGAAAGTGAACATCGACTCATATCGGTTTTTTGACCGTTGAAGTTCGTACTCCGTGACATTGCCGTCTTCGGCAAGTTGGCGTGCCTCATGCAGCATCATATCTATTGCCCTCTCGATATCCTCGTCGGTATCCGATGTGATGCGCCCGTTTATCATCAGGAATCCCGAGTGTTCGTATCCAGATATTGATGCGTCGGCATAGGTGAACAGCTCCGAACCCAACACAAGCCTCTGTATTAGCCTTGAGCTTTTACCGGCGGCTAATATGTCGGTGATGGCGTCAGCCGCAAAATACTGGCGTTCGCCATAAGGATCCATTCTGAATGCTATCGACACTATTGTTTGCGGCACATTGTCATATATTGTGGCACGGCGCACTTTGGTGAGCCAGGGGTCATCGGTGAGGTGGCGCTGAGGTATGGAGCGCTGAGGTATGGAGCCGAACCACTTATTGGCGAGTTCCCTTACATTATCGAATGATATGTTGCCCACTACGGAGAGTATGGCATTGTTAGGTGCATAATGACTATAGAACCATCGGCGCACATCGTCCTGCGTGACCTTGGCTATGTGTTCAGGCTCTATACCTATCACCGGCCAGCGGTAAGGATGCGTATCGTAGAGCAGGGGCAGCAGATTGTGCATGGTCTTGCCGTATGGACGGTTGAGACAAGTCTGCTTGAACTCCTCTATCACCACGTTGCGCTGCACCTCAAGAGCCTTGTCGGAGAATGCAAGAGCCAGCATACGGTCGCTCTCAAGCCAGAAAGGAGTCTCCACATTCACGGCCGGGACTATATCATAGAAATATGTGAAATCAGCACTGGTGGCCGCATTGTTTGTGCCTCCGGCTTTTTCAAGCTCTGTGTCGTATGACGGTATATTTACCGAGCCGCCGAACATCAGGTGCTCAAAGAGATGAGCCATGCCGGTAAGGCTATGACATTCATCACGCGCGCCTGTATTATAGAGCACGTTCACAGCCACCATAGCGGTCTGAGGGTCGTGGCTATACACCACCTTCAGCCCGTTATCAAGCATGAATGTTTCGGCCTCAATCATCGAGTACTTTCATTGATATTATCTTCACATCTTGAAGCGGACGGTCAGAGCTGTCGGTTTCAGCCTGCTGTATCTTGTTGATGACATCCATTCCGGAGATCACCTCGCCGTATACGGTATATTCGTTGTCGAGGTGTGGTGTGCCTCCTATTTTCTGGTACACTTCCCTCATTTCTGGGGTCATGCCTATATTGCGGGTATCAAGCCATTGGTTGGTCTCTTCGGCCAGGCGTGCCTGTAGCTGCTTTAGTCCGGCGGTGTCGCCATCGGCTTGCATCTTGCGTATGTTATCCATCTGAGCGCGGGCAAGCTCGTTGAAGTGCTGCTGGCCGAGGCTGTACTTCAGGCGCTGATCCATTTGGTCGAGCTGTGCAGCTGTATAAGTCTTGCCTGTGACGATATAAAATTGTGAACTGGATGATTTGCGCTCAGGGTTTATCTGGTCGCCCGTGCGAGCGGCAGCCAAAGCCCCGCGTTTATGGAAATGCTTCGGGAAAACTATTTCGGCAGGTATAGGCTCGCCTGTCTGTCCGCTACCGAGTTGCTTCCCGGCAGGTGCGTTTTTCGATTCAGGATCGCCGGCCTGCACCATGAAGTCCTTAATCACGCGGTGGAAAAGCACGCCGTTGTATGCGCTGTCTTCTACCAATTTAATGAAGTTGTCGCGGTGGCCGGGGGTATCACCGTACAGCAGCAGGGTAAAATCGCCGGCGGTGGTGTGTACTTCCACCTTTTTAGATCCGGCAGGGATAGAGTCGGTAATCATAAGGGCATTTTCTGATAGAGGTGCTAACACGGCAGCAGAGTCAGCGGAGGCAGAATTGTCGTCGGCCTTAGATGTGGAGGCTCCGCAGCTGCAGAAGCATATCAATAGTGTAAGTAATGGTAAGAATTTCATAGTCAAATATTTGTTGTTGGGATATATGTTTCAACATTCCGCATTAATTCGTCACTTCGCTTTTTAGAGGCTATCTGTCGAAGGGAACAGACGCTTGTATATGCGGCGGAAATTATTATCGATTGAGTTAAGCTCCTTGGCACGTGCCTCATAGTCGTTGCCGTACAGGCTTTGGAGTATATCGGCAAGGTAACGGTGTTCGCGGTCGCGCTCGATAGCTACTTCTACCAGACGGTTCACCGGACCGGCATATTTCTCCGCGTCGATGGCGTGGAGGTATCTGGCGGCGCTTGCCGAGAACTGTCCATTGATGTCGGCGCGGGCTATGTTGTCGATTATAATGTCTATGTCCTGGTCACAATCTTCGATATTGTTGGCGAGGTATTCATAGCACCTAAGCCCATCGGGGTCAGATGCGAGTATTTTTCTATCTTCTTCGGTCATTGTTGATGCAAATAAAATACAAAGTTACAACATAAAATCCTCTTTACAAAAAAAAATCGCAACGGCATGGTTGAAAAAATGCGGTAAAGGTGCGCCAACATCATTTCTTTGTGATGGTGACTTTCCCGCTTTTGTCAACGGTGTATGAGAACACGGTGACATTGGGATATCGTCTTTTGAGATTCTCTGATTTTACGTCGCCCCGATCGATATAAGGCATGGACAGACTATTGATAATCTTGTTGTTATTGCCATATGAGGTCACCTTAAAATCCAGTTGTAGCCCTAAGTCGTAGGTATTCTGTCCGTACTGCACATTGTTGAGCAGCTTTTCGGTGATGGTAACTTTACCCGTGTATCCCGCACGTGTGAAATCCTCTGACTTTATGGTGCGTATGGTGCCATTAGCCTTGCCGAAAGTGTCGGTTAGGGAGCGTCCATCCTGTGTGGTGTAGTCTATTGTGGTGAGGATCATGTCGTTCTGGTCGCTACCGGCTTCGCTAAGTGTAAGTTCAAAAGAGAATTTGGCGAAGGCGTTTTCGTTGATGGGTGTGGGTTCATCGTTGCCGCATCCGCCCAATAGCGGAGCAATGACAGCCATAAGTACTATGGTAAGGCAGTCGCGTATTTTCATGTGGAATAAATTTTTCATCTTGGATAATATTTAGGTTGTTAGGAACTTTATATTCGGAGGGAATTTTCAGGATGTGGTTTGATGGATTAATTGATTGTATATCATTTTTGGAGGCGCATTTACTTATTCAGGATGCAAAGATAAACAAAAATAGCCGAATTTTCGGAAAAGAGATGATAAAATATTCATATATTCATGCTTTTTTCATCTAAAATGACTAACTTTGCGACTAATTAAACCTCAAACCAATCAAATATCATGCAGTTAATCATTAAAAACGACTATGATGCAATGTCGGCATGGGCTGCCGACTATGTGGCATCGCGCATCAAGGCCGCCAACCCCACAGCCGAGCGTCCATTCGTACTCGGATGCCCCACCGGTGGATCCCCCGTGGGCATGTATCGCCGTCTTGCCGAGTTGTGCAAGGAGGGTAAGGTATCGTTCAAGAATGTCGTGACATTCAACATGGACGAATATTGCGGAATACCCGAGGATCATCCCCAGAGCTACCATACTTTCATGAAAGAGAACTTCTTTGACCATATTGACATCAACCCCGCGAACGTAAACTTCCTCGATGGCAACGCCAAGGATATCGAGGTCGAGTGCAAGCGCTATGAAGAGAAGATCAAGAGCTATGGCGGTGTGGATCTGTTTATGGGTGGTGTGGGCATTGACGGACATCTCGCATTCAACGAGCCTGGATCGTCGCTCGGTTCACGCACACGTCAGGTGAGCCTTACACGCGATACCATCATCGCTAACGCCCGATTCTTCGACGGCGACCTCTCGGCTGTGCCCACTAAGGCGATGACCGTCGGCGTAGGCACCGTATGCGATGCCCACACTGTGATGATTCTAATCAATGGTCACAACAAGGCGCGTGCGCTAAAGCATGCGGTGGAGGGAGCCATGACCCAGATGTGGACTGTCTCGGCTTTGCAGATGCACCCCGATGCCATCATCGTGGCCGACGAGGAAGCATGCGACGAACTGAAAGTATCTACATACCGCTACTTCAAGGAAATCTGCGACTAATCATCTGCAAATTATAGCTTTAGCCAAAAGATTAGTGCATTACATCGGGCGGCATGGAGAGGCGAATTTATTCGCCTAAAATTCAGCTCATTGATTTAGGACAAATGAATTCGCCCCTCCATGTCGCTTTATGCTTAAACTATAAACTTATATAATCCACCTATATCAATATTTCCTCAGCTGTGCTATTACCGTTGAGAAACATACTTCTCACTTTTCAATCCTTTTTATAGGTGCAAAATTACACTTTTCAACCCAAATTTACAAGCTAAAAACACACTTTTCAACCCAAATAGGTACGCAAAAATCACACTTTTCAACCCAACCATGGGCAATATCTGATTATAGCATTTCAAGAATCTTGTAGGCGAAATACACATCGTGGAGAGCAAGACCGTAGTTGTAGGCTATGATGCGCTGGCTGTCGTTTTCTCTACCTTTTGCCTTACCGGCCAACACATCGCCAATCTCATTGAAAGATCTGAACTGGTTGAAATACTTGAAACCGCTGATATGAGCGTAGTCATCACCGAAAATCTTGTCGAATACGGTATCGCAATTTTGGAATCCGCGCGTGTGCACAGGCACAAGCAGCATCCCCGGTGCAAACATATCGGCATCCTCCACAATCAGCGCCTTGGCATCAGTTATTGCCGACACCAACACATCGGCGCCGGATATCAGACTCGCCACATCATCCGCAATCTCGAAAGATATGTGAGAGAAACCACCGAACTCATCCGCGAACTTCTCGGCCTGATCCTTGTACCGCAGCAATCGTACGGTGATATGCCTGTCAGCGGCAACCGATGCCAGGCATAGCATCGTGGCACGCGCTATGTGCCCAAGCCCCATAAAGGCATATACAGAAGCATCGCTTTTTTGTAGTGTGACTATCGCTAAAGCGGCCATAGCTCCTGTGCGCATATCCGTGATCCAGTTGGAATCCATAAGAGCCGCAACTTCGCCGCTTTCCGTATCGTACATGGTCAGGCTGCTTCTCAAAGCCGGTTTTCGGCCCTCGGTACGCGACACCACTTTCACCCCAAAGCTCCCGTATTCGGTAGGGAGCAAACAAGGCATCGTGGTGATGAAGTCGGTACCGCGGGGATGCACGGGTATCTTATGAGGCAATTGACATTTATCCTTTATCAGCAGCGATTCCCTCACCCACTCGACACATGTGGCGGGTGAGATATCTAACCCCATGATTTCAGAATCAGATATAATCTTCATTTTCATAGAGATTTAAGTATATTAGCAAGACGAGAATTATCGGCGGTGTCGCGCACGGCTATACGCACATAATTTTTGCCGTCAAAGCCCTTTTTGGTGGCACAGTCCTTAATAAGTATATTATGATCAATCAGCAGACGCTCGGTGAGTGACCGGGAGGTGAAGCGGTCGGTCACTTCGCAAAGGAAATAGTTGGCTTGCGAGGGTACAATCCTCAGCCAAGGAATACTCGACAAATCGGCTGCAAACCTTGCGCGCTCGGCAATGAATCTGTCACAGGCTGTAAAGTAGTCGCCCTCATATTTTGAGAAAATCTGCATATAGAACTCCGCAAAAGAATTTATATTCCATATAGCCACCTCTCGGCGCACCATATCCACGAGCTTACGGTCAGCGCTTGCCAATACGCCAAGCCTAAGCCCCGGCACACCGTAGGATTTGCTTATCGATTTAATGACAACGAGCTGCGGGTTTGCCTCAAGCAGCAAATCGCTCAGCAGACTATTGTCACGCCATCCGTAGGTAAAATCCACAAAACTCTCGTCCACTATGAGCCTTATCCCCCTCTGAGCGCACCACCGGGCAAGCGTCAGCACATCGTCAAGCGGAATGTAATGCCCTGAAGGATTATCAGGATTCACGATGAGCAGAGTGTCGATGCCCTTATCCGCGAAATAGTCCGTCAGATTGGATGCGGAGTATTTAAAGTCAGCATTATCAGGCGTGTATGTTTCCAATCTATCCTTAGACAACCGATTAGGATACTCCTCAAAAGTTGGGAATACCATGCCCATTCTACCTATGTAATCACTATCCATCAATGCCTTTATCAGTTCGGCGGCCCCGTTCCCCACCACGGCATAAGCCTGACTGATACCGAAATATTTAGCGGCAAGCATGGAATTGACACGCATCCCCGAGGGATATTCAGCAAGCAGGATGTCGAAATTCGCGCGCATTTCATCCTTCATCCTCTGTGTGGGGAAATACGGATTCACAAGATAGCAGAAATCAAGCATCTGCGGATAACGCCAGAACCCTCCATATCTGCCATAATATTTGGAGAGCTTATGTTCGTCGTCGGCAAAAAGCGTCTCGGCAATGTCAAGGTCCTGTATGTCGTCGATTTCATACCATTTGCGGTTGCCTATAGGCAGGGCCTTAAGGTCGGTGCGGTCAAGTGCGGTAATGATACGTAGCACCTGCTCGTAATATTCGTTGTTGCCCATAGCCTTGCTATAGGCTTCGAGAAATGGCACATACTGCTCGTTGAGGAATTGTCGGCTGAATTTGTATATGTTCACCGTCTTGTAGTAACTATCCACGTCCTCGTATCTGAACGCCTTTTTCGGCACGAAATTAAGTATGTCGCAGTTATCGTTGATGCGCACCATTGTGCCATCCATCCATGTCTCGTATTTAGCCACGAGAGCCACGTTGGCGTGAGGCGATGACATGATATATTCCAACATCCCATCCTCGAATATAAGGTCGGATTCCAGCAATATGGTGTCGTCTTCCTGAAGCTTGTGCTTTGCCAGGGCCAGAGAGTAGATGTTGTTGGTTTTGTCGTATATCGGATTTTCTATGAATTCGATGTTGAGGGCGCCCTCGTATCTGTCGCCTATGTGTCTGATAAGGTTTTGAGCCTTGTATCCCACCACTATTACCACTCTGCGGAGGCTGAGCGTAGATAGCTGTGTGAGCATCCGGTCGATAAGCCTAACGCCGTTGACCGGCAGCATACACTTTGTGTTGTCTTTGGTATGTTCTCCTAATCTCCGGCCCATTCCGGCCGCTAATATTATCGCTTGCATGATATTCTGATAACTGATATTCAGGGGTGTATATAGCGGTGATTCGCATTGTCGCGGTTCTGAATCGCAAAGATACGAATCTTTCGGTTGATGTGCAAATCAATATGCGTGCCAATGTGTACCGCATGTGTTCCAAATATTGTTTGATTTATCTGTAAATCAGTCTATTTGGTGTATATAAGCTGCTCTTATGAAATTTTAACACCAGAGTCAATCGAACTTACAGCCGCATGGTATTGTTGTAATATCAAAACAACAACTTACCCGAGTAACCAAAACTCAAGAGACTATTTATTAACGTTATCAACTTACCACAATGAAAAAAACATTCTTATTTTCAGCACTTGCACTGTCAGCAATCGGAGCTACAGCGCAGCAAGCCATAGAGCAACCTTCATTTTGTGAAAATTGGTCTATTGGAGTAGATGGCGGTGTTGCAACCCCATTAGTTGACCATCCTTTCTTCGGTTCGATGCGAGGAGTATTCGGATTAAATGTGGCTAAACAGATTACCCCGACTATTGGCGTGGGTATAGAAGGTCAGGCTGCTATCAATACATCCTCATGGTATGGCCCGAAAAGCCCTACCGCCATTGATGCCACGTATGTAGGAGCATTCGGTACCGTGGATCTTCTGAACCTCTTCTGCGGGTATCAGTGTGCTACCCGTCCGTTTACCATAGCCGCTATAGCCGGTGTGGGTTGGGGCCACCAGTACTATCCCAAGAGCATGGCTCCTGACAACAACTACGTAGGCACGCGTGCCGGTCTGCAGTTTATCTACAACGTCAATGATAAGATATCCGTGATGCTGCAGCCGTCGGTGGTATACAATCTTTCAGGCACAAAAGGCGGTGAGGCCATAGCATCATATGACGCGCGCCGCGGCGCATTCTCTCTACTTGCCGGTGTGACTTACCATATAGGAGGACACAGCTTCGACTGCGTGACACCTCTCGACCCGGCTTTGGTGGAAGCCCTTAACGGTCAGGTCAACGCTCTGCGCGCCGAGCTTCAGGAGTCTGAAGTGGCAAATGACGCTTACAAACAGAAGATTTCCGACCTGCAGTACGCTCTCTCGCAGAAGCCTCAGGTAATCCAGACCCAGGAAGTGGTGACACAGGTTGATAACATATACAATTCTGTACGATTCGTATTCTTCAAGATAGGGTCATCGGTAATCACTGCCGACCAGATGCCTAATGTGGAGATGATTGCCCAGTACATGAAGAATCATCCCGAATCCACGGTAATGATTAAGGGCTACGCTTCAAAGGACGGTCCTGAAGAGCTGAATATCAAGCTGGCTCAGGCACGCGCCGAATCTGTAAAGAATGCTCTTATCAAGAAGTACGGTATCAAGGCTTCACGCATTCAGGCTGAAGGCGAAGGCATCGGCAATATGTTTGAGGAAGAGAGCTGGAACCGCGTAAGCATCTGCACGCTTGAAACCAACGAATAAAAACGTATGCCGCGAATTATAGGGAGTAAAAAAAGCTAAATACTGTCTATAAGAGACGAAATTAATTGATTCATAAATAATTATATTGAAAGGGCGTATCCCACTCCGGGATACGCCCTTTCAATATAATTAGTTATGAATC
>N._stephensi_709_foregut__coassemble_89_pt1 | contig 36043 bp, 20 predicted proteins | sample N__stephensi_709_foregut__metabat2_low_PE_014 | metagenome-assembled genome bin N | reverse complement strand
TTCTTCATGCATAAGTTTTTTGCTATGCTCTCGGATTTTGAACGTGCCACACCATAGACTCTAAGTCCATCAGATTTTTCTGCGGCCAGTTTAATCACTCTGTTTTCTTTGATTTCCTCACCTCCGAATTGGTCAGGATCCTCGGCAAATGCAAATTGCCCGATGAGAATCGTAGCAATTGCAACTAAAAAATTTTTGATTTGCATAACTATAGATTAATTTTACATTTAATTTCAACTATGAGATTTATACCTATATTATTATTTTGCAATAAATATATCAAAATCAAGTAATGTCCTCTACTGATTAATAGAAACAGTATTTGTCCGTGTATATCCTACTGCCTTTACGCATGACCGTTATGATGACAGTTCCGGTTTCAGGCTTCTCTACATAAATTTCTGAATTATCAGCGGTTTCGTGTACTATGTTGACACCGGCGATATTGAAAATATCAATAATGTCACCTTCCTTTAATCCCGAAACTTTCAGTCTCGTTCCATCTGAAATGACATTAACCGGATTATCAGCTAAAATCATTTCGCTTTCAGAAGAGTCAAAGAAGATATGCAAAACCTTTCGCGGGGTATGCACTAAAGACGCATTTGTCACATACGCCTCAAATGGATGCGCATCTCGCAGCGAATGAGCAAATAAATTGCCGGGAGCATAGCCATTATATGTTTCTCCAACATTCAGTGTCATGCACTTATCCTTATCCGTTACGATAAAATTAGGCACGAATGAATTATCGCCCTTATATGAAATATTTATTTCATTAGAGGCTTCCACTATTACGTTTTTGCCGGAGAAAGTAACAACACCTTTAAGAATATACTCGTCCGAATAACGGTCGCTATTTGGCATCGCTATAATATAGGGTGTATTCGCCTCTATTGACGGGGCACTGACAAATCCTGAAGAAGAAAGTTCGCAAAGCCAGAATTTTTTCTTATCGCTATCATTCGCTGCAAATGGAGATATTTCTCCCTGCGTTTCGTGAGAAATTGACGTTGGAGCAAATGGCAAAGCTATACTTTCCCAACCGGCACATCTGTCGTATCCCGTTTCCTGAAGATAGGTGTGGGCATAGGAAATCTGCTGTGCCAAGAATTGTCTTGGAGAATAGAAGTTGCTGACCTCACTATCAGTAAGTACGATGTTATCTGCTACTCCGTTCACAACGATATTTCCAAAATCGACATTTGCTATTGAAGCATATTTAACAAACAAGAGCATATTGGGCAGCTTCTGTCCGTCAAGAATATCAATAGGTATGATTGTATTTGAATTCCAAGTAAGTGCGGCCAATTCAGTACATCCACTGAGAAGTTTGCTGCCCGTTACGAATCCACATTCCGGCATTTCAAGAGTTAGAAAATTCATGTTTGCAAATGCCTTATCCGGAATTGAAGACAGACTGACTGCGCTTAAATCAAGGTGTCGCACACTCGTAAATTGCCTGATACATTCAAAATCCTCATCGGCAATATCGCCACAAATCTTCAGTTCGTCGATTTGAGGAATACCGCGACACCATTCGAAAGCTTTCGACATTGAACCGGGTATTTTCATATAAACAGACTCGTTATTATAGTAACACGGAATCACATAGCTAACTACCGAACTATTATTCATATCATCGCATACAGCCATAGCCTTTACGGTACATAATCCCGGCAAAATTACCTCCGATCGGTAGATTTCGCTCTTTGCGTCCGGGTCATTTCCGTCTATCGTATAGTAGATAGTCGCATTGGGCGTTGCGGTTGACAGTGTAATGGCTCTACCATCGAAAGCAATAGTGGGCGTATCGCAAGTGAATGAAGATGGAGAATAAGATACAACATCAGAGTCATTGAATCCGGATGCCGTGGCAAATGCTCGTACTACCCTATTATCGCTTAGGGATAATGGAGATACATATTTTTGAGAATTGGATGTAGGCACAGAGCCTCCGATTTCGTAATAGATTACACTACCGGGGGTGTTGCACGAGATGGTTAACAGTCCATTCTCAAAGCTGAACGAAGGTATTTCAGCCTTGAACCAATCCACATTGTATTCAGCCACATCCGAATCTATTTCACCTGCTTTTACTGTTATCGCACGATATAGGGCATTATGTTCAAGCAATATCGGGGATTTGTAGAGATTGCTCCTATTTGAAGGAACACTACCATCCGTAGTGTAATAGATAGAGGCATTTTCCGAGATTGTGGTCATAGTCAGGAGATTACCGCTAACTGACATTTCAGGTGTTGCACATTTCACATTAGAGATATCAAGATAGTATACTTCGACATCAGAGTTATTGTAGTTGTCACGTTTAGCGATAGCTCTGACTGTGCAATTCGACATCATAGTGAACGCATCAGTGTAAAGCTGACCGTTAACCGCCGGATCAGAACCGTCAATCGTATAATATATCTTTGATTCAGGAGTTGTACAAGTGATGTATATTCTAAGATTGGCAAATTGAATAATTGGCTTATCCACTTTGTAGGAGTCAATTTTTAATGTTGCAACGAAGGAGTCGGCATAATCAGATGCCTTAGCTATGGCCTTGATTTCTGCATTATGATTCAACCTAAACTCAGAAGTATACCTTGTGCTTGTCTCATCAGGGGTGGTGCCGTCAAGAGTATAGTATATTACAGCATCGTCTTGGATACAAGATATTTTTACGATTTCATTTTCATACGTAATCTCCGGTGTTGCTACAGAATTGTTTGTAGTCATCAAACACAATCCTACTGCCTTATCAGTATTCTCAATATCTGTAAGAGTGTTGAATATAATACCATAATATGTACCGACAGCAAGACTTTGGGCATGTGTCTTAAGCAATTTATCAGCACTTATAGCAGCCTGCCGTTTACCATTAGAATCAAGTATATACATTTCGCATGATTGTGTGGCACGGAGGTAATATACGGCACTTGAGGGGATTTCAAATTTTACTGCTTGGAAATCACCTGACGTTACCTTGTCAAGTAATATCGATTTCTGCAATTTCAGATCCACGACATCTTTAGTGATACTGTATTCCTCCTCGTAGTCCATACTCAATGGCATACTCAACTCACCACCCACATTACTGAAACGAAGGAGGAAAGATACGTTTGCTATCTGATTCATGGCAACCCTGTCATCAGCGAATGTAAAAGAGCATTTGTCGTTTATGTATGCCACCTCTTTTATGTCAGGCAATTGGATGACTGTTGCATTCATTTCATACTCCTCACATGGTGGAATAGGTACAAAGGTCGTTTTATCGTTGAAGGAATATTCATAACCCGATATTCTATTGTCTACAACTGTAGACCTATCCGGGATATAGAAAAGGTATCGACTTGGGGCGCCATGCACACCATTGTCGGTGAATGCACGATAATTGAGGAAATGCACGCCCGATTCTAACTCACTGATGTCTATTATGAAAGTTTGATCTTCATTACTGTCAACGACTGTTGTTTTTCCGTCATAATCATCGTCAAGCCAGTATTCGTAGCTTGATAGATTCTGTATTGATGGCACGGCATCCGGTATATAGAATAAATAGCGTGATGGAATGGAAACTACCCCATTATCCGCAAATGCCCGGTAGTTGAGGAAGTGAAGCCCCGCATCTATTGATTTAAGATCTATTATGAATGACTGCTCTTCTTCTGTACCCTTACCTGACACTTTGTTTGTATAATCGTCATCAAGCCAGTACTCATAGCTTGATAGTTTTTGGGTGGATGGTGCTATTTCAGGAATATAAAATAGATACCTTATCGGAGAAGATATCTCGCCATCAGTATTGGTAAAGCGGATGTTGAAGAAATGTACTCCGCATCTATATGAGGTCAGGTCGAATGATGTAAATATATCTTCCTGCGATGAGAATACTGTCTTATGTCCATTAAAATCGTTATCTATCCAATATTCATAAGACATCAACGTCACAGCGTAACCATAGAAAGACTCTATAACCACAAACAGAAAACAAAAAAATATCTTATAAAATTTCATTGATAGAGGAATTAATTGGCACTTACCTTAAGAGATATATTCAGGGTTTTGCTTATAGGGTCAAGAACGATTGTGTTTTCAGTAACTTTGGGGACATCTAGGTCGAGAGTATATGGGGTAAGACCTCCATACAAACCAACTATAGTTCCATCATTGCCTATATAATCTGAGTTTTCCAAGGTTTTAATGTCATAAAACTTAGTATCATATCCAGTCGTATAGTAGCAATTATTCGCAGTACAAGAACTATTATCTAAAGATATATTAGATTCATAATAAGAAGGATGCCCATAATAATTATTAGTATAGTAATAATAACTACTATTTATAAGACAATACGAAAAATTGGAATTCCTAATTGTATCTGTAAAACCATTCAATATGGGATTACTAGTGTCTCCCTTAATGACCACAACACTGTTAATGAAATCGCCATAACAATTATATGGATTAGACAGCATAACATTACAATTCACAAACGAAAAAGAACCAGCATCTATATAATCATATCCTATCTTTATCATAGAATTGACAGCTGTCAATTCTATAATATTCGAGTATTCGATTCCTATATTTTCATCAGAGTTTCTTCCAATACAACATCTATCTAACATAAAAGCACTATTTTTTGCCTCACAATAGAGAGCACCTGCTTTACATTGCTTTATTTTAATTCCATTAATCGAAGTTGTTACAGTTATACGCCAATTATTCAAATTCAAACCTTCAAGCACTGTTTGCGTAAGTGTAGGACTACCCGAAATAGATATAGATACATCACTTGTTACGTATGTGCTTTGACCGGCACCTCTGACAGTTATTTTTTTGTTGACTGTGAATCCCGGGAATTGACCTTCTGTCAGGAAGATTGTGTCGCCATCAACAGATGCTTTTATAGCAGTTTCGATTGCGGATGCATCGTAGATTTTAACGCTACCCTGGTGCTGAAGCAAACATTTAGCGTTAGAAGCCGCAAGAAGCGACATCGATATGCCCATAAGGGCGATTGTAAGGAAAAGAATACGTTTCATATTGATTGGATTTTTGATTAGTCTTAATTATCGGTTTATGTTTATTTGCGTTTTATCATATTAGGTCGTTTGATGTCATCATCAGTTGGCTTACCCCCTCCTGCAATAAAAGAAATTTGTGCACCATATGCAATACCTTTCTGATTGATTGCATAAGCTCTCACATAGTAGCGTTTACCCACTTCAAGTGAGCTTACATTCGCTGTAAATGTGGGAGCTACACTACACTCCAACTTTGTGTCAGAGAGATCAGGCATGGGTGTCGCAGAATAGCAGAATCCACAATTGCTCACAGTCCCGCGCCCATCCGACATTATCTGTGCGGTAAATTCCGCTGAATCCGAGCCGTCATCTATTCTCACTGTAGGCACAGATACTTCGGGAATTGTAATGGCAAGTGTTGTCACCTTAACCTCATCAGAGTAAGCTGCACCTGATTCATTGATTGCATACGCCCTCACATAATATGTGGTATTCTCCTGTAGTCCGGTAATAGTCTTACCTAAGAGACCATCAGAGGACACCCCGATACTTATCTTTGCGTCATTTATTGTGGGATTTGATGATTTTGAATAGCAGAACCCGCAATCAGACACTATACCATTACCACTACTAATGATTGACGAAGAACAAGTAATGTCCGACACTGTAATATTATATACATCCAATTCTCCTAATACCGGTGTACTAAGCACAATCATCTCCCAACCCTGATGACTGTCATATGTCGGCAATTGTATGACTCCCGATTTACCGGCACTAAGTATACGGTCATTAAAAACCGTCCTATAGCGCATATTATCATATCCTATTGATAATTCACGACTTGTAATCGGCATCTCGCCATAAATATACCCGGAAAAACCTTCATCACCGATTGTGCAGCGTATAGGTGTCTCGACCGTTTGGAATATCATATCCGGCAGACTCATTCTGTGGTTATGCACGATACCCGAAATTGTGAATTCGCAAGATTTCTGATTTTTAAATCGCACTTTGCCTTCCATAGGAATCAGCGTAGTAACAACTTTTACCCATTGACTGGTTTTCTCACACTTGACGTTGACATCCCGATATATAGCCACATCAGGACCAAAGGATATCCCATCCGACTCATCTCGGATTTCACCATCGAAAAATACCGACGTGCCTGTATATATACCCGATGGGAAAATGCTTTTATATGAAATCTCCCATTCGTCAAGTATACCATCATATATGGCGCAAGCGGATATATCATTGCCCACAGTGTCAAGCAAATGAAAGTATATCTTGCTGCCTTCTGCCCATTTGTAAGATTCAGCTCTCGATCCTCCACTTTCAAAATCATTCATAGTGACATCAAGTAATAATCTACACTTACCATTATCCGAGTCGGGAATTTTAAGTATAGAATCCTGATTTTCACATGAAGAAAAAATTGCTATCAGCAGACAAATTACAAGATTACGCACATATTTAAGGTTTCCAAATTTCATCCTCTCCATATCCCTCGATTGTAATTTCATTTGAACTTGATGTCCTAAAAGTAATCTCTTCTCCATAAGCTGTGCCTACAGAATTAGTGGCATACGCTCTAACGTGATAAGTAGTACTCGGATTCAAACCCGATAAAACTGATTTATAAGAAGCAGCCTTATTTGTTGATCCCAATTCTGATTTAGAATCATTTATAGTAGGATTACCAGTCTTATTCCACACATGGCCATACTGTAATATTTTATCAACATTACCAAGGTTATCTATTCTTCCTGCCACTGATGCCTGTGAATCGGATATTTCAGTAACATCGGATGTAAATACTACGGCTAATTTTGGTGTGCCACTTGTGGTAAATGTCAACTGATCACCATAGGAAACGCCCTCACCATTTTCAGCATAAGCCCTAACATAATATGTAGTTGACGGATTAAGATTTAATGCCTTAAATGAGAAATCTGTCGGCTTATTACAATCCCCAAGATTACATGTCGATTCATCATCAATTGTAGGCATCTGTTTTTCTGACCAGCAAAAGCCATGTTTTGAGACTGCCGCACTACCGAGCTTCACGATAGCGCCCTTAAGATATGCCGAATTATACGTAATATCATCTACGGATATAGTTGATACTACCGGTTTTTCTTTGACAGGGATATTCATCCTTACCGGGATAGATTCTGACATATTTGACACTGTAAAAATGACAGTACCATTATAATCGCCTACATCAAGACCTTCCCGGCTTACAGTCACTATCACATTATCGGTCTGAGAGAAAGTGCCTCCTTTTTTTGAAAGACTTATCCAACTATTTGATGTGTCAAGCGAATATGTGACATTACCCGTGCCAGTATTGGTCAAAGATAATGTCTTAGACGTTTCCACACTACCGAAATCTAATTGTTCGGGAGTGAATGTGACAGTAACGCCCTGCACTGTCAATCTAACATTAATTGTGGCACTTCCGCCATTTGAGGAAATCGCTATTGTATGGTTATAACTTCCGCTTTCCATACCACTTCTGTCAACTTTAACAATGACTGAAGACTTTTCTCCGGCTTGGGTAGTACCGGAAATTGGATTACAAGTGAGCCACGAAGCATCTTCGGCAAGACTCCAATTTAAAGGTGCATCACCACTATTGGAAATATCGAATGTAAGATTGGTGGCATCTGTATTAAAGTCAAGCGACGTGGTCGAAAGATTCAATGTGGCGGTGGAGGGTGTTAATTGAAAGTCAACATTTGTAGTCTCTCCAACCTGCACATATACACTTTTTTTATCTGATTTATATCCTGACTTGCTCACACTGACAGAATATGATCCCGCTTCAACATCCCTAAACTCAAATTTGCCGTCGTTGCCGGTAGAAGAACTTTTACCTGATGGCGATACGGATATCAAAGCTCCAGACAGAAAAGAACCTGAACGAGAGTCAACCACTATTCCGGCAAGAGTGCCGGTAGTATCCACGACATCTTTCGTACACGCTTCTAAAAAGAGCAAAGTCGAAATAAATAATAGTAAACGAGGAATATAACTCATCCGCTAAAAATTTACGGATGCTGCTCTCCAAAGCATCAGGGATAAAAATGTGATAACATATTTACGGCATAAGAAAAGCGTGGAGAACTTACCTGTTGTTCATCCCACTTCAAGAGGCTCTCGCATTGCCCAATCCTGTTAGATGAACAACGTCAGAGCCCACGCCGATATGATATACAATCAATGACAACATAATGTATACCAAATTGATATACTATGCAGCAAAGATGTAAGTAATCACATCCTGAGGGCATCCACCGTTGCTTTCTTCGACAGGATTTGAAATTTGCGAGATTTCTTGAAGTCAAAGATAAGCGTCAAGTAAACGCCTTTAAATATGTCGTGACTTCCCGCCCAAAACCCGCTTACTCAATACGATATAATATCGATTGATTCAGCTCGGCGTGAACTTTGATGCCTATATAAATACCATCCTTTCGGATTTATCTCATATACGCAACGATGGAAATCGTTGCAAATTTAAAGATAATAACCGAATTGACAAAATTTTCTTCTATAAAAATAAGTGTTGAAGTTTGGTAGCCAGCATAATTTATATGTCATATGGGCTTGGATAGAAGATATCACATAGCGTTTTATACTGATAAAATTGGGGTATTACAGAGGAGGACTGACTTGTTTGGGGCGAATGAATTCGCCCTTCCATGTCGCCTGGTGTACTCCTGATAGCGAAAAAGATCAGCGTGCTATCCGTCGCATCGGCGGTGATCCGCGTCTGAGGTTTTTTCGATGCCGCAGGCATCGGGGTAACAAAGGCGCGGATGAATACGGATGCATCGGATGGTACGCGGATCTTTCCATTCATTACAGCTATATTGAAATGATGTGTGTATCTCAATTTTAGGCATGGTGTCAGGCGACATGCAGGGGCGAATTCATTCGCCAAAAGCTGATTTGCTGAATTTATTTCCTCGGAAATTACATTCCTTGTTTGGGGCGAATTCATTCGCCCTTCCATGTCGCCTGGTGCATTTATTTGACTGAAAATTACCTTCTTGTTTGGGGCGAATGAATTCGCCCTTCCATGCAGACAAAAAGGCTATGCATTTTGTGCATAGCCTTTTTGGTTGATTTTGTGTTTTGATTTAGTCGTCGCCTTCTTCGTTGTCATCATATCCATTGATGTTCAACAATTCGGGCTCCCAGTAAATCCATATATATGTATCTTTGGTATTTGTTATACGGAACCATCCGTGCTCATCCTCATACCCTTCATAAGGACTTACAAAGTACATATACCAACCATATGCCTCGCTGTACATTTGGAAACAACTCGTTCTGCTGGTGCGCGCGCAGTCAATTTCATATCCGGTGTAAGGAGTAGCCCACTTAATAGGCTCGCCCTCATCATTGCAAAGCTGCCATAAGTCAGTACGTGTGGCACTGTAGTACTTATAGTGATCTAAAGGCTCTACATATCCATACCATGTGTCAGGATCTGCCGCATCAAATTCGACATAATTAGCAACAGTATTAAAGGTAAACGTCAAGTCGATACCGGAGCCGAGGAAATTAGATATACGGAATCTATTCTGACCATCCAGCCAATAAATATCCGACAATTCGTATACGTTTACCTCATCGGTCTGATAGCATATACCATAAAACTCCGCGTCAGGCACGATTTTGAGCCATTTTGCCACCAACACATCAGCATTATACACCTGATTGTCCATAGAATATGTATCGGTATACTCTTCGGGAATAGAAAGTGTAAAGCTACGCACCTCTTTACTTGGTATTTCCGGGAATGAAATCCTGAGGGTTGTCTCATCGGAGCCCGCATCGAAATGCACCGACTCCGCCAGATTAAAGCATGTGGCTTCGGATTCGAAATTCACAGGCACATCGACAGCATCGTTGGTATTTCTACGTTTGATGATGATATCTATGGCAAGTTCCTCATCGCCGGTAAGATTATACTCTGCCTTATTATCGGGGCTGAAATACACTTTAGGGCAGTCGGAAACGACAGGTTCGCCCGGACCCTCGTATTCAGCATCATTTGTCTCTTCACAAGCCACGGCTAATGCTGATATAGACAGCATCAGTAGCCACTGTGATATTTTATTTAATTTCATTGTCTATTATTTTTCAAGATTATTTTGATGTTGAAGCAGTCACCACACCACTATAATAAGGATTACCCTTGAAATTAGAATCCTTAGTATATATGATAGTCTCTGAGAAATATATATTCATCCACGGGGCCACGTAGCCATCAAGAGATTTGAGACGATAGAGTTCAAGGAAGTTTGTACCTTCGTATGTACGGTCTACGCCCAAACGCAGACGCTTGTAGTCATAATATACCAGGCCTTCGCCCCAAAGCTCGATACGGCGCTGTATCATAAGCTGCCGGATAAACGATTCGTAATCGGAAGCGTTGCACACATACGAACCATCAGTATAGCGATAAGCATTTACAAAATCTTCAAGCTTTGACTTGGCAGCTCCGATACCGTTGGTATGGTACAAAGCCTCGGCAAGGAGGAGATACATCTCCTCTACACGCATGAAAGGCACACTTGATATTATACCCTTCTGGTAATTATCTGTGTCGGGCACACGGAATTTGAGATTGGCGTAAGCCGGGAAATAGATGAAATTACCACCGACCACTCCATACTTATCAGCTTTGTTCAACCCCACATCATTGGGATCAACCCAAGAGGTTTTGCGCCAGTCCTCATCTGGAATCTGATCATATAGACCAGAGCTTATGCAGCGGAAAGCCATCAGCTCATCTCCTGTGGGAGCATCAGCGGTCCATCCCCAGTTGCAGTCAGACGCAACCGTACCCGCAAAAGAGTAATATCTTCCCGGAGCCTCGGTCTCACTTGTGATGTATGTACCAAACACCCATGACTTATTGCTTGTGGGGGTATTAAAGCCGGTGTATGAATCGTGCCATTGTGCGGAAGTCAACGGTGTGTATCCGCTGTTGATAACCATTTCAGCGTATTTGGCGGCATTAGCATAACATTCTAAAGCAGTGGTAATGCCCAAATCATCATATCCGTCATCAGCGCCTTCGGCAGCGAGCTGGGTAGCGAGGTCTTCGCTGCTTTCATCGAAGCGTGAGGCAAGCTCAAGCCACATACGAGCCTTGAAACCATATATTACGCTTTGATCGATTAAAGAGACCTTAGAGCGCGTATACCCCTCAAGATACTCTTCGGCTCTATTAAGGTCGGTCATGATAAAGCGATACATAGTCTGGAACGGTACTCTGGGATTCTGCACCAACTCAGCCACTGTATATTCGCGTGCTTCCAAGATGGGCACTGTCAGACCATAGATATTATCGCTGGTGGCTTTATCGTCGAGCTCAGCGAATCCCGTCTTTTTGAATTCGAACATACGCGCCAGCTCCATGAAGCACATGGCTCTGTAGCCGTACAGGTTGCCTATCATGTGGGCAAGTTCTTCGTTTTCGGTGTCGGGATTGGTTGATTTCAACACGTTATTTATCTTATCTACGAATGTGTAGAAATAGTAGTAAGGATAGGTACCCCAGTCGGTGGAGCGGTTTCCCGCACTTGCCGTACTGTAATAATAGTCCATCGTATCATCGGATACGGGGTAATCCTCGCACATCACGTCTCTTGCTATCATAAACCCCGGCATACCTAGATCGGTATAATCGCCGTCGCCAAGGGTGCCATATGTGCCAAGATAGCTACTCAGACCGTTCACTATCGTGCTCAAGGCCTGAGGGTCTTTGGCCACTTGTTCGGCCAAAGCCATGTCGGAAGGATACGTCTCATCGATACAGCTTGTAAATGCCATCGACGCGGACACAGCCAATACAAAAATTTTAGATATATTAGATTTCATAAAAGTCAGATATAAAATTGATTAGAATCCGAGTTCGATTCCTACGGTATATTTCCTCGTCAAAGGATAATCGGTGGTTGAGGGTGCGCCCCAGAAAGAATTTCGAGGGTCGAAACCTTTGCGTTTGCTCCAGTAATATAGATTGTCACCCGAAACGTATACGCGCAGACGTTCAATGCCGGCGTGGCGAAGGATTGACTTGGGCAAGGTGTATCCGATATTGATATTCTGTATCGACAACGAACTTGCATCTGTAAGGAAGCGATCTGACGAAGAGGCGGCAAACTGGTCAGCCTCCACAGTGGCGTACATGTAGCGCGGGATGTTGGATTCAGTGTTTGTCTCCGACCAAGCCGAAAGCAAATCCTTATGACGCGCTGAATATGTGCCGCTCGTTCTGGGATTTGACATCAAGCTTGCATATCCGCCATCGTATGCCTTACCACCGATGCTATAAGCGAATGATGCTGAGATATCCAAATTCCTGCAACGGATATATGTGCCAAAACCGCCATAAAGTGTGGGGTCGCAAGTGCCGCAATAATAATATGTGGCGTCGTTATAAGAATTAGTGGTAGATATCTCACCTGTAGAATCGTCGGTCAAATAATATAAAGCCTCGCCGGTGCTATGATCCACACCTGCGAATTTCTTCAGATACCAAGAGTGGATTGACAGCCCCTCACCTACGAAGTAATTGCCATCAACATATCCGCCATGTCCGTCAAGGTCTATACCCTTGTTGTCTTCGTCAAGAGAAAGAATGGTATTCTTGTAATGTGTGGCGTTGGCATAGATATTCCAAGAGAAGTTGCGTGTATTGATTAAATTATAATCAAGTGAAATCTCTATACCTTGATTACGCATACTTCCCACGTTGTCATACTGATAAGCGTATCCCGCATCAAGAGGCACACCTATGGCGCAGAGCATATCAGTGGTCTTGCGATGGAAATATTCAATCTCACCTGACAGACGATTATTGAAGAATTCGAACTCCACACCCGCGTTGAAATTGCTGTTGGTCTCCCATGTGATATCCTTAGAACCTTTTACCGTAGAGAGGGTAAGACCCACATTATCATTCACATTCTCGATGGTATATGCATCTGTATAAAGGTAATCAGAGATACCGTCGTTACCCTGCTGACCCCACGATGCCTTTATTTTCAACATGTTGATTTGAGGACTCTTGGGAAACCACTCTTCCTTACTCATGATCCATGCACCGCCGAAAGAATAGAAGTTACCCCACCGGTGGTCGGGATGGAAGCGTGAAGAAGCGTCACGGCGATAAGATGCAGAGAAGAAATACCGATCCTTAAAATCATACATCACGCGAGAAAGCCATCCTTCGGTATTGTAAGCACCATTAGTGCCGGACACCTGTTTAGGCAGCACGGTAACAGCACCGTCAAGGGATGTCGTGTTCCAATAAGAATACATATTTTTCTTTGATGCACTCAGGGAGTTTGTGGTATTCTTATAATACTCGTGACCTACCATTATATTGATATTATGCTGACCAAACTGACGTATGTAGGTCAAGATTTGCTGCTGGTTATACGCATACGCCTTGGTTGCCTCTTCTGAAATACGACCGGAGGGGTAAGATATAGCAGACGAGCCATAGAACGGCTGATTGGTGCTTACATAATTTGATGTGTTCTGCACGACATTAGTTCTAATCTGAGCCTTCAGACCCTTTACCCATGGTATGGTGATGTTCAAAGCACCGGTTATATTCAACAATCCTCTTACGCGCTGACGCTTCTCGAGCTGATTTTCCTGAATGTCATTCGTACCATTGCTGAATGGGCGTATAAGACCGATTACGCGGCCGTCACCGTAGTCGTACAATTTGCCGTTTTCGTCATACATGATATTACCCTGACCGTCACGGATATATACCGGATAGATAGGAGCATATTTATCAGTGATGCTGTAAAGAGAAGAACTTACACTATTGTTTGTACTCTTTGTGTAGTTCATGTTCACATTCAGATTAAGCCATGAGCGCAGCTGCCAATCTGTCTTAAAGCGGAATGTGTAACGCTCGAAGTCACCGCCCCTCACGATACCGTCGTTTTTGAGATAGCCGAGAGTAGCGTAATAGTTCATAGTATTGGTTCCGCCTGACACGTTGGCGCTATAATCCTGACGAAGACCGGTACGGAACGATTCGTCGGCCCAGTCATCAGGAAGTACGGTGTAATCAATGCCCTTGTTGTTAACCACTTTGCCGAGAGTAGCGTTAGGATTCATTTTCCCGTTCGTACCGATTAAGTATTCGTTGTCGGGCACTGTGAAACATACATATCCGAAACCACCGTTATTGGGCTCAAGAGCGAATGACTCGTTGGCCTTGACATGGGCTTGCCAAGGCGAGGTGCCATTTACACGGACCTCATTATTATAGAATCCGGCATAATGCAGCTCATATATCTGACGAGGATCGGTAATCACATCATATAAGCGTGTAGCCCGCTGTTCGGCACTGAGTTTGGCATTAAAGGTGATTTTTGCCTCGCCTTGTTTACCCTTTTTAGTGGTAATCATAATCACACCGTTGGCTCCGCGGGCACCGTACAGCGCATTCGAAGCGGCGTCCTTAAGGACGGTGATAGACTCCACATCCTCGGGATTGATCAAATAAGAAGAGCCAACCATAGGCGAACCGTCCACAATGTACAGAGGGTCGTTGGATGCATTCAGCGATCCCGTGCCGCGAATTTGTATAGTAGGTGTGGATACCGGGCTACCTGATTCATTAATCATCATCACACCGGCTGTTTTGCCCTGCAGGGCTTCGATCGGCGTATTAGTCGAAAGTGCCTTGATATCCTCTGATTTCACCGTAGCAGCCGAACCGGTGAAAGAAGCGCGCTTCTGTTCGCCGAAAGCCACCACCACCACCTCATCAAGCACAGAGGCGGCCTTACTCTTCATGTAAATGGTCATCACATCACTGATGGGTACTTCCTGAGTATCCATTCCGACATAACTAACCGTAAGGAACTTAGCATTGTCATCGACCTTTATGGTGAATCTGCCATCAATATCAGTAGCGACACCGGTGGTGGCGCCCTGACTCATAACTGAAGCTCCTACGATAGGTTCATTGTCATTTTCGTCTAAAACTATACCCTTTACAGTTCGGGCCGATACAAGTCCGACCACCATTATGAGGGCAAGCAATAGACTGATTAGTCGTTTTGTTAACATAGGATTTAATAATAATAATAATTTGTTTTAGCTTATGGTATTGAATAAAGTTAATTTAAGATTAGTATTTCTTTTAGGGTTAATGTAACTTTGATTATATTTTGATTAATATTAATTGATTACAATTCACGCGGATTTGCCACGGGCGTATCTGTAATGGCAAATCTCATTACATCGATCGCTTTATCGAAATAGTGAAATTTAAGGCCCTCGACATAGCCGCTTGAAATATCTTCTATATCTTTGCGGTTGTCGGAGGACAGGAGTATATCTGTAATGCCTGCGCGTTTGGCAGCTAATATCTTCTCCTTGATGCCGCCTACCGGAAGCACCTTACCGCGAAGGGTGATTTCGCCTGTCATAGCTATCCGTTCGCGTACACGCCTCTGCAAGAAAGCCGACACAATGGAAGTGGCGATAGTGATTCCGGCCGATGGACCATCCTTAGGTATAGCCCCTTCGGGGAAATGGAGATGCAGGTCGTATTTCCCGAAAAGCCCGTTATCGATACCTAATTGGTCGGCATGCGCTTTCACCCATTGAAGGGCGATAGTGGCTGACTCCTTCATCACATCGCCGAGATTACCGGTGAGTGTAAGGCGGTCGCCTTTGCCTTTGGTAAGAGAAGACTCCACAAGTAGTATCTCGCCTCCGGTCTGAGTCCAAGCCAAGCCAGTCACTACTCCCGCATAATCATTATTCTCATACACATCCTTGTTGTATGGTGCAAGGCCAAGAATATCTTTAAGGTTATCGGCATCCACAACCTTAGGGAAGCTACCGCCGCTCATCAGCTTAAGCACATATTTTCGGGCTATCTTTGACAAAGTCTTTTCAAGCTGGCGCACACCGCTTTCGTTGGTGTATCTGTCGATTATAGCGCGCAGTGCCTCGTCAGTGATGGTGAACGCGTCGGCAGGGATATCAAGTTCGGCAAAGATCCTGCCCAAAAGATGACGTCTGGCTATCTCGATTTTCTCTTCTGCAAGATACCCGGAAATGTCGATTACCTCCATACGGTCGATAAGAGGCTGAGCCACTGTACTCAATGTATTGGCGGTGGCTATAAAAAGCACATTAGACAGGTCATAGTCAACATCGATATAGTTATCGTGGAATCTGCAGTTTTGCTCGGGGTCCAGCACCTCGAGCAGAGCCGCGGATGGATCGCCCTTATAATCAGCTCCGATTTTATCGATTTCATCAAGCACAATCACAGGATTGATTGTCTTGGCCCTACGTAATGCTTCGATAATACGTCCGGGCATAGCACCGATATACGTACGTCTATGGCCTCGTATCTCCGACTCGTCATGAAGACCGCCAAGCGACACGCGCGCATATTTGCGTCCGAGAGCAGTGGCTATTGATTTGCCGAGTGAGGTTTTCCCCACCCCGGGAGGACCGACGAGACAAAGTATCGGAGCTTTACCCTCAGGATTGTGCATAAGCACTGCCAACTGCTCGAGTATTCTCTCTTTCACCTTCTCCAGACCATAGTGGTCATTATCCATAGTCTCAGCCGCAAGCTTAAAATCCTTGTTAAGCTTTGTCTTTTCATGCCAAGGCAAATCCAACATGGTGTCGAGATAGGAATATATTACTGAATAGTCGGGATTAGAGGGGTTGATACGACGCAGTTTTGAAAGCTCTTTTTTAAATGCCGCAGAGGCATCTTGGGTGAATTGGGCATTTTTTGCGCGTGCCTCAAGATCATTTATGTCATTAGAGGCATCCCCGTAAAGCTGCTCCTGAATATTAACCATCTGTTGATGCAAGAAAGCCTTACGCTGCTCTTCGTCCATATCTACACGCACCTTGCGCATGATATCAAGACTAATATTCATTTCCTGCTCCTTTTCAAGCAGAAGCTTCAGCAGACCTAAGGCTCTTTTGAAGAGTACTTTTTCAGCCAATAGCTTTACCTTTGTGTCGATAGGGCATGGAAAATTCGTGAGTACCACATTCACGAGCATACGAGGGTCATCATTGCCGATTAAGGAGGATAACAACTGTCCGAAACCGTCAGAGAGATGTGAGGCAATAGTAGATAGCTTCTTTTTTATATTCTTCACGAGCGCCGCGTATTTCTGGTCATCAGGTTCGGGGGACTCGAGAGGAAGCTGGTTGATTCTTGCCACAATGGCGCCGGGGAGTTTAGCTATTTTTTTGCCGGCTCCCAGTATTTTGAATGAATCGCGCGCATGCACGAGTATACTTCTGTCGCCTGTGGGTAAATCAATGATTTTGAGTATATCGGCCACCACACCGTACTTGTATAGTCCGGTTGATAGCGTCGGGTTTTCGTTATCGGCATCCTTCTGACATACAATTCCCACGGGGAGACGATGCTCGTAAGCGAAATCTGCTATATTCTCACTGAATTTACGTCTTAAGGAAATAGAAATTGTCACTCCGGGGAAAAGCACGAGGTTACGAGTGGGTAAAATCAGCAATCCGTCGGCATCCACAGAGTTATTAACATGAGATTCGTCTATATTAATTTGCTCTACAGCTATACCAATGTTTGAGTCTTCGTTATCAAAATTCATAGTGATGTAAAATTTGCACAAATTTACGAATTATAATGATATTAGCAAAATTATCACTTGTAAAATCGATATTTTAAGCAATTTATGTTTCCAAAATTACGAAAATTAATGAACAAATCATTTATTAATCAACGAACACCATAAAAAATCCAATAAACCCAAATAATGGATTCTCCTAATAGGCAAATCCATTATTTGGGTTTATATCAAGTACAACGCAACCGGAACACGCCGATTTCAGTCAGTACCTGTACTATTGAGCCAAGCGCTCTTCGGTATATTTCATCTGAGCCTCGTCGTTGAGGAGGTAATATACCTGATATAGGAGATTGAGGGCATCTTTATTCACATTTGCGTATGCATCATTACCATCGCTGAGTTGCCATGCCTTTTCAAGATAGCCAGCAGCCTCTTTCATAAGAGGATCCACATTGAGGGCCTTGGCCTTGCCGTACTCAGCAGGGTCAGTAGGAGCCTCATCGTTGGCCTTAACACCCTCATTGTATATCATACGACCGTAGTTGTATACAGCCTGAGCATTTTCGGGATCGAGCTCCATGGCTTGTTTAAACTCCGCCTTGGGATCACCCTCCATACCTTCCTGCTCATAGAGGATACCGCGGATTACATAGCACTGGGCATTCTGCGGGTCATTGGCGATTGCCGTATTGATCATTTCAAGACCACCGGCATAGTCTTTCTTCTCAAGATATGTGTTGATAAGCTGACCTACATAACGAGAGTCCTCCTTACCGTAAAGGGGCAATGCCTCACGGCAAAGAGCATCCACCGCGTCAAGGTCTTCTGCGGCGTATGCAGCAGCTATGGCATAATCATAGAGAGCTTTTTTTGTATAGCCTTTGTTCTTGGCCTGAATGAAAGAGTTGAGGGTCTTTTTCATATCGCCGCTCTGATAAGCTGCCAAAGAACGGTTGTACATCACCTCTGCGAGTATGGTGTCGGCAGGTATCACGGGGATAGACGAAGCGAAGCGTGCATCATCGGGGAGGTTGCAGTAGATATCCCATGCTCTGTAAGCGTTTTCCCAATCCTCATTGTTCCAGAAGTCGATGGCCACCACATTGTAGTCGTTATAGTGTCCGCCGATAGTCTTCACGATATCTTTTGAGTATTTGGTCTTCACTTTGCCTTTGGCATCGGGAAGCGAATCGAGAGGGAGAGCCTTCATATAGTAGTCATAACCGCCCAAGAGAGCCACCGAACGTGTCTTCTCGCCACCGGCGGGGAGCTGACCGAGAGCATTCAACTCATACATCTTATCATATGTGGCGAAACCAGCCTTACCGGGGATGATATAGGTAAGTACCTGATTAGATGTTTCGGGGTCAGATAGAGCGGGAGTGATAATTTTCACAACCTCTTCATAGTACTGCCCTTTTTTCTGCGCATTTTCGGCTTCTTTGACCACCGAAGCCTGGCCGAAAGCGGTAACGCCCATGAGGGCGCATACACTGAGAATGCTGAATTTTTTCATGATTGTCATTATTTTGGTTTAAGTAAGTACTTTCAAAATTAATAATTATTCTTCAGAGTCATCTGCTTCTTCCGGCTCTTCATCTGTCACATCAGCTTCTTCCGGCTCGCCGGTATCATTGATTTCCGGGAGCTCTTCGCCCTCTTCTATCTTCTCCACCTCTTCTTCCGGATCGGAATCCACACAGCATACTGATGCTATGCTATCGCCGCGCTTGTCGAGGTTGATGATGCGCACGCCCTGGGTAGCGCGTCCCATCACACGCAAATCCGACACATGTATACGTATGGTGATTCCCGATTCGTTGATGATAACGAGATCATTATCGTCGTTCACACTCTCAAAGGCCACGAGATGTCCGGTCTTGTCGGTGATATTCATGGTCTTCACGCCTTTGGCTCCTCTGTTGGTAGTGCGGTAAGCATCCAACTCCGTACGCTTGCCGTATCCCTTCTCCGACAGGGTGAGCACCGTATTTTCGGTATTGGCTTCCATTGTCACCAGTCCGATTACGGCGTCGCCGTCGCTGTCGATACGCATACCGCGCACGCCTGCCGATACACGGCCCATAGCGCGTACATTCGACTCATGGAAACGTATGGCCCTGCCATTTCTGTTGGCCATAAGTATCTCAGAATTACCGTCGGTGAGGTCTACGGCTATCAGGTCATCGCCTTCGCGGATAAGTATAGCCTTTTTGCCTTTGGCCATTACACGCGCGTATTCAGAGAGCGAAGTTTTCTTGATAAGACCGTTTCGCGTGGCAAACACGAGATAGTGTGTGCCTGTGTATTCAGGGTCATCGAGCTGTTTGCATCGTATAAATGCTTTCACGCTGTCGCCTGCCTCAATATTAAGCAAATTCTGCAAAGCGCGGCCCTTGGAGCTGCGGGCGCCCTCAGGCAGTTCGAATACTTTCATTTTGTACACAAGACCCTTCTGTGTAAAGAATAGCATGGTATTATGCATCGAGGCTGTATACACGTGTTCGATGAAGTCCTGATCGCGGGTGTCGCTGCCCTTGAACCCTACACCGCCGCGGTTTTGCGCGCGAAATTCGCTCAGAGGTGTGCGTTTGATGTATCCTAAGTGCGAAATGGTGATAATCATATCATCGTCGGCATAAAAGTCCTCTGCATTGAAGTCTCCGGCGGTATAGTCAATATTGGTTTTGCGCTCATCACCGTATTTTTCTCTCACTTCTATGAGTTCGGATTTGATAAGCTCGCGGCATACCACGGGATCATTAAGTATAAGCTCAAGGTCAGCGATTTCTTTCTGAAGCTCCTCATAGCTTTGTGTGAGCTTGTCCTGCTCCAGTTTGGAGAGTCTCTTGAGCTGCATGTCCACAATGGCCTGTGTCTGCGGGTCGTCAAGGCCGAAACGTTCGCCAAGCTTAATTTTGGCGTCGTCCACGGAGTCGGCTCCGCGAATAATGGCTATCACCTCGTCGATATTCTGTGATGCCACGATTAAGCCCTCGAGAATATGTGCACGCTCCTGTGCTTTTCTCAGACGGTATTTAGTGCGGCGTATCACCACATCATGTCTATGCTCCACAAACGACTCAAGGAGCTGCTTGAGATTGAGTATTGTAGGACGTCCGTTGACAAGCGCCACATTGTTGACACTGAACGAAGCCTGCATCTGCGTCATCTTGTACAGCTTGTTGAGTACCACGTTGGCATTCGCATCAGCTTTTACCTTTATAACTATACGCATACCCTCATGCGAAGAGAAGTCGTTGATATCGGCTATGCCGTCGAGCTTCTTTTCGTTCACGAGGTCGGCTATATATTTAATGAGTTCGGCTTTGTTTACAGCATAGGGTATCTCAGTCACCACGATATTCTCGTGGTTGTTCTCCTGCTCGATTTCAGCGCGGGCGCGTATCACTATTCTGCCTCTACCTGTCTCGTATGCGTCCTTTACACCTGAATAGCCATAAATAGTACCGCCTGTTGGGAAATCCGGGGCTGTGATATGATGCATGAGCTCCGGTATGGTGATTTCGGGGTTCTCAAGCAGGGCTATTGACGCGTTGATTGACTCGGTAAGGTTGTGTGGAGGCATATTCGTGGCCATACCCACGGCAATGCCTGATGTGCCGTTGACAAGCAGATTAGGGAAGCGTGACGGCAGCACTACCGGCTCCTTGCGGGAGTTGTCATAGTTTGGCTGGAAGTCCACTGTCTCCTCATCAATATTGGTGAGCATCTCCTCGCCAATCTTTGAGAGGCGCACCTCGGTATAACGCATTGCGGCCGCACCGTCGCCATCGACCGAACCGAAATTGCCATGGCCGTCAACAAGCGTGTATCTAAGCGACCAGTCCTGCGCCATACGCACCACGGTGCCGTAAATGGAGGAGTCGCCATGGGGATGGTACTTACCCATCACCTCGCCGACACAGTTGGCCGACTTGCGATGCGGCTTATCAGAGGTGTTGCCCATCTCGTTCATGCCGAATAGCACACGTCGCTGCACAGGCTTCAGCCCGTCGCGGGCGTCAGGTAGAGCACGAGACACGATTACCGACATCGAATAGTCGATGTAGGCCGATTTCATCTCGTTCTCGATATTGATTTTTAATATGCGGTTTTGATCCAACATACGAAAAAATTTAAAAAATTTGTATCAATGAGCATCGCACAATAATAGCGGCCCTTTTACGTTTATATATATGCAAAAAATCATACAAAGGTACGTCTTTTTTTCGGAATAGTAATAAAATATTCACAAAAATATTAACGAGTACTGAAATTTTAATCTAAAGCACGAAATTTAGCACTTTTTGGCATGGTAATTGCTTTTTACTTAATGTGCGCCCACATGGTGTTTATTATGATTATGGCACATGGTAAAGGCGCAAATCACACAAAATAGAGCTTATAGCTTAACAATGCTAAACATTTTTTAAACACATACGTTAAATAAGTATACATAATATAAAGGTAAAAAGAAAGAGAATAAAAACATGGAGAAATTTTCACAACAAATACCAGTCTTATTCGACCGGAGCAAGCGAGAAGCCATCAGGCACAACAATTCGGTGATAGGTCCGGAGCATTTTCTGCTAACGATGCTTTCGGAAATTGACAGCATGGAGTTCAAGCTTATTGACCGCGCATCGCAGGGACGGTCAGCTTACGAACTGTACCGACAGCTCGATGACAACATTTTCGATATGACAGCGTCTTCGCCCGACAAGCTGTCGGTGAGCGACCTGGCCAACCGCCTGGTGAAACTGAGTATGCTTGAAGCCCGCATACTCAGGCATTCGGAGGTTCTGGCCGTGCATTTACTTTTAGCGATATTCCATAACAATGAAGTGCAGAACATGGATTTCATAAAACCATTTATTGATGCCGGCGTGACATATAGCCGGTTACAGCAAATTTTGACCAACGACTCCGCCGACACCCAACCCACCGCCGGAAGCGACTTTGTGGGCGACGAGGAGGACGAGGCCCCGCGCTCGACAGGACAGAACGCCTCTGCCCAGAAGAGCAAGCAGAGAAAGCCAGGCTCTAACGATACTCCCATGCTCGACAAATTCGGGCATGACCTCACACGCGCTGCCGCCGACGGCCAGCTTGACCCCGTGGTGGGACGCGAAGTGGAAATCGAGCGTCTGGCACAGATATTGAGCCGCCGCAAGAAAAACAACCCGGTGCTTATCGGCGAACCGGGCGTGGGAAAATCGGCTATCGTGGAAGGCTTGTCGCTGCGTATCGTGCAGCGCAAAGTATCACGAATATTATTCAATAAGCGCGTGGTTTCACTCGATATGGCTGCCATTGTGGCAGGCACAAAATACCGCGGCGAGTTTGAGGAACGCATCAAGGCAATCCTTACCGAACTGCAAAAGAACCCCGATGTGATACTCTTCATCGACGAAATCCATACTATAGTGGGAGCCGGGAATCCTTCAGGCTCAATGGATGCCGCCAATCTGCTTAAGCCCGCTCTCGCGAGAGGCGAACTGCAATGTATCGGCGCCACAACACTTGACGAATATCGAAAGAACATAGAAAAAGACGGAGCTCTCGAACGCCGCTTCCAAAAGGTGATGGTAGAAGCCACCACGCCTGAGGAAACCTTACAGATTCTCAACAACATAAAAGATAAATACGAGAAGCACCACAATGTGACATACACACCTGATGCTATCGAAGCTTGCGTGAAGCTCACCGAGAGATATGTGTCCGACCGCAACTTCCCCGACAAGGCTATAGATGCTATGGATGAAGCCGGCTCGCGCGTACACATCACCAATATAGAGGTGCCTGAGGAAATCGACCGACTGGAGAAAGCCATAGAAGAGGCTACACGTAATAAGCTTCTTGCCGCCCAACAGCAGAATTTCGAGTCGGCAGCATCATTCCGAGACAAGGCCCAGAAACTAAGCGAAGAACTCGACAGGGCCAAAGACCTGTGGGAGAAGCAGCTTAGCGAGCAGCGTGTGCCCGTAGACGAGGAAAAAGTGGCTGAGGTCGTGGCAATGATGACGGGTGTACCCGTGCAGCGAATAGCTCAAGCCGAAGGCAGAAGGCTTAAGGAAATGAATCCGAAACTCAAATCGGAAATCATAGGACAGGACAATGCCATCGATAAGATAGTGAAGGCTATACAGCGTAACCGTATTGGTCTTAAAGATCCCAATAAGCCTATCGGCACGTTCATGTTCCTTGGCCCTACGGGCGTGGGCAAAACGCATCTTGCCAAGAAACTCGCCGAATATTTGTTCGACAACAGCGACGCGCTTATACGCATCGACATGAGCGAATATATGGAGAAGTTCACCGTGAGCCGTCTTGTAGGAGCGCCTCCGGGATACGTAGGATATGAAGAGGGCGGACAGCTTACTGAAGCCGTGCGTCGCCACCCATACTCCGTAGTGCTGCTTGACGAAATCGAGAAAGCCCACCCCGACGTGTTCAATTTGCTGCTGCAGATGATGGACGAAGGCAGGCTTACCGACAGCCTTGGACGGCATATCGATTTTAAGAACGTAATAATAATAATGACATCCAATATCGGCACACGGCAGCTTAAGGATTTCGGTTCAGGTGTGGGCTTCACTACCAAAGCAGTGGATAAGGACTATTCGCACAGCGTGCTGCAAAAGGCTCTGAATAAGGCATTCTCCCCTGAATTCCTTAATCGCATCGACGATATCGTGATGTTTGACTCTTTGGATAAAGAGGCGATATTCAAGATTATCGACATCGAGCTGGCCGGATTCTTCAAACGCGTGAATGAACTTGGATACACTGTCACTATCTCTGATGCCGCCAAGACTTTCATTGCCGAAAAAGGCTACGATGCACAGTTCGGCGCACGCCCGCTGAAGCGCGCCATTCAGAAGTATCTGGAGGATGAACTGGCCGAGATGATCATCAACGCCGATTTGCAGTCAGGCGATGAGATATACGTTGACTTTGATGAACAAGAACAAAAAATAGCCACTAAAATAAATAGGCCTGTGGCCCAATAACCCCCCTCTCTTTCTTACCGAAAGCGTCTCTTCATTAGCGGAGACGCTTTTTTTGTTATTTTTTTTACTTTTTTTCGTCCTTTATAGGAATATAATTGTTATTTTTGCATAATATTTACAGAACTAAAGTGAAAAAATTATTTACGAAAATATGGGATAAGGCTCTATCGGCTTGGACATACTGCACACAAGGAGTATGGTCCGACACGCGTGCCTCGCTTAAAGTGAGTGTGGTGAAGACCCTGAATATCACCGTCAAATCATTCCTTAGCTCTGATATACAGACACAGGCATGCGCCATGACATACCGTACTCTCCTGGCCATAGTGCCTGCCTTGGCTCTGCTTTTCGCCATAGGGCGAGGATTCGGATTCCAGAATCTGCTACAAGACGAACTATACAAAATGCTGCCAAGCCAACGGGATGCCATATCGCATGCCTTGGCGTTTGTGGACTCCTACCTGAATCAAGCCTCAGAGGGTATATTCGTAGGGGTGGGCATTGTTTTCTTACTATGGACATTGATATCCCTTATTATTAGCGTGGAAGACGCCTTCAACTTGATATGGGGCGTGAAAGAGGGCAGGAGCATATGGCGTAAAATCAGCGACTATACCGCTATGCTGCTGATTCTGCCCGTGCTTATGATTTGCGGCAGCGGTCTGTCGATATTCGTGAGCAACACGTTCGCGAGCCTGTTCGACTTCCCTCTGCTTACCCCTCTCTTATCCATCCTTTTCGAGGTGGGGTCATTCATTTTCACATGCTTGTTCTTCGCCGCGGTGTTCATGCTTATCCCTAATACCAAAGTGGCACTGAAGAACGCTCTGATTTCAGGGTCAATCACCGGATTCGCCTTTATGGTGCTTCAGTGGCTATTCGTAAGCGGGCAGTTATATGTATCGAAATACAACGCTATCTATGGAAGCTTCTCTTTCCTGCCACTGCTCCTGCTGTGGATGCAGCTCGTATGGGTGATATGCTTCACCGGATGCCTTATATGCCACGCGTCGCAAAACATAGTGCAATTCAGCTTCAACAATCAAATCAACGATATTTCACGCAATTATCTCGACGAGGTGAGCGTGGCAGTGGCCACTGTGGCCGTGCATAATTTCGTGAACCAGAAGAACCCCGTGACTAAAGAGCAACTAACCAAAAACTATGGCATACCATTGCGATTAGTCACCACCATCACCGACCTGCTCTGCGATGTGGGTATCCTATCGCAAGTGGTAATCGACGAGAAACACGAGATTTTCGGCTTACAGCCGGCCATGACCCCCACTCTGCTTACCGTAGGATTCGTGCGCACGAAAATCCATAATGACGGAGCAGCTGATTTCATTCCCGACTTCGGCGAAAATTTCCCGGGAGTGGTAAATATAATGCATAATCTAAATAAGTGCGAGACCGACACCACCCTGCTGCAAGATATAGAAATCACCCCTAAATATTAACATATAAAATCATCAGTAAATGAAAAAAGTAATTGCAACGACCTCAGCTCCAGGCGCCATAGGCCCGTACAGCCAGGCCATCGACACCGGCACCTTCGTATTCGCTTCAGGGCAGATACCAATCAATCCCGCCACAGGAGAAATACCCGCAGGTATCGAGCAGCAGACAGAGCAGTCGATAGCCAACGTGAAAGCTATCCTCGCTGCCGCAGGCCTGTCAATCGACAATGTGGTGAAAACTACCGTATTCCTTGCCGACATGGGTGAATTCGGGGAAATGAATAAGGTATACGCCAAGCACTTCACCGAGCCTTTCCCTGCTCGCTCGGCAGTGGCGGTAAAGGACTTGCCTAAAGGCGTAAGCGTGGAAATCGAAGTGATAGCCGTCCGCTAAGCCTAACGATAATCTGCCGGCGTATGTGAATATATTCTTGTTTCTGCATTAATGTTATCGGGCATATGCGCCGGCAGGTCTTTCTTACCATCTAAATATCTCACGAAATGAGCAAACAACCAAATTTAAGTTTCTGGAAGCTTTGGAATCTTAGCTTCGGATTTTTCGGTGTACAGATAGCCTATGCTCTGCAGAGCGCACAGGTTAGCCGCATTTTCTCGACTATCGGAGCCGACCCTCACGATTTAAGTTATTTCTGGATTTTGCCACCGCTTATGGGTCTTATCGTACAGCCTATTATTGGCAGCATGAGCGACCGTACATGGAACCGTTTCGGCCGCCGTCTGCCCTACCTCCTTTTAGGCGCGGCAGTGGCTATAATAGTGATGTGTCTGCTGCCAAACGCCGGGTCGCTCGGCTTAGGTCTTGAACCGGCACTTTTAGGACTTTCACCGGCCATATGGTTCGGGTTGTTTATGCTCATGTTTCTTGACACGTCCATCAATATGGCCATGCAGCCTTTCAAGATGCTCGTGGGCGATTTCGTGAACGAGGAGCAGAAGAGCCTCGCCTATTCTATACAAAGCTTCCTGTGCAATGCCGGCTCGCTGGTGGGCTATCTTGCCCCTATATTCTTGGGCCTGTTCCTCGCTAAGACGGCTCCGCAAGGCGAGGTGCCCCCCACTGTGATTTGCGCATTCTATCTGGGGGCCGTGATTTTGGCACTGTGCGTGATTTACACTTTCGCAAAAATCAAGGAAATGCCGCCTCACGAGTATGCGATATATCACAACATACAGGAAGAAGCGGTAGAAGATGATAAGAAAGCCAAAGAAGAGGGCATGCTAAAGCTCCTTATCAAGGCTCCGAAGGTATTCTGGACGGTGGGGCTTGTGCAGTTTTTCTGCTGGGCTGCTTTCTTATATATGTGGACCTACTCAACCGATGCCATCGCCGGACATGCTTATCACACTCCTTCGGTACAGGTGGTGAACTCAATCACCGTCAATGGACACACTTTCCATGAGAATAACCTCTTCCAGGGGCAGACACCGATAGTACTGAAAGGCGTGGTGGATGACAATGCTCTTGCAAGCCTTGACCCTGAGAAGCCTCTTACCGTGGCTCACAGCGCCACAAATCACGAAGGGGAATGGATACTCGTGCAAGAACAGGAAGTGCCCGGATCAAACCCTGAAAACATCACATTCACCACACAGACCATTCTTAACGCCGCTTCGCTTGAATACCAAAGCGCGGGCGACTGGTACGGTGTGCTGCTGGCCATACAGTCGGTAGCTGCTTTGCTATGGGCTGTAGCCCTTTCGCAATTCAAAAGCCGTAAATTAGGCTACTCCATCAGTCTTCTAATCGGCGCAGTAGGATTTGTGTCTATATACTTCCTCGACACTCCATGGCTCCTTGCCATCAGCTATGCCCTTATAGGATGCGGATGGGCCGCCATGCTGGCAATGCCATTCACTATACTCACCAACGCACTGTCAGGCAATCATATAGGCACATACCTCGGTCTCTTTAATTGCACCATATGCGTGCCTCAGATTGTGGCCGCTCTCTGCGGAGGTGCCATATTGTCGATTTTCCCGACCATGAGCAACGGCGCTCCTGACACGGTGATGATGCTCGTGGTAGCGGGCATATTACTCGCCTTAGGTGCTTGTGCCGTATGGAACGTGAAGGAAACATTCGGAAGCCAAAAGAATTAAATCAAAGAATCACCGCGGAGGGAATGGATCTGCATCTATCCCTCCGCACCTCAATCATTATCATCCAAAATGGAATCTATTCGTCATATTTACAAGATTGGCAAAGGTCCATCGAGTTCGCACACTATGGGCCCGCGCCGCGCCGCGCAGAAATTCCTCGCATCTTATCCGGGAGCGTCTCGCTACGATGTGACACTTTACGGGTCGCTTGCCGCCACAGGCAAAGGCCACCTCACTGATGTGGCTATCCTTGACATTCTCTCACCCGAAGCCCCCACCGACATTATCTGGTGTCCGGAAATCGTGCTGCCTTTTCACACCAACGGCATGACATTCAAAGCCTATGACGCTGAGGGGCATGTAGTCGGTGAGCTTACCGCCTATTCGATAGGCGGGGGCGACATAGTGGAAGAAGGCGAGGCACGCCAGTCGAACGAGCATATTTATAAAATGACAACCATTAGGGATATACTCAATTGGAGCACGGAGACCGGACACAGCTACTGGGAATATGTGGAGATGTGCGAAGGGCAAGAGATATGGGACTACCTTTCAGACGTATGGAAAGTAATGAAAGCCGCTGTGGAGAGCGGTATCGAGGCTGAGGGCGTTCTGCCGGGTGGCCTTGGTGTGCGACGCAAAGCGTATAGCTATTATATGCACGCCGGAGGCCATAACGGTTCGCTTAAAAGTCGCGGACTCGTGTATGCTTATGCACTGGCCGTGAGCGAGGAGAATGCCGGGGGAGGCACAATAGTCACAGCTCCCACATGTGGCTCGTGCGGTGTACTTCCCGGAGTGCTCTATCATCTTTTCAGCTCCAAAAACTTTTCGGAGAAGCATATACTGCGCGCCCTTGCCACCGCCGGACTTTTCGGCAACGTGGTGAAATTCAACGCCTCAGTATCAGGTGCTGAAGTGGGATGCCAAGGTGAGATTGGCGTGGCATGCGCTATGGCGGCAGCCGCGGCTTCACAACTTTTCGGCAGCACACCAGCACAGATAGAGTATTCGGCAGAAATGGGTCTGGAGCATCACCTCGGACTCACCTGCGACCCCGTATGCGGCCTTGTGCAGATACCATGTATCGAACGCAATGCCTATGCAGCCGCACGCGCTCTCGACGCCAACTTGTATGCGGCTTTTTCCGATGGACGTCACTCGGTGAGCTTCGACCGTATAGTGGAGGTAATGAAGCAGACCGGACATGACATACCATCGCTATATAAAGAGACTTCGCAAGGAGGACTCGCCGTAATAAGATAATACAATCCGCGCAATGGTGTCATCGGAAATAAGGAAACGGCTTGAATACATATCAAGCTTCTTTAATACACTGGCAGCTGCCACATCTCTATTGTGTCTTGTGGCTTTAGTGATATATGCCGGCTACAACCTTACGCCCCATGACGCCGCTGCGCTTAAATCCATCCTTCGCGCGTGTCTGGCAATTTTCTTCGTCAACATCACTTTCCACCTTATTTTCTTCTTTAAGGACACCGTACACCACAATAAATGGATAAAATGGGTAGTGGATACTGCCATTTTGGCTGATTCTTGCTTATGGTTAATCCACAATGTGGTAGGATGGCATTTACCGGTTGCCGACTCTCTTTTCCATCGGGGCGTATTCATGTTCGCGGCTCTTGCAGCCTATTCGGTGGTAGAAGTGTGCTATGCGCTATCGCGGATACCGGGGCGGCGCACCAACCCCTCACTCATGATGGCATCAACGTTCTTGGTATTCATCATTTTAGGATCGATGATGCTTATGCTTCCTCGAAGCACTTATCATGGCATATCGTATGTCGACTCCCTTTTCGTGTCGTCGAGTGCCGTAAGCATCACAGGACTTACATCAGTGGAAATCCACTCTACGTTCACGCCTTTCGGATTAGCCATAATTTCGGTGCTCATACAGCTTGGCAGTCTTGGCATAATCACATTTACAAGCTTTTTCGCCTTATACTTCACCGGCAGTACATCGATATATAATCAGCTGCTGCTACGCGACGTAATCTACTCCAAGAGTATGAATGCCTTAATACCGACCCTGCTATATGTGCTTGGATTCACTCTCTCCATAGAGATAATGGGTGCGGTAGGTGTGTATTTCACTATCCCCGACACATTAGGACTCGATACCAACGGTAAACTCATATTCGCCGGATTCCACGCCATGTCATCGTTCTGCAACGCCGGCTTCTCGTGTATTCCTGATGGCATGGCCAACGATGCACTCATGCAATCCAACCAAAGCATATATATCGTGACATCGATATTGATATTCGCCGGTGCAGTAGGATTTCCGATACTCGTCAATTTCAGGGAGATAATCAAGTGTTATATCAAGCGGATGAGCCGCAGGATTTTCTACCTGCAGGGCGATCCCATACCTCTGCATATATTTGATCTCAACACCAAACTCGTGTTATATACCACCCTGATGGTTCTGTTCACCGGCTTTCTGGCATTCCTATTACTGGAGTATGACAATACATTAAAAGGAATGAGCGCCTACAAGAAGATAGTGCAGGCTCTTTTCAATTCGCTGATACCACGCAGCGCGGGGTTCGCTTCGGTCAACCCGGCGATGTTTCTTAATGCCACACTCCTAATCGTGGTGATACAGATGGTGATAGGCGGGGCATCGCAGTCGATGGGAGGCGGTATCAAAGTCAACACATTCGGCGCAATGCTGCTTAATCTACGAGCTGTGCTTTACGGACACGACAGAGCCACAGCTTTCGGACGTTGCATCAACCAGACTTCAATACGGCGCGCCAACGCCGTGGCCGTGATTTGCATGCTCGCCCTTACTGTCTATATATTCGCTCTTTTCTGCCTCGAATCTGATATTCCGGCCAAGGGTCTTATTTTTGAGGCCGTGTCGGCATTGTTCACAGTGGGGTCTTCTTTGGGCGTTACGCCGAATTTAGGCGACGAGTCAAAAGTAGTGCTGGCCACAGCAATGTTTTTAGGCCGTGTGGGCATTTTGTCGCTGCTATCGGGAATGTTGACGCACAAAAAGGACCTCTCACCCCACTATCCTACCGACAATATTATAATCAACTAAATCAACTCGCTCGAATCTAACAACTTAAAATCATCAATCTTACATATTTATGAGAAAACAAAGTACAATCGTTCTAATCATGGCTTCTGCCCTTTTAACAGGCCACGCCCGCAATTCGCTGGCCGTTCCTTACCCGGAGGCTCCACACGATGCCACCACTGACACCTATTTCGGCACCACCGTGGCCGACCCGTACCGTCCGCTTGAGAATGACACTGCCGCTGCCACCAAAAACTGGGTAGAGGCCGAAAATGCTCTTACACAAGCGTATCTCCTGCAAATACCGTTTCGCTCCAGAGTGAAAGACAGACTTACCCAGCTAAATGACTACCACAAAGCCGGGCTACCGTATCTCGAAAATGACGGCATGTATTATATATATGAGAACGACGGTCTGCGCAATCAGTCGGTACTTTATCGTATGAAACGACCCGGCGACACTCCCGAACTGTTTCTCGACCCTAACTCTCTAAGCGATGACGGCACAGTGGCTCTCACCGGGGTGTATATGTCGCCTAAAGGTAAATATACCGCTTACACTATATCGCGAAGCGGAAGCGACTGGACTGAAATATATGTGATGGAGACTGCCTCGCGCCGTCTATTGCCCGACCATATCAAATGGGCAAAATTCACGGGGGCATCATGGCTCGGCGACGAAGGCTTCTATTACAGCGCATATCAGGCTCCGGAAGAGGGCAAGGAATTCTCTAATGTCAACGACAACCACAAAGTGTACTTCCATAAGATAGGCACTCCTCAAACCGATGATACGGTAGCTTACGAAAATAATGAGAACCCATTGGTATTCGTGTCAGCTTATGTGAGCGAAGACGAATCGGCTCTTTTCATCTTCGAGAACGGACAGGGCATCGGATCGGCCCTAAAGGTAAAGGATCTGCGCAAGCACGATGCTCCATGGCAGGTGATAGAAGCTTCGCAGGATTATGATGTGAATCCTATCGACGTAATCAACGGCACAATATACATGGCCACGACTATTGATGCCCCCATGGGCCGCCTTGTGGCCATCCCGCTTGACAAAGCCTCCAATCGTAAGGCATGGCGTGATGTGCTTAAGGAGCAAAAAGACGTGCTTACCGGTGCTCAGATGGGATCGGATAAGCTGATCGTGACCTACGATAAGGATGCTGCCAACCGCGTGTATGTATATTCGCTCAAAGGCAAACTGGTAAATGAGATACAATTGCCCACTTATGGCGTGGTATCAATCAGTTCTTCTAAGAAGTCGACCGACGTGTATTATGCATTCGCATCTTTCGCATACCCTTCATCGCAATACTATTACAATATCAACGACGGCAAGTCGGAACTCTATCGCCAGAACGAAATCAAAGGCTTCAATCCTGAGGATTATGTGACTGAGCAAGTGTTCTATCCTTCGTCTGACGGCACTAAGGTGCCGATGTTTATCACTTACAAGAAAGGGCTTAAACGCGATGGCAAAAACCCGGTTTATCTCTATGGGTACGGAGGCTTTAACGTCACGCTTAATCCCGGATTCTCCGCCAACCGCGTGCTGTGGCTCGAAAACGGCGGTATATATGCCCAGGCCAATCTGCGCGGAGGCAATGAATATGGGGAAGCTTGGCATTTGCAGGGCATAAAAACCAATAAGCTTAACGTGTTCAATGACTTCATTTCCGCAGCCGAATATATGATCAACGAGGGATGGACCACTAAGGATTTGATGACTATAGAAGGCGGCAGCAACGGCGGCCTTCTGGTAGGAGCATGTGTGAATATGCGGCCTGACCTGTTCAAGGTGGCAATACCTCGAGTAGGCGTAATGGATATGATGCGCTATCATCTGTTCACGATAGGCTGGAACTGGGCATCAGACTATGGCACATCAGCTGACTCTAAAGAGATGGCCGATTATCTGCTTGGGTACTCGCCGCTGCACACAATCAAGAACGACGGCACACCCTACCCCGCTATTCTCGTCACCACTGCCGACCATGACGATCGCGTGGTACCCGCCCATTCTTTCAAGTATGCTGCCACACTACAGGCCTCCGATACAGGTAGCGCCCCTAAGATTATACGTATCGACTCAAAGGCCGGACATGGCGCAGGAAAGCCCATCTCTAAGATAATCGACGAATACACCGACATGTACTCTTTTATTTTCTTCAACCTCGGTATCGAGCCAAAGTAATATAAATCAATATAATAACAAAAATAGCGAAGCATTATCGTTTTGGCTTCGCTATTTTTTTTGCAAAATATTGCGGAAATTTGAAAAAAAAGAGGTAAAATATTTGTTAGTTTTGTTGTTTAATTATTACTTTGCAGTACAAAACCGAAACAATGAATTTCGGCATGTCAACAAATCAACACAATTACGTAAACTAATACATCATGATCTTTAAATTTAGAATAGCTTCCGACGAGGTAAACAACTTTAAACGAGAAATCAGTATCGATGGCACAGCCACCTTCGAGGACTTGAAAAACGCTATCTGCGACAGCGTTCAGTATGACAAAAACCAGATGTGTTCTTTTTTCATCTGCGGTGATGATTGGGAAAAGACTAAGGAAATAACCCTGGAGGATATGGATACCGACGATGATCAGGACGTGTGGCTTATGGATGAATGCGTACTTAGCGACTATCTCGACGACGAAGGCCAAAAGCTGCTCTTCACCTTTGACTACATGACCGACCGCTCGATGGCCATGGAACTTACCGAAATCGTGACCGGCCGCGTACTCAAAGATCCGGTGTGCACTCTATCCGTAGGTCAGGCACCAGCCCAAAATGTAGACCTCGACGCATTCACTTCCGAACTCGACAGCAAAGCTGCAAGTGCAGCCGCTGGCATTGACGACCTCGATGAGGATTTTTACGGTTCTGACGAATACAACGAGGACGAATTTGACGCGGAAGGCTTCGGAGAAATGTCGGAAGAGAACTTCTGACATTTGACCAATAGTATAGAAAACGCTCACATAACACATACTAACCACTATTAACAAGCTGTAGATTTGTCTTTCTTAATAGATGCCTCATACCTCTCTTGGCTCTATTATGCACTCACCGTAGCTTACTCGCTCACTGTGGTGGGAATAATTGTAGTAGTGCTTTCGGAGAATCGTAGCCCGGTGAAATCACTCGCTTGGGTTACGGTGCTTCTTCTGCTCCCCGCTTTGGGTATTGTGTTATATCTCATTTTCGGCAGAAGCATCAAAAACACCCGTATGATCTCGCGTCGCAACCGCAGAAGGCTAAGAAAGCAGGATATCGGCACGAAGAAAACGCAAATCTCACGCCTTGACCTTTCGCAGGAATCGAAGCAACTGATTAAACTAACGCAGACGCTCTCGGGATCTACCGCGTATACCGGCAACGACTGCATCGTATTCACATCGGGCATCGACAAACTCGACGCCCTGATAAATGACATTTCGGAGGCCAAACGGTATGTGAATCTGCAATATTATATCATAGAGGATGACACTACCGGCCAAAGGCTTAAGGATGCGCTTATAAGAAAGGCGCATGAGGGTGTCGCCATAAGGCTTATATACGATAATGTGGGGTCGTTTAGGGTAAAGAATGCTTTTTTCAGGGAGCTGCAGAATGCTGGAGTGCAGGTTTTTCCTTTTTTTAAAGTGGTATTCCCACCTTTCGGGACTCGTATCAATTGGCGCAACCACCGCAAGATATGTATCATCGATGGTGAGATTGGATATATAGGCGGCATGAATATCGCCGACAGATATATCACAGGAGGCAAGTCCTTTGATTCGTGGCGTGACACACATCTGCGTATCACAGGGCCGGCCGTGCAGTCGTTGCAGTATTCATTTGCAGTGGATTGGAATTTCATGGGGCAGCCTCTCATCAACGACGATACCACCACTGAGGATTATCCGCACGTGTCCGAACCTACACAGGTGATGCAGCTCCTAACCTCCGGTCCCACCCTGCAATGGACCACCATTGCCATCTTATTTAACCGCGCAATAGCTTCAGCAAAACAGCGAGTATATATACAGACTCCATATTTCCTGCCTACCGAGGGCTTGCTGAAAGCGTTACAGTCATCAGCTCTGTCTGGAGTGGATGTGCGTATTATGATTCCTACCCGAAGCGACTCTCGTATGCTCACATCGGCATCAGCATCGTATGTGGCAGAGTGTCTGAAGTCGGGTATGAAGATCTATACCTACGATGCAGGCATGCTCCATGCCAAAACCATATTGGTGGATGATGAATGGGTGAGCGTGGGGTCCACGAATTTCGATTTCAGAAGCTTCGAACATAATTTCGAGGCCAACATCCAGATTTATTCCAAATCACTTAACGCCCAGATGGCCGAAATTTTCCATAATGATCTAAAATCTTGCACGCGCATCTACCCGGCGCAGTGGCGTAAACGTCCCATGCTGAAAAAAATGTTTTCTTCAATTACCCGATTATTAAGCCCAATACTCTAATATACTGCCACTTACAAGAGACAGCAGAATTTTTACGTATTTTTTTCGTAAAAAAAGTCCAAAAAAAATTTGCAGATTCAGAAAAAGTGCGTACCTTTGCATCGTCAAACGCAAGAGAGCGTATCTGACAGCCTTAAAGGGCAAGAAAATGATGCGAAAATAGCTCAGTTGGTAGAGCACGACCTTGCCAAGGTCGGGGTCGCGGGTT
>N._stephensi_709_foregut__coassemble_85_pt1 | contig 36411 bp, 24 predicted proteins | sample N__stephensi_709_foregut__metabat2_low_PE_014 | metagenome-assembled genome bin N | reverse complement strand
ATGTTGGATAGCGAGGGCTTATAAAGCCACTTTTTTCACAATCCCTCCTGATTTCAGAATATAAATACCTTTTTTTAGAGTATCGAGTACATAGGAATAAAAATATTCCTTGTCACCCGAATATATTACTGTACCATTCACCGATACTATCGTAATATACGAATCTGCCGTATCCGATACGATTCCCTTTATTCCGCTCTGTCCTTCAGACTGAGGAAATACGGGCAACGACGGGAACCAATAGTTCTGTATCATCGGATATTCTTTTATCAGATTGCCATCGGCATCATATCTGCGTGTGATATAGGTGGGATCTACAAACTTATGAAACAATGAAGCGTAAAGTTCGTCAGTGGTTGGGTGGATACCTATCGAACATCCGTACACATGCCAATCGCCATCCTGCTGCGAGAAATCAATAATTTTCTCGAGCTTCCTACTATCTATATCATACCGGAAAAGGCGGTAATTGGTGAACCAGCTGTTCTGTCCGCCGCACCAATAAAGACGATTTGTCACGGAAGATGCGCAAAATGGGTCGGGTGTCCATGCATACCATGAATTAGAGGGAGGGTACATATCGTCACCTTGTATGCTGATCACCTCACGCTCGAGGGTCTTAGGGTCAAGACGAATTATGTATGGTACGGCAGCTCCTGTGCCTTGTACGTTCTTTGCAGCTGAATACCAAAGGTTACCGTCTTTTGAGCGCACTATCGTGGATCCAATTCCAGATGTGCGCCGCGGTCGAGTGCCTGAATCCTGCTCAATGGCATCGTCGATGATTTCCATATCAAGCACATCCACTACTTTGTCGGTATCCGGATCCACTACAAGTAGTCCATACTGCTGATGCACGGCAAAAACTTTACCCTCTGCGAGTATCATAGTACCGGTCTGACCATAGTACAGCGAACTCGTGGGGTCAGAATTTGGTTTGTCATTGTCGCCTCCGACATTAGGATTTGCTGATCCTTCCACTTGCCCCTCTATTTCAAGTGTATTTAAATTGAGAATCCATATACCATTGCTTGATGATACGTAGCCTTTTGAAGCCGACACCCCGCAGAATGCGCGTCCGTCGCATTGTGATCCCGAAGGGTCGATTAGCCTTAGCTGCTTTATCATTTTCATTGTGGAGGCGTCGGCTACAGAAATACGTCCGCCTGTGATTGATGCGCCAGGGTCCTTATCCTGCTTTGCTATCATATACAACCTGCCATTCCAGATAGCTCCATATTGGTTGGTGCAGCCGAGTTCTATACCCGGATTTTCTGTTTGTATTACGCGATAATTCCAGTATTCGCCATTCGGGTCATCAGGCAAGAGATAATTTACGGTGGAATTTTGATGCCCGTACCAATCCTCATTGATGAAAATCACACCTTGTGAATAATCAATATCTTTCGCGATGACAAGAGTCATCACGAAAGATATGAAAAGTGTGCATGTGAGTCTACGCGTCATTTGATGATGATTTTCTTTGATACACCGTTGTTGCCCATGAGCACATATACGCCAGGCACCAAGTCAGAAGCATAGACGTACGAGTCAGCGTCAGCTGTAAACTCTGCCACTACTTGGCCGGAGACATTTACCACGGTGAAGAAAGTACCGTCATAGCCATTGATATAGATTTTGCCGTCTTTTGAGGCTATGCTGCCCTCTCCGGCTATGTTGTCAAGGATGCCTGTAGTCTTGTCGGTGACGTTTACATTAAAGGCATGGTTCACAACCTTACCGTTTGACTCCACGGCTAAAGCTATGGTGCTAAGACCTGTGCTTTGGGGCGTGATTGTAAGCTTATTGCCTTCAAGTTTGGTACCTACGGTACCGGGAGTATCCTCGTTTAAGAGAGAAATACGTATATTGGCATCGTTGTTATCGCGGTCAGTCGCATTGATGTCTATCACTAACGGCTGGTCGTTGATATCTATGTTGTGGTCGTTAATGCTTTCCACTTCGGGACCATAAGCATCGGGGAATATCGCATGAGCCTGGAACCAGTAGTAGGGGCGTAATTCTATAGAGCGTGCTATTTCTCCGGTCTCACCGTTGATAAAGTGTGTCCAGTTCCAGCGATAATGTCCTGAAGCTTGGCTTTCGGTGGTACCTGCTATAATTTCGCCCGTACGGTCGTCGTAGCGGATTGTGCCGTAAGCACCTTGTACTTTACCCGGTGTATGTGCGGGCAGACCGCTTACTTTTGCTAACGGAGTGAATGTGTGATCATCGATATTGTATCTGGTAATCAGACCGGCACCGCCGTTGGATATTGAGCTGCCGGGGCTAAAGAACAGAGCGTTCACTGAGTTAGCTCCCGTGAACTGTGTGGTGCGCCATGCGCCCCATCCGCAAGTCACAGTACCTATTTCAGCAGGTACAACCACGCGGTCCACCTCTTCCAATGTGTTGATGTCAAGTGCTACGAAGTTAGATAGCTTGTCATCGTCGATTGTGGCATACCATACGTTACCGTCAGCACTTTGGGTAATACCCTGTACTTGTATGTCAGCAATGAATTTCACAATTTGATCAGTATCTATATCGATGATGTAGACACCTGTGGTCTGGCGTATAGCGAATACATAGTGGCCGCCAAGCACCATGTCGCCGATTTGTCCGTTATAAAGCGAACTTGACGAGTCAGTGTTAGGTTTGCCATTATCATCACCATCCAATGATGATTCGCCCACTTTTCCAAGGATTTCCGCTGTATTTGTGTCAATTATGTATATACCGGAGTTTGAGCCGATATAAGCGCGTCCTTGTCCTGCGCCCACTGCTGCTCTACCGTCGCTGCTGCGTGTCTCTGTTCCCCACATCAGGTCATCAATAGATCCGATTCGTTTCAGAGTGGAAGCATCTGCTATCACTACTCGTCCACCGCCGGGCAATGGGTCTCCGCCGTCTATAGCCTGTTTGCTGCATACTATCAGTTTACCGTCGTATATTATACCATATTGAGAGGTTGCACCGAACGACATTCCCGGGTTTTCGCGCTCATAGGCCTGGTATACGATATCATAATCGGGAGAGAACCAGTTTAGACCGCCATTGGTATGCCCATACCATTCTTCGTTGAGCATAATCGTACCGGTGTTGTAATCTATGGCAGGCTCGCGTGCCGGGTCTACAACTTTAATAGTGAATTCCTTAGCGTAGCCGGTGCCGTCCTGTGATTCCACAGTAAGTTTACATTCGCCTATACGGTGTCCTGATAATTCATAAGGGCGTAAGCGGGTATTGTTTTCATCCCATATGTTCACCTGATACATAGTGGCTATATAGTTGGTTGTGTTATCACCGTTGCCGCTAATGGTAATCGTGACATCAGAGACATCAGGATCTTCGGGTGTAAGTATGGGGAATAGACCTGCCATTTCCTTGGGTGTGAGTGTGATTACGTTATTTTCATCGGCGCACTCAAAGGTTACGTCTTCCAAGGGATATGTCAAGGCAGAGGTGAGGTCATATTGCGATGTGATATCTGCGTTTAAGTCGTAAGTAGCTGTGATAGTGGCTTCACCTGCGGTTTTGGTAGTGGTTACAACTCCCGTGGTGGAGTTTACGGTGGCAACAGCCGTCGCTGACGATTTATATGCCATTTTTGTATATGTGGCATCTGCCGGGAGAATCACAAGCTCGTTGTCAACGGCATGGTTTAATCTGGTGTCAACATTAGAGTTGGTATAGCTTATAGATGTTACGGGGCGAAGAGGTGCATTTATCGTAAGTGCCACATCGTTGGAGTACACATATTCAGCCTTTGTCGCTCCGGCTGGAGTGTATGAGCCGCGTACATTTATTGTGCCTGTTACAGGGGTGAAGTTCTTGAAGCCGTTTGTTTTGCCCATAAGATTGCTGGTCCCCCATGATGTAACTATGTTTTTCACATCGGCACTTGGTGTCCATGTGAATGCTGTGCCCATTTTTGCTCCATTAGGTACTTGTACAAACATAGGTATGTTCAGAGCCTGGTCAGCCAAAGCATATTCCACATTGTCTGGCAGTGTAATATATTGTTCGGAATCAAGAGCCGGACGATATAGCAGATACGGCAACTCTATCGAAGCGGTTTGTGTAGACTGATGTGAGAATACCATTACCGCATTAGGATTAAGCCATCGGCTTGCGGGTATACGATTGAAATCCTCATCAATCGTGCGCTTAACATAGCAGTACCAATTGTTGTCAGTATTCGTATGGTCATATGTGCCGAGTGCACCATCGCAGTTAGAGTCGTATGTCACTGTATAGTTGCTGCCGGAGGCCGTAAGTGTCATACGCGGGTCGGCTTTAGCAATGGTGGTTATTACGGTATTAAGATCATCATCCCATCCTCCGCTCCAGCGATACCCGTACACGAGGTTTTCCGGGCCCTGGCCATCGTTGAATTGGAATACTACTGTGGCTGATTTCTCGCCTTCGCCTACCCAAAAGTCCACTTTAGCCTGATCTACCGGTTGTACTACCTCTACGGCATCGTGCATCATTTCGCCATAATCGGCTAACTGATAGTCGAGTTCTTCTGCAAGCTCACCGCCTGTGGCTCCATAACTTCCGCCATTGAGAGGTGTATATTTCCATGCCTGTACACCACCATCAGTAAGAACTACGCTGCTCAGACCCAGTCCTGAATAGCTCATATAATCGTAGTCGTTAGGCCCATGCCAATAGCTCCAATACCCGTCATACCATCCGGCTCTCCAGCGGTAAATTACGTCATATATGCCTTCTTCGAGTTGCCAGTAGTCATAGTCATATGCCGGATAACCATAGAGAAATGCGTTAAGCGGATGTTCGATGATACCTGTTGTTTTTGCTCTCTCAATTGCATCTACACACATTTGTTCGGCTTCATATCCCGGTGCTGTTTCCTGCCCCATGGATGTGTTAGGGGTGAAGAATCCGAATGATACCTCTCCGCCTATGGCAGCGCGATCGAAATCGTAATGAAGATAGTTGAGATTGTCACGTTCTGGTGATATACCTAATCCGTTAAGCGTCGACCCCATAGTGCCGGTATATTGGATCATGGCGGTGAGCACGGAGCTTTGTCCGGCCACTGAGCGCACAAGATCCTCTCCGGTGGCGGTGCCATTCCAGCGGAATCCCCATACAAGCGCACGGCTGTCGTAGTCGTCTTGAAAGTCGACTACGAGAGCGCATTTCTTTTCTCCATTGGGGTCTCCGGCCCAATGTTCGATTTGATCCCAGTCCACCCAATCGATATACTCGACGGCATGTGCCGTGGAGCATAGGCTGAGTGCCACAAGAGATGCGAATAAAGTTTTCTTCATCTGTTTGGTTTATTAAAGGGTTAATAGTAAAGATATTACATTTGTAATTAATTATTCAATGGGTCGGGGAGGGCAACACCGGGAAGCGATATGTGCAAATCGCTGGCACGGGATATCTCTGTTGATGTTTCACCGAGCCAACCGCAATACTGATTCAGCCCGGTGTATACCCTGATGAAATCAGCGCCGGGTAGATTCACGCTATTGCCTTCGCTATCCACGGCCCACCCAATATCGAAGCTGTTAAGGTCTTCGAAATCATTAGGGTGATTATCAACATATCCCCAGTCGTAAGCATATAGCACATAATATCGTCCGGTGCCGCTGATGTCAATACCGTTTTGAGCAAGCAGAGATCCGTTAAACGTGAGCTGGTCGTCATTCACCCAAAGTGGATAGTAGCTTTGACTATGGAACGAGTTTTTTGCAATGTATCCGTAATCGCCGTTGGAGTCCTGCCATGGTATGTATGTGGTGTCAATCAGGTAGCCGCTGTTATCTTCTTCGCCTATATGATTTGGATCGGGTCTAAAATAGGTGATCGAGTATCCGTGTATAGTCTCTCGGTTATAATATTCGCTTCCGGCGAGTTCATACCATTGGTCATCGGGGAGTCCGTTGCAGTTTGAGTCGTAGCTCACCATTACTATACCCGGTTCGGCGGAGCCTCCTTTAGCGTCAGGGTTGGTAAGCTCATAGAAGGCATTTCCCCAAATTCTGAAGTCTTTTTCGCCCTCGACATTAATCACGGTATGGTCAAACGAGAAGGTGACGTATCCGCCATATCCGCCGAGAGAAATCATTATGTCGTTGGTGCCCGATATTGATTCTTCTGCTTTCTGAAGTATATCGGCATATGTGTCGCCCTCGTCATATTTTGGCATCTCGTTGATAAATTGTCCGGGAGCAGGGCAATATTCCACCACATGGGCGATGTATGGGCTGTATTCCACCTCTTCATGCACCACATTCACAGTAAATTCATATTTATATGGTGTGGCATTATCGATGATTTCAAATGAAAGGTGATATTCGCCCTCATTTTGTGATATGAATATGAAGTCACGGTCATGTGATACGGTCGTACCATCCACTTTCCACTCATACTCCGCGCCCGTCAAGGCAGGATTTAGGCTTAGTTTCTGCATACGCGCTATATAGTAAGTGTCATCAATGCCGAGACTCACCATGGGTATATCATCGGTACAGCCCGCTATCCCGAAAATTACCGAAAATAATATGTATGACTTATGTTTCATTTTGACAGAAAAGCTATGTGTGCGGGTATGTCGCCGGTACGCACGCTCCATTTCTTCTTTCCTTCGGGGCTGAAGCAATAGAGTGTGCCGCTACTCACGTAATTTTTAGCATCGGTAACGAATACATCACCGGTCTCCGGATGTATAGCGATTCCATATGGTATTGTTATCTCTTTCTCACTGCCGTCGGTGATAAAATTTGTAGAGACTACTTCTTTGGTGCGCACATCTATTATTCCGTAAGATATGGTATTGGTTTGGGAGTAGTTGCTCCATTCTGTGGCGTAGTAATAAAGCGAATCGCCCCGGATTGCCATGTTCGAACATGCGACATTCAGTGTGTCTGTCACAATCATGCTGTTATATCCCGGTTTCTTGGCAAGAACACAAAGTCTTGATGGACGGCTTTGGTAGTCGCCTCGTGAGCTTACCCAAAGCTTATCGTATTTGTCTTTTTTTACTCTGTGCAGGTTGATAGCCACTGCAATCTGCTGTACCTGCTTGAAATCCACCATCTGTATCACCGATACTGTATTGTCATAGTTGGGTGCGCGGTATCCTCCTGAATTAGCCACGTACATGTAGTCGTCTATAATCTCCATTTCCTCCGGCTGGTATCCTACGGTGACTTTGCGTGTGACAGCGAGCGAGAGCGTATCCACTTCATACACAGCACCCTTTGGCGCTTCTGGATCTATAAGTACAGGACCCACATATGCGCTGATATAAGCTTTGCCGCGATGAAAGCGTATATATCGGCAGTTGGGTATGTCGATTTGTCCGATACGTATGCCTGTGTGGGCATCCATTACTTCCACCTTATGCGAGCAGTTGACCACCACGTAAAGTTTTGAGCCGTAAATACCTATATCGTTTCCCACATCGCCGAGTTCCTTAATCACATTAGGATTCCGTTCGGCATAGAAATTCCTTGCATACAGACCGGTGAGATAGTCGAAATAGTCGAGTGTGCATTTGTTGGAACCCATATTCCCTTCGTTTACGATATAGAATCCCCTGATTTCGCTCGCGGGATTGGGTATTTCCGGTATTATATCATATTCCGTGGGCACCACGAGCTCGTCCTCTCGACAGCTCGTGGCTACCAACAGAATCGACAGAAAATAAATTATGATAGCTGTGTGATTTTTCATATTTCTATAGTAAATGAGATCTTAAAATTTCGTTTAGGCATGGGATAATTGATTATCACATCATAATCCTGGCTTAACAGATTGTTTACCTCTGCCAGTATGCGAAGTTTTGTATTTTGAAGATTGAAGTCGTAGCTGGCTGATATATCAGATGTATACCATGGTTGGGTATAATTGTATCGTATGTTCTCTTGTTGGTTGTATCTTTCGCCAACATAAATGAAACTGTAGTTAATATTGATTTTTTTCCATTCGGCATTGAATACGGCGGCTCCCGAATGGTGGGGAATGTAAGATATCTGGTCTTTATAGTAGTTGTCGGCGGGATTGGTGATATCTATAGCGCGCTGATATGTGTACTGTCCGCGGAGGGTAAGATATAGGTCTTTTTCAGGATTGAGGGTGATTTGAGCGGTAGCGTCCACTCCGCGGATATCAACTACGCCTAAGTTGAGCATCGTCCATCTGAATTGTTGCCCTTTGGGATAGGCCACAATTTTGTCTTTCACCTTGTTATAGTATCCGTCAACACTTATCAAAGCATGTGATATTATGCCTGAAGAGCGGTAGTGGTCGTATAGTATTCCCACATTGTATTGAGTCACGCGTTCGGGGTTTAGTTTGGAATTACCCATATCGGCATAGTATAGGTCGTTGAACGTGGGCATTCTGAACGATTTCTTGAAGAAGGCCCTAATAGACAAAGCACTCAATCCTTTGAAAGGGGAGACGCTGGCATATACCGCGGGCGTGAATACACTTTTGTCCTTTGGGGCTTCTTTGCCTTTGAGTCTATCGTGTATGAATGTGCCTAATCCGCTTGCCTGAAGCTTGAATCGCCCTAAGTCAATGGCGGCGGCTACAGCTGCGAGATTCGAAATTCGGTCGGGCTTGGCGAAGTCGTACATGTCGGCGTCAAGTGTGTTCCATATCAGGTCGTAGCTTGCAGAAACTCTACACCGGTTGCTAATAATAAACTCGTTAGCGGTGGAGAAGTAGAATTCGCGTTGGCGGTATAGGTTGTCGATTTTTACCTGCTTGTCGTCGTTGTTGACGTAATGCGTGCGGTAAAATGCGTATTTAGCGGTGTTTAGGGTGGTGAAGTTGCCGTAGGTTTGTGAGAAATTGCCTTGAATGAAAGAGTTGGTGTCCCATATCCTTTCTCCTCGTCTCCATACATTGTTGACTATTGCGCCGGGTACGCCTCGCTCCGAATTGTAATTATAAACTTTCAGATGCCACTGGCCCATGCGCAGGGCACCGTTGAGGTTGGCTTCGATTCTTGTGGCGTTGATATCACCGTTTTGTCTTACGGCTGTTGTGTCGTAGGCTAATTCGCCGGCAGGATTTACGCGGCGGTACCTGAATTTGTACTTTCCGGAAGAATTCAGCCACTCAGCACTCAATGAGGCATTCACTTTTTCGGAGAGTTTTAGTTCGATAAGCGCAGAAGGGTTGAGCAAATCGAATGAGCCGAATCTTATGGCCGCACGTGCATGATAATATTCGTTTTCTCCGAATCGCGGTGTGCGGGTACGCATGTATATGGTGCCTGCAGAACCGAAGTCGCGGGCCGGCTGTAGTATCTGGCTCTTTTGTCCGTTGTGAAGTGATATGGCTTCTATATTGTCGAGCGAGAATTGTCCAAGGTCTATTTGCCCGTTTTGTGCGTTTCCGAGTTGTACGCCGTCGTATACCACTCCCGTATGATTGGTGCCCATCGACCTTACGTTTACCGTTTTGATGCCTCCTACGCCTCCGTAGTCTTTCACTTGCACGCCTGCGAAATATCTTAGAGCGTCGGCCACACTGTTGCTGTTTAGACTGTGCAACTCCTTGCCTGAAAGGGTCTGTACGGGTATAATTTCTTTCTTGGTATAAGAGTCGGTCACCACTACCTCTTTGAGTTGGTGGCTATTAAGTGTGTCGGCTGTCTCCTCGCCGAGCATTATTTGTGGCATGAGGCTTATTAACCCGATAAGCCCATATTCTGTGACTTTTTCCATTGTCAGGGTATCAAAAATTAAACACTCCCGTTTACACCACAAAGATGTACATACGGGAGTGAAAATATCTGATGTACCCTACAGGATAGGGTACGACAATGTGTCTTGTCATGTCAGAATCAAGCCCATAATCCCGCAGGCTAATCTGGTGGCGGTTATGGCAGGTCTTCTGACTTATTCCGGAAATCGAGCCTTCTCGGAGCATAGCTCCAATGACATAATGCGATTTCTTTTTAGTGGAAATTACAGCAGCGGGTACTGTCCCGGATTTTCACCGGATTCCCTTTTGATGCTTAGTGCGGTGTCTCTTCACCGCTTAGCAACCATATCTGATGCAAAATTACACAATTTTATTATAATGCCAATTATAGGGCAATAAAAATTAATTGTTATTAACATTAATTAAGCCTGAATGGTAAGGCGATTTTTCGCATAAAAAAATGTCCTCCTTGGTTTTGGTAAATTAATTCTCTCTTCTATGCCGACCTACATACCGGTAATGGCTTTCTCTATTCTCTCGGCTAAATATTCGGGATTTATGCTTTTAAGGCAAGCGAGAGTGCCGAGGGGGCATTTTTCACTTCCGGCAGTGGTGCATGGCTGACATGGCAGATTTGCGATTATTGTATCTTCGGTTTTCTGGCCAAAGGCCATGAATCCACATGACGGGGCGGTACTGCCCCACACCGTCAATACTCTCGTGCCCGTGAGCGACGCGAGGTGCTGATTGGCAGAGTCCATGCTTACCATCACATCCATTTGGCTCATCATGGCCAGTTCCTCAGCTATAGGCATCTTCCCGGCAAGCGAATGGCACCTATCATAGGCAGCATCCCAAGCATCGAGTTCTTCGGATTCTTTACCCTTTGCACCGAACAGATATACGTTCACGCCCCTCTCTGTGAGTATTTCCACCACATTGCGCATCATATCCGGCGGATATGTCTTATTGAAATATCTTGCATAAGGGGCGATACCCACAGCCGGATGGATCACAACCACAGGCGTGTCTACCGTTTTACCGCTAAAGACTGACGTGAAATCGAGGTCTATCGGGAAACCCAATTTATCGAACACATCAATATAGCGCTGTATGTAGCTTGGTTGAGCTATCTTTTTCTTATTGGCCGCTCTGCGCTTGCTTCGAGCCTTATCCACTATCACCACCGCAGCCCCCTTACATTTATAATAAGAGCTGATAACCCATGAACGGAGCACATTGTGCAGGTCGGCCACAGATGTGAATCCATACGGCGAAAGCGATTTCAACAAACGCCAAATGCCACCGATACCCTTATACTCCGTTTTTAAATCGGCAGGGATTACACTGAGATTTTTAGGCGCGTTTATGAATATTTTGGAGAAGAAAGGACGCGTAAGAATAAAGAAATCGGTATCGGGATAGGCCCGACACACCGAGTAGATCACCGGAAGAGTCATGGCCACATCTCCTAATGCCGACATCCTTATAATCAGAACTTTCTCTCTGCGTCCTTTTCTCATTTGAGCGATTTGAAATAAGCCTCAACGCCCTCGATATCTTTACGCGTGTCAACCGACAATGATTTGCAGTGGCAGTTGTAGTAGTATATGGGCATATGGTTCTCGATAAACCGGAAGGAATCATTTTCTTCGATTTTCTCAATCGGACCGCGGGGAGTGTTGTGGTAGTAATCAAGGGCTTTGCGAGTGAATGCGCCAACCCCCACGAATTTATGAAACACATAATCCATGGCTCCTTTGGGGAATGGGATAGGGCTGCGGGAGATGAACAGGCAACGGTCATCGGCAGCGGTGACGATTTTAAGATTAGTGGCATCCACAACTTCCACGGGATTGGTGAAATCAGTCATCAGGTTACTTACGAAGAAATCATCAGGATTAAGACCGTCGGGTACACACTGCACTATATAGTCGCGGGTGAGCAGAGGCTCGTCGCCATTCACCATCACATAGAGGTCAGCCTCGATGCGGGTGGATACCTCGTAAAGGCGTTCCGTAGCAGTATCGTGGTCAGAGCGGGTCATTATCACCTCTGCTCCGAAGCTTACGGCGGCATCCTTTATCTTATCGCTGTCGGTGGCCACAAGCACTTTGGAGAATATTTCCACCTCTTTGCAGTGCTCATATACCCATTGTATCATTGGTTTGCCGCAAATCAGGGCAAGGGGCTTCTCGAAGAAGCGCGATGACTCGGCACGAGCCGGTATTACGCAGATTATATTCATTATATTTGTTTGAAAAGTTTCGTGATTATTAGAATTAATAGAGAAGCTATTGTAATATTTTGTCCACTATTTTTTTAGTAGACCCAAGATTGGCATCGACATATTCCTTGGCCTTTCTTGATATCTCATCGAGCTTTTCGGGTGCATCCTTAAGCGACAAGAACCAATCGTTAAGTTCAGTGCTTGTACTGAGACTTTTGCCCAAACCTCGTGCCTCGATCTGCTGAGGGGTCACTTTTCTGAATGTGTTCGGCCCGAAAGCCACAGGCAGTCCGTACACTGTGGCTTCGATAAGGCTATGGAGGTATTTGGTGAATCCTCCTCCCACATATGCCCATTTCCCGTATCTGTAGATATGGGCAAGAGCGCCAACGAAGTCTACTATAAGTACCTGTGCGTCGGACATGTCTGTGTCTGCCCGGCATTGCGAATGTATCAGAGTCTTGCCTTGCAGCGAGTCTACTATCCTATTGGTGCTTTTCTCGCTGATTTCGTGCGGCACGAATATGAATTTTGTGTCTCTGTTGTGGTTGGCGAGATCGCTAACAAGCTTAAGGTCATTGTCGTCGTGTATGCTACCGGCTATAAACACATTACGTCCTTTGCAGAAACGTTCGATAACGGGATCGCTCCATGGCTCCAATGCCTTTTGCTTCGCGTTGTCGAAGAGCGGATTACCGCATACTGCCGCATTGTGGCAACCGAATTCTTTCAGATTAGCCACGGATTCTTTGTTGATTACAAAGAAATATTTGTATATCGGCAGACATTTGCGATAGAGCCATCCGTACCATTTGTAGAAGATGGATTTGCGCGTGATCTTTGCGGAGACGAGGTAAGTGTCGATATTTCGCTCTTTAAGTACGTGCAGATAATTGAACCAATATTCCGACACGATAAACAGGGCTTTAGAGGGTCTGATTATGTCAAGAAACGCTTTGGCATTCTTGTTGGTGTCGAAAGGCAGATAATACAGGTAATCGATATTAGGATGATTATCCTTCAATGCCTCATATCCGGTAGGGGAGAAGAACGTGAATACAATCTGCATACCGTGGTTTTTCAATTCGGCTATGAGGGGGCGCGCTATAGAATATTCACCTAAAGACGAAGCGTGGAGCCACACTGTGGGCTTGTCGGCATCTTTGGTATAAGTGTCTTTTACGTGCTGCAATAAGTGCTTTTGCCCGCGCAAAAATCTATAGAATTTGCGCGGGTGGCCTTCCGGCACTGCACTACCTGCTATCTCAATCATAGAAGATAGTGTGTTGATTACTGCACTATATAGCAACATGCTTTCTCTACATATTGGCGCCAACCGAAGTTGGCATTTCCTTTAAGCGGATGCAAAGTTACGCAAAATTATACATTCTATCACCTTTACGCGACAAAAAAATAAATTTTATGGCAAATATTGTCGTTTTTGGGTGGCGTTTATGCATACAAAGATGTTTAACGTGCAATATTCAGGTGGTCAATTCTGGCGTTTTCTTTCTCAAATTCCCGATGATGTCGGTTATTCTCTGTTTCACGTAGTCAGGATTTTTGTACACGTCCATTGTCCATATGTGCAAGATATTCCAGTTAAGGAGTCTTAGCACTGTAGGCTGTACGATTTCCCTGTCGCGCATGGTCTTTGTGGAATAATAGGCCGGCCCATCAAGCAAAATGCCGAGCAGATATCCTGAAGGCTCATCTGGATTTTTTATGGCAAAGTCTATTTTGAATTTAGAGCTGCCTACGCCCATGTCGAAGTCATATCCGGCATCTCTGAGCATCTTTTCGATAGAGTGCATCACATGGTCTTGACTGTAATGAACGGCTGTCGGGATAGAGGCGGTAGAGGGGTGATCCGACCCGTTGGCGGCATATTTAAGGAATTGTTTTAGCCCTACGACACCAAGAGCATTGGTGCGTCGCTCGTCTATCTGGTCGGGGAGTAATGACGAGAATACCATCATCTCCTGGCGAGCGCGTGACACAGCCACATTGAGTCGTCGTTCGCCTCCGGTATTGTTTAGCGGACCGAAATTCATCGATACTTTACCATTGATGTCCGGGCCATATCCCACGGAGAATAATATCACATCGCGCTCATCGCCCTGCACGTTCTCCAGATTTTTTACGAATATAGGTTCTTTGCCATGGTATGCGCGCTTCTCAAGCATGGGGTCTTTGGCAAGTTCGGCATTTAGCGTATCCTCTATCTTGTCTTGCTGTATTTTGCTGAATGCCACGATACCGATAGATTGTTTGGAAAGCTCGGGGTCTGATAGTCGGTGTATCACTTCCGCCACTATAGCTTCCGCCTCAATGGTATTGGTGCGCGAGTGGCTGCGGTCGTATATGCCATCGACTTTTCTAAGCGTCACTTTCGATACCATATTATCTGTTGAGGGGAATGTGATTAGCTTGCCGTCGTAATATTGGTTATTGCTGAAAGTTATAAGGCTTTCATGCTTGCTTCGGTAGTGCCATATGAGGTGCATCGACGGCATCGATAGAGCTATACAGTCGTCGATCACGCTCTCCATATCATCTATATGCGATTCGTCATCGCCTACGGCAGAGGTTGAGAAAAACGAGGTAGGAGGCATTTGCTTGGGGTCGCCCACCACAATCAGCGACTTGCCTCTGGCGATGGCACCCACAGCTTCGCTTGTGGGCATCTGTGAGGCCTCGTCGAAAATCACGATGTCGAATTTCGGAGCGTCGAGGCTTATATACTGAGCCACAGAGATGGGACTCATAAGCATACAAGGGCTTAGTTTGGGCAGCAGAGTGGGCATTTGGTCGATTATAGAGCGTATAGATTTGCCTCGTCCGCGGCTTTTGATGCATTTTTTTAGCTGGGTCAGTTCGGTCATGTCCTTTGTGCGCTTTCCCTTTACCGGAAGGTTTGATGCCAGCCTGTGATATAGGGCATCCTTGCTCAGCTCCTTAAGTTTGTGGGTGAGAGAGCGGTATTTTTCGATGGATGCGTCAAGCATTTGGCTTTTGAATAGAGCCAGATGTTTGTTATTGTTAATCAGTAATTCGGCTTTTTGCATATAAAACCCTTTTGTAAATGATGCTATTATTTGTTTTACGGGGTTTTCGAGGGAAAGACAATCCGATAGGTCATGATCAATGAGCTTTTCTATTCCGTCGATATACATTCTCAGCAGTATCCAGTCGGAAAGCAAGTGCATATTATCGTTCCATAGCTTTAGTTTGTCTAAAAGCCCGGGTATATCGTTGTCGGCATTGATTCTCATGTCCATAAGAGTGTTGAGTTTGTCCACACTCTTGTGAAGATTGTTTCTATTCTCCAGAAGCGCATGGTTGATGTCCAATGCCTCGGTGGCTTTTCGCTTATCCATGGTATCGGCTATGTCGGCTGATTTTTCCATATTTTCATCCGACAAGAATGATCCTGGTACGTTTATGCCTTCGTCGTTCCTGTATTTAGCGGCGGTATCTATGGTATTCAGCGTAAGCTCCATATTATCCCATGATGAATATTCGTCGATTTCGCCGAATAGGAGACGGAGCGATTCTTCGGATTCCTTATATTTACTAATTTTAGCGTTGTAATCGTCGATATTATTTAGTATGCCTGATATATCGCTATGACGTATCCTCTGCCTGCTCGGCGGTAATTGCCTGATGAAATCTTTACGTTTGAAATACCGCGGTATAAACCATTGGTCTTCCACATAATTCCATTTTTCCCTCAATTCGCCGGTTTTGAGGTCAACGAAAGCCGGTGAATATGTATCTGCAATCATGGAGCGAAGTTCTATAGCCCCGTGTATGGAGGAAAGAGATCTACGCAGAGGCGGTATTCTGTCGGGCTTATCGGCATAAAGGATTACGTGCCTGTTGACTATGGGTGACCGCAGAACACAATCCATCTTAGACAATTCCAGTGCAAGATTGTCAGACTGTACGGGCATGAATCCCCAAAGATCGGTGAACTTACGTTGAGCTTCCAAATATGCGTCACAGTATTTTAACGCTTCGGGTACGAGCTCGCGCAATGACTGTGCCGCCGACTCGAAACCGCTGTGGATATTGATATCTTTCAGCGGATGATGAGCCGGATTGCCTATGGCATCGATCAGAGGCCCCAGTTCTTTTATTTTGTCAATGATATCTGCGAATTTTTCGGGTGTCATGCTTTGGATGGTTGAGTATGAAAGGGAAAGCGGTCGATCGCAGTGAGCGGCTGACAGATACCTTTCGATACATTCATAAAGCGAGAACCCGTTTTTGTCTTTATAGTGCATAGCATTGACGATGGCAAGAAGTTCTTTGCGGGTCTTGAACACCTTTTCCGACATGGTCTCATATTCGGTTGACTCCACGTCATGCGACACTTCAAGCACATTCTCCATTTGCTGAAGGAAATGCTGCTTGGTGGCTTTGTTGGAATGAAGCTCAAGGCAGAACGGCGAGAGCCCGATTTTGTCAAGCCGTTCCTTTACAACTACGAGGGCGGCCATCTTCTCTGCCACGAAGAGGACGCGCTTCCCTTGATATAGGGCATTGGCTATGATGTTGGTGATGGTCTGCGATTTTCCAGTGCCCGGAGGCCCATGCAGAATAAAGCTTTTGCCTTCGCCGGATGCGATTATGGCCTCAAGCTGTGAAGAATCCACATCGATAGGTATTGCGAAATCGGCCGGTTTGCTGGATGAGTCGATTTTACGGACGTCAATGTCGGATGTGTCGCTGATATCCATTGACAGGTTTCCGTCGATAAGCGATGCCACTATCTCTTGCTGTTGTATCTGTTCCGGATGTGTGTGGAGGTCGTTCCACATCACGAATTTATTAAAAGAGAAAAGCCCGATTATCGACTCTTCTATCACGTTCCATCCCTTTTTGTATCTTATCTTCTCTCTTACTATAGTTAAGATTTTTTTTATGTCTACTCCGTGCTCATCGGTTGGCAGCTGCGACAATACGCTTAGGTCCACATCGTGCTGTTGGCGCAGCAGCTCGGATAGCGTGACGTTGAGCATTGTCTCCTCGTCGCGGGCACGTATGGTGTACACTCCGCCCAACGATCTGCCTATTTCTATAGGCACCATGATTAGAGGGGCGAATCTGGGTTCGTCGCTGCCCGCGCTTTCGTACCATTTCAGCAATCCAAGCACAAGGTACAGATTGTTGGCTCCGTTTTCCTCAAGGGCAGTGCGCGATGTGCGGTATATGTGTTTAAGGGCGCTATGAAGATTATCTTCAGAAAGGAATGTGAATAGCCTTTTTTTATTCAGGCCCTCGTCCACGCAGGCTTTGGCGTTCATGAAATCCAATGATGTGAAAAATCCCTTTTCACCGGGTTTTGGAGTGTCATCCAAAGGGTAGGGCTGAAGACTGAAATTAGCGCCGTCGGCTATTGCATCCTCGATGGTGTCGATATCGAATGTGAGCAGGTGAATCACCCTGCGTCCAGATCTTATGTTTAGCAATGAGTTGCGGAGCGTGAAGTCAAGGAGCTTTCTCTCCCAGATGGTGTATTTGGTCACTTGCGGGGAGTCGGCGTCAATGTTCGTGAGGTCGTATCTGTCAAGTTGCCTCACCGACACCGGGGCGATATCGTGAGAGGCTTCGTCATTTTCTATCTGCCATGCTCCGTCGTTCTGTCTTATTCTCAGGGGCAATGGGCGCACCTGGTTGATGCGTGTGCGGTACACATCCACGAAACATTCAAACTCTGCGCTGTTTCTGAGTTGGGCATTGGCTTTGGTGCATGCTTCCTCGAAGTCAATGGGCGAGGTGCCTGTGAGGTAGGTGGTCTCCACCGCTACTATTTCGCTTATCCCATCGGATATGCATTTGAGGAGGAAGTCGGCATCATCGCTCACCGATTGTGTATGGCAGTCCTTTACGAGCCATGCTCCCGCGAAGCAGTGTCCTTGTGTAAGGATCAACAGCGGGTTTAGCCCGACAGCTTCCAAACACGAAGCGAAGAGCAGCGACAGATCCACACAAGTGCCGAGTTTCTCTTCAAGCACCTTATCGGCAAGCCTTATGCGCTGTCCGGTGGTCTCGAAGCTTGCGGGTGCGGTGATGTAAGATATTCCTTCATTTCTTATGGCCTCGTATATCGCGGCCACTTGGCATCTTGCTCTGTTGACATTGCCGGAGATGTATGCGTCAAAGGCATCATCGCCGGTAAGTCGTTGCAGGGCTGTTCGGGCATTGGCTATAACCTTTGATATCAAAGGATGGTTAGGGGTAACAAAAGCAGCCAACAGATCAGGTCTTATTACCGAGCCGATCCATTGGTCATAGGCCATGATGAGGGTGGGGTATTCATTGCTGAAAACGTCGGTGCCGTCGATGCTGAGGGTTATGGTGAATGAACTGCCGATACCTTCGGTGAGTTCCAGGAGCTTAGATGGATTGAGCTTTAGTGTAATCTTCTTATGGAGGTCGCATGATTCGCCGGGCATTATAGTGTCGATTTCAGTAGACGTTTCGGTGATGTATTCCCCAAAAATCCTAATTTTCACTCTATGCCATGGCGATTCGTCGCAATTGGAGAGTAAGATAGCAGCGAATGTATCGAATTTGTTCAGATTGAGGGCTAAATTGGCAAACGGGTAGTACTGAAATGCAAATTCTCCATTCGGGGTCACTATCTTTTCTGTTATATGCTGTAGCTCCATATATTTCTATTCCTCAAGAAATTGTTACCTGTTGATTAATTAGTGTCCTTTTGGTCTTCTGACGAGTCGTTTGACGCAAAGTGACAGATTAAAGATTTCCTTACGATTTTTTCATATTCTGCAAAATTAGCTAAAAATATTCATACATACTATAAAAATTATGCTAATTTGTGTATATCAGGCAAATTTTATGACATAGGGATAATAAATTTGGATATGCAGAAAATAAATGTTTACTTTGCATAAATTTTAAACCAATGATTATGTTTGATAGACCATTACAGTTTGTGCCATATTACAAAAGTGTGATTTGGGGAGGCGATAAGATCGCTGATTATAAGGGCGAGGCTATTGGCCTTGACAATGTGGGAGAGAGCTGGGAAATCTCAGCTGTGCCGGGACATGAGTCGGTAGTGGCTACCGGCGATTTTAAGGGTAGGAAGCTCACTGAGTTGGTGGATGAGTACGGAGCTGACTTCTTGGGTGCGGAGGTGTCGAAGCGGTGCGGTAAGGAGTTCCCTCTTCTTATCAAGATAATAGACGCCCGTCAGGATTTGTCGGTGCAAGTGCATCCCGATGATGCTTTGGCTCGCACACGCCATGGCTCGGCAGGCAAGACGGAAATGTGGTATATCATCGATCGTGTGCCGGGGTCCAAAATCTATACAGGACTCAAAGCACAGCTTACGCCTGATGATTATACATATCGTATTGCAGATAATACCATAATGGATGTTGTAGCCGACCATGCATCGGAGCCTGACCAGTTTTATTTCGTGCCCGCGGGTACTATTCATGCCATTGGCGCGGGTAATCTGCTCGCAGAGGTACAGCAGACGAGCGACATCACATACCGTGTATACGATTATGACCGCCGCGATGCTGCCGGTAATCCCCGCGAATTGCACACTGCTCTTGCCAAGGATGCTATAGATTATCGTTACCCTAACGATATCAAGCCCACCGCCACCGTGTATGCATCTACTACATGCGGCGCTGTGAAATCGGATTATTTTACCACTGACTTTCTATGTCTTTCTTCAGGTGATGAGTTTGCGGTGGATAATCATGGACGCACATTTGCTATTGTGATTGTGTCGAAAGGTACTGTCGATATCACTCTCGCATCTGGCGAAGTGCTTAATTATAAAAAAGGTGACACGCTGCTTATGCCTGCCGGCATGAAGCCATGTGTTATTTCCGGAGAGGGTAATGCACTGCTTGTCACCTGTTGATTATAGTTATAAATTAAAGGATTTGTGCATTTTTCCCATCATTAGGCAGTGTGATGCAACTATTATAGAGGAAAGAAGATGCCAATAAAATAGCCGTTTGCCAAATATCCTATTTGAAGATATGACTAAATTTTTATTTACTATCCTAATCCTGCTATCAGCCGCGTCACAGGCACGCTCGCAGTCGGGAACTTTGCCGGTGATACACATCGACACCGACGGCGGTGTGCCGATTACGTCAAAGACGGTGTATGTAGGAGGTTCATATTGGGTTGAATCCAATGGATATGAGCTGGCCGAAGGATTCGGTACAGAGGAGGCACCTCTTCGCCTTGAAATACGCGGACGCGGGCACTCATCGTGGAGCGGAGAAAAGAAGCCATACAAACTCAAGCTCTCAGAAAAGACACCCCTTCTCGGTATGCCCAAAAACAAACACTGGGCTCTCCTCAAATATTTCGAGCCCAACACGGCCGGACTTCTTCTCGGCGATGCCTTCGGCATGGCGTGGACTGCCCACCAGCACCCTGTAGAGGTTGTGCTCAACGGCAACTATATAGGACTATACGAACTCACCGAAACCAACCGTATCAGCTCCAACCGCTTGGATATATGGGAACAGCCTAACAACAACGACGACCCATCCACTGTGGATGGAGGGTGGCTAATCGAAGTTGACAATTATTACGAATCCACACAAGTATCAGTCAAGGACAATGGTCTTACAATGCGAGTAACCTACCATTCACCCGACGAACTCACAGCCTTGCAGTCAAACTGGCTAAAAACTAATATGCAGACCCTATGCGATGCTATTTATGATAAAAGCCAAGGACGCTGGCAAGATATGCTTGATGTGGAATCTATAGCCAAGTACTTCATCATATCAGAAATCATGGACAACCCCGATGCCTTTCATGGCAGCTTCTACCTACACCGTGACCTTGGGATTGACACCAAATGGGTAGCCGGACCGCTTTGGGACCTTACTTGTCTGATGCGAGAGAAAACCGACTATACATTCCGCATGAAAGCCTCGTACTCGTTCACACCGCATCTTATAAAAGGACTGATTTCCGACCCTGAATTCTGCGCTGCCGTGCATAAGGCATGGGGAGAGTTCTACCCCGAAGTGGCGGAAGCGTGGATACAAGATGTAAAATCGCGCTTCTTCTACAACGATGCGCTGATGCTGGAATACGACCGCTGGACCTATAGCAACCATCTCACACAGCAAGAGCGTGTAGAGAATCTGTGCATGTGGATTGAGGGCAACATGGCATGGTTTGACAAGAATCTGCCTGGCGACTCTGCGGGAATCATGGATGCGGTAATCGATCGTGATGAGGACGGTATAATGTACGACCTCTCCGGACGACGCGTAAGCGACGGCTATAAAGGCTTCTACATAAAGAACGGCAAAAAATACTTTTCACGATAAAAATCTTTGAGCATATAACGCTTCATATGCACAAATACCCGAATTTCGTGACAGAGATTCGGGTATTTTGTGCTTATTCCGATATTTTTTTGTAATTTTGCCAAAAATTTCACGAAAAACTTTCTTTTCGGGAAATTTATTAGGACATTCAAATATTAGGACATTCAAAAATCAAAAAAACAGATAGACAAATGAAACTACTTGAAGGAAAGACAGCCCTTATCACAGGCGCTGCCCGCGGTATCGGTAAGGCTCTTGCCGTTCGTTTCGCACAAGAAGGCGCCAACATCGCTTTCACCGACCTTGTAATCGATGACAACGCTAAAGCCACAGAAGCTGAAATCGAAGCACTCGGCGTTAAGGCCAAGGGATACGCATCCAACGCTGCCAATTTCGAAGAGACCAAAGAAGTGGTGGCTAAAGTGATGGAAGACTTCGGACGCATCGACATCCTCGTTAACAACGCCGGAATCACCAAAGACGGCCTTATGCTGCGCATGACCGAAGCACAGTGGGATGCCGTAATCGCTGTCAACCTGAAGAGTGCTTTCAACTTCATCAACGCTGTACTGCCCATCATGATGCGCCAGCGCAGCGGATCTATCATCAATATGGCTTCTGTAGTGGGTGTACACGGCAACGCCGGTCAGGCCAACTATGCAGCTTCCAAAGCCGGACTTATCGCCCTCGCCAAGAGTATAGCACAAGAAGTGGGTTCGCGCAATATCCGCGCCAACGCTATCGCTCCCGGATTCATCGAGACAGCCATGACTGCTGCCCTCCCCGAAGAAGTGCGTGCAGAGTGGACCAAGAAAATTCCTCTTCGCCGCGGCGGAAAGGTAGAGGATATCGCCAATGTGGCCACATTCCTCGCTTCAGATATGTCAAGCTATGTCACCGGCCAGGTAATCCAGGTCGACGGTGGCATGAACATGTAATTTGGCTTAATCATCAAATAAGAAAGGAGCGGATATCCGCTCCTTTCTTATTTGATGATTTTCGAGAATATTCGAAAGCCAACGAAAATCTTCGGTGTGCCTATTGTGAAAAGCTGCCGAAAATCTAAGAAGAATATTTTTATTTGAGAGTCCCGGCTTCAGCCTGCTGCACCATTTCGGGGCTGGCTGTGATGTAAATCTCCACACGGCGATTCTGCGCGCGACCTTCAGGGGTATCGTTAGATGCCACATAATCCGACATAGGTATGCCCTTAGCCGCTATACGACTCGGCGCAACACCCTTGCTTACAAGGAAAGCCTCTACGGCATCGGCACGTGCAGTGGATACGCGCTCATTGGCCTCCATGGTGCCGGTATTGTCGGTGAATCCGAAAATCTGCACGTCGGTGCCTGTATTGTTGTTGAGGTTTTGAGCGAAGTTTGTAAGGTCAGTCTGGGCTTGGGTTGTGAGTGTTGACTTGCCGGTAGGGAACAGGATACCGCCGTCGAAAGTCACCTTGATAGCGCGAAGACCGTTCTGGTCGGTAGTCTCCTCCACTTTAGCCTGCTGAGCCAACTGGGCCTCCAGTTCTTTCTGCTGTTTATCCATACGTTGCCCGATAAGAGTGCCTGCGCCTGCGCCAACGGCAGCACCGATGGCCGAGCCTATTCCAGCTCCCTTGCCTCCACCTATAATTGCGCCAAGACCAGCACCGAGAGCAGCACCGCCACCGCCACCGATAAGGGCACCCTTTCCGGTGTTTGTCATAGAGCTGCAGGATGTCTCACCCACGAGCAGTGACCCGCAAATCACAGCGAGACCCACATAACGAAGAAGTTTCATAACTCTGTTTTTTTAATTAGTAAATATGATAAATGTTTTTATGTATTCTTACGCATTCCCTTTAAAAGAATGTGCAAAGTTAAACATTATCTATAAAGAAAAAAATTATCCTTGCTATTTGTTCGTTTTTTTACCATATTTTTAAAGTTATTTAGTTTTATACCGTCTATATTCGAAATAAAACGCGTACCTTTGTATAATAATTTGTGTCATAAAACCAATTTAACGATATATCACTATGCGTTTTCTTAAACCATCGCTTCTTCTTGCCGGTATGATGGCTTCAGCGCCTGCATGGGCAGAAACCATTGACATCGACAGATTCTTCTTATACTCCACAAAATCCACTCCTTGTGTGGTGCTTGGCGACACATTAGGCGTAAAGCCGGATCTTGATCCGATTAACTCCACGCCTAATGTACCGCTGGATCATCAGCAGCTTGTCAAGGCCTCGCAGATAGCCAAAGTTGTGGGCAAGCAATCATCATATGTCACACTCACCGCACGATTTGACAATAGGGTCTATACCGAGGCAACGGTAAAAATCGACGGTATAGAATTATACAAAGCTGCTCTTGATGGCGACGAGTTCGGAGGCGGGGACGCTGTGCTGAAGCCCGGCACGCACACCCTCACCATCACATATCAGACAGATGGCAAGACTAACGATAAGCCCTCTGTGCAAATCGAGACTGAAAAAGAAGGCGTGATAACCCCGGTATATGACAGCAAACGCCTGGTGTCGCTTGACGACTTCCTTTACGGTGAGCGTATTTTGGGCGCGGAGATGTCGCCTTCAGGCAATTACATAATAGCCACTTACTCCGACACAGATGAAAGCGGTAAAAAAGACTACACACAGAAGCTCTTTGACGCACATACCGGTCAACTGAAAATGACCCTTCAGGAAATGATGAGCTGGATGCCGAAATCCGAAAAGATGTGGGTACAACGCAGCGATTTCCACCGCGGCAACTACATAGCGGTGATAGACCCCGCCACTATGGCCGAAACGGTGCTTGCCACTCATATACCGGAGGGCAATTTTATGGTAGGACCTACGGAGGACTTCCTTATCTACAGGATGGAACGGAAAGGGCCGGAAGAGGATAAAGAGGTGTACAGGGTAATCGAACCCGAAGACCGCCAACCGGGATGGCGCGACCGCGCATATCCGGCCATATACCGATTCACAGACAAACGATTGATGCCCCTTGTACAGAGCAAGCATAATGTGGAAATGCTCGATATCACAGATGACGGTACGAAACTGCTGCTCATCGCATCATCGCGCCGAATTACTAAGCGACCCACCACGCTTTACAGCGTGATACAGCTCGACCTCAATACTATGCAGGCCGACACCTTGATTAACAACGATGGATTCGTATCGCTTGCATATTATACGCCGGATGCCAGGAATCTTGTGGTGTCAGGTTCGCCAGAATCATTCGGAAGGGTAGGGTGCACATTGCCCGACGATGTCATTCCCAGCAATTTTGACATGCAGCTTTATATGCTCAATATAGCTGACAAAAGCGTGCGACCTCTCACACGTGAGTTCAACCCAAGCGTGGAGGGAAGCCGATGGAGCCGCATCGACGATAAAATCTACCTCACCGCTGAAGACAGAGACAAAAAAACACTCTACCGTATTGACCCCGCCACAGCGGAGTACTCGCAAATCCTACTGCCCGAAAATGTAATTGAAGGATTCTCTATGCCAAAGTCAGAATCTACTACCATCACATGGTGGGGACAGGGCGAGAACAATCCCGATGGGCTTTATACCCTTGACACAACCACAGGCAAATCCACGCTCATCGACCGCCCGTCACATGACCGTGTGGCCGATATCAGACTCTCGTCAAGCCACGACTGGACATTTGCCACCTCCAGAGGCTACACAGTGTACGGAGTGTATTATCTCCCGGATAATTTTGACTCATCGAAATCATACCCGCTCATAGTGAATTATTATGGTGGCTGCTCTCCCAGCACACGCTCGTTTGAGAGCCGGTATCCCCTGCATCTTTACGCTTCGCTCGGGTATGTGGTGCTACAGCTCCAGCCCAGCGGTGCCACAGGCTTCGGTCAGGAATGGTCGGCCCGTCATGTCAGTACCGCCGGCAAGGGTGTGGCAGAAGATATCATCGAAGCCACGAAGCAATTCTGCAAGGAGATGCCATATGTCAATACCGACAAAATCGGATGTATCGGAGCATCGTACGGCGGATTCATGACCCAATATCTTCAGACTCAGACCGACATCTTCGCCGCTGCCATATCTCATGCCGGCATAAGCGACCATACAAGCTATTGGGGCGAGGGATACTGGGGATACACATATAGCGAGACTTCTATGGGCAACGACCTGCCATGGACATCGCCTGACTTATATGTGAAGCAGAGCCCGCTATTTAACGCCGACAAAATCACTACACCTATACTCTTCCTTCACGGCGACGCGGACACCAATGTGCCCGTGGGCGAGAGCATACAGATGTTTACTGCCCTGCAGCGTCTGGGCAAAGAGTCGGCTATGGTGCTTGTGAGCGGACAGAACCACCACATCACCGATTTCTCAAAACGCAAGAAATGGCAAGACACTATTTTCGCATGGTTCGCAAAATACCTGCAGGATGATGCATCTTGGTGGAAATCAATGTACCCCGACCACAACTTGTAAATCGCAGAAAACCCATAATAGAATTAAAATAAAAATACGACAAAAATATTGTGCAAAAAAAATTTGCATATTAAAACATAAACACGTAACTTTGTGTTACTATTACAAAGGCAAGAGAGCCAAAGCTGAGAAATACTCATACATTAAATAATGATACGGGTTAATGTACGCCGGTATTATCAGACTCACTTTAAATATATTACCACATCAAAGCGGATCGGGAAACTCTTCAATTATATCCTAAATTCCGAGACAAGCTTCCATCCCAATGGCGGGCCCCAAATATAGCCTTGGCTATATTGCCTTAGTGCCAGGCGGATTACAAAGGGCTGGCAGCACTCAAATCCTGTCTTTTCGGAGTTTCATCACATCCTTTGGTGTGGTATTTTTTTATTTTGCGTTCTCTTACCGAAAAATTTACTAACTTTGTCCTCTGAAAGCGATTTAGCTTTTTTATGTTTAAGCATCATGATATAGTCAAATGTCAGAAATAATAAAATATCACGACGTCACACTTTTGCGTAAAGAGCATGTAGTGCTCAAGCATGTTGACTTCAGCGTGGGCAAGGGCGAATTTGTATACCTTATAGGCAAGGTGGGCGCAGGCAAGAGTACGCTGCTCAAATCGCTGTACGCTGATGTGCCTATAGATGACGGTGATGCCAAGGTGCTTGACTTTTCGCTCAATACCATCAAGCGCAGACATATACCATACCTGAGACGCAAAATAGGCTTTGTGTTTCAGGATTTCCAGCTGCTGATGGACCGCAATGTGTATTCAAACCTCGAATTTGTGTTGCGCGCCACGGGCTGGAAGGATAAAACCGGCATAGAAGAACGCATCGATGAGGTACTCGCCTCCGTGGGCATGGCCGATAAATCCTACAAGATGCCACACGAACTTTCAGGCGGCGAGCAACAGCGCATCGTGATAGCCCGTGCATTGCTCAACAAGCCCGAACTGATACTCGCCGACGAGCCCACAGGCAATCTCGACCCTGATACCGGTGACCTCGTTATACACCGTCTTCACTAAATAGCACAAACAGGTACGGCAGTGATAGTGGCAACCCACAACCATAATCTGCTCATGCAATATCCCGGGCGTGTGATTAACATCAAAGACGGTAAATGCGTCGAATAAAGACAATTCCATTAAATCATAATTTAACCGAATGAACAAGATCCTGCCTATCTTTATTTTCATAGCCACAAGTATAAGCTCCTATGCGCAGGCCATACTCGGATTTCCAGGCGAAAGCGCGGCCTCGGTAGGTATTTATGTTAAGGATATATCCACCGGAAAAGTAGCAGTAAGCCACGAATCCGGTAAGGCATTGGTGCCGGCAAGCGTGATGAAGTCCGTAACCGCCGCCTCAACCCTCTCCACCCTTCCCGGCGATTTCCGCTTCGCTACGGATGTGTATCTCACAGGTAATATCTCCGACAGAGTGTGTACAGGCAATCTTATAATAGAAAGTTGCGCTGACCCCACTATCGACAGCAAATATTTTGAGGATGACTATTCAGAATTTGCTCTTGAGATACGAAACGCACTTCGCCATGAAGGCATAGACTCTATCCGCGGCAAGATAGTGATACGCCAGTCGCTGACGGATGAGGGATGTATACCCCAATGGCAAATTGATGATGTGGCATGGCCTTATGGTGCCGGACTGTACGGCTTTAACTTCGCCGACAATGCTTTCCGTCTATGGCCGCTTACCGGAGTCACGGAGCCGTATATACCCGATCTCACGGTGCAGGTAAAATATGCTGAATCATCCGACTTGGTTCGCGGCATCAACTCCAATAATCTTATAGCTTATGGGCCGCGTACCGCCAACAAAAACTGGATGATGCGTTCGGCCATGCCCAATCCGGCCAAGGCATATCAGCATCTTCTCGAGAAAAGTCTTAACAGAGCCAATATAGCCATCGGCAATAACCCTGTGCCTGAAAACGGCGACAGGACACTGCTCTTGACCCACCATTCTCCCTCGCTTTGCGAAATATTGCGGGTAATGATGGTGGAGAGTCACAACCTCTATGCCGAAGCTATGCTTAGGACCCTTGCACCCGGCAAATCGCGTAAGAAGGCTATAGAGGCAGCAATTGATATTTGGAAAGGCCGAAACGTGTCCACTTCATATAATCTCATACTCGACGGTAGCGGCTTGGCAAGAGCCAACAGACTGCGACCCGAATTTTTAGGTGAGGTTCTGGCTTGGATGGCGAAAAGCCAATACTCCGCAGAGTATGTGTCGCTGTTTCCCAAAGCAGGTGAGGAAGGTACTGTAAAAGGACTGCTCGCCAAGACTCCGCTTAAAGGCAAACTTGCTTTAAAATCAGGGAGCATGAATTCAGTGCAGTGCTATGCCGGGTATAAGATTGATGCCTCGGGTAAGCCCACACATGCAGTGGTGATTATGATCAACGGTTTCTTCTGTAGCCGTGCGGAGCTGCGCAAAGCCATCGAGAAATTTCTTGTCACTCAATTTCATACTTACTAATAATTATACGACATTTAATTATGCGACAATTGGATACTTTACTCCGTCTTAACCTTGAAATCGACGGCGCGCTGCGTACTAATGCAGCCCGCCACTCTGATGACGCTCTTAAGCTGCTTGAAGAAAAGGTGGCGGAATTCAATACTGCTTTCGAAGATTATGTCAATAGCTCCGACTCTCAGGAAGATTCGGAGTCTCAATTAACAAGTGCTGACGATCAGTTCATGCTTGACAACTCAGCCACCATAAAGCAGGATACACAGAGAGTGGAGGATGCTATTGCCGGAAACATCGCCAAAGACATCACAAAAGCCTTTACCCTCAACGACAAATTCAGGTTTCTCAGAGGCCTTTTCGGCAACGACCAAGAAGATTTCAACAACACCCTTCACCGACTTTCGGCTATTGAATCGCTTGACGAGGCATACGATTATCTCCTTAACGATCGTGAGTGGGATGTGGATGACGAAGAGGTACAAGCTTTCATATCAATTATTGCTAACCATTTCAATGAGGCATAATGTCAGGTAAGCTATACATCGTGCCCACCCCTGTGGGCAATTTGTCGGACATGACGCCAAGGGCCGTGGAGGTGCTTTCGAAGGCCTCGCTTATTCTTGCGGAGGATACGCGCACAAGTAGTGTGGTGATGAGAAAATTCGGCATCAACACCCCAATGGCAAGTTTTCATAAATTCAACGAACACGCTGCCACAAAGCCGATACTCGACAGGATAGAGGCGGGCGAGACCATCGCGTTGGTGTCGGATGCGGGCACGCCAGGCATTTCAGACCCCGGATTCATGTTGTCGCGCGAATGTCGTTTTCGCGGCATAGAGGTGGAAACCTTACCCGGAGCTACCGCTTTTGTGCCTGCTTTGGTGAATTCTGGGTTGCCTTGCGACAGATTTGTTTTTGAGGGCTTTCTGCCACAAAAAAAAGGACGGCAGACGCGCCTTGGCATCCTTGCGTCGGATTCTCGTACTTTTATCATATACGAGTCGCCGCTCCGGCTTGTAAAGACTCTGCAGCAGCTATCAGAAGTGTGCGGCCCTGATCGGCTCGCCTCGGTATCGAGGGAGATATCTAAAGTGTATGAAGAGACAGTGAGAGGCACACTCGCAGAGCTTACTACCCACTTTACCGAAAATCCTCCCAAAGGGGAAATCGTAGTGGTGATAGGCGGAAATAATAATGAGGACATGCCGAAAGTGCACGAAAACAAATACAAGGATAAAAACGTTTAGTTTTAAGTGTTGAATGTGTCTCAATAAGAATTATACGGTATATTGAGGTACATTCGGTGCAAAACTCATTGCTAATAAAGCCACAACTCTTAAAATCTTTATTTTTTCAACTAAAAAGTAATATTTATGAAGAGAACCTTTTTTTACGGGATTATAGCACTATCCCTCATGTCTACTTCCTGCAACAATAAAGAAACGCAGCAAGCACTTGCCGACCAGGAAGCACTTAACGCTGCCACAAAAGAAGAACTTCAGGCAGCGATATCCGAACGTGACGAGCTTCTTGACCTCGTGAATGAAATTACCCTTAGCATTGACAGTATCCGTAATGTTGAGCAGATTATTACTGTTAACGGTTCCACCGGTGAACTTAGTACCAAGACCACAATCTCCAACGATCTTGAAACCATCAAATCCACTCTTTCGGAGCGTCGCCAACGACTTGCCGCCCTCGAAGCCAAACTTAAAGACTCTAAGATTTCAAACAGCAAGCTCCTTACCACTATAGAGAGCCTGAAAAAGCAAATCGACGAGCAGACACGGCAAATCGAGACCCTTACGGCCAATCTCGAAACTGCTAACAAGCGCGTAGCTGAACTCGGCACACAAGTTGACTCTTTAAGCACTACCGTACGTACCGTGACCGACGAGCGCGATGTGGCTCAGGCTCAAGCCGTGGAAGAAGCCAACAAGGCCAACGAATGTTTCTATGCTATAGGCAGCAAGAAGGAACTCAAGGAGCATAATATAATAGAAAGCGGATTCCTGCGCAAAACCAAAGTGTTACCTTCCGATTTTGATAAGTCGTTCTTTATACAGGCTGACAAACGTACTCTCACCGACATATCTTTACATTCCACTAAAGCTAAAGTTGTGTCCACGGCCCAACCTCAAAGCTCGTATCAGATAGTGGATATTAACGGTCAAAAGGTATTGCGTATCACTAATCCCTCAGCTTTCTGGGGCACCTCAAATTACGTGGTAATCCAAATCGACTAATAAGGGGCAGCAATTTTAGCTACACGTCAACCATAAAAAAGTTAAGGGCGACTTTTAGTCGCCCTTAACTTTTTTATAGTTGGATATCATAATTTATCAAAGAAATTCGTGCATTTTATCCTCCATTAGTAAAGGATGTAGGTGGTAAGTGGGGAGAGGTCACCTTGAATCATTCTATTCTTTACGGTAAATGAGGTATTATATACAGCGTCGGTGTATGTACCGTCGGCAAGAGTGGTGGGCATATCCAACTTTTCCTGATTATTGGAGAAGTTGACAAGTGCAGCGCCTGCTTTTCCCCTTATAACCTCCGCAACAGCGCCGTCTTCAGAGAAAATAATGGTTTCAGGCTGTCCTGACATCTGATGACGGAATTTGTTGACAGCTACAACCTCCGGATGGAAATACTCATCATTGCCGCGTGCGCCTATACGGTTATTACCCCAATAATTCTCTCGTGTGCTTCCAGCCGGGCGACTATAGAATAGAGGAGTGCCATGCTGGCGAGCGGTGAGGAATACCCAGCCGGTACGTATCTGCTCATCGGTAAGTCCGGCTGACTCATGCTCGTTGCAGTAGGTATCATGGCTCTCTACCCAAGTCACTAATTTTTCAGGGGCCACAGGATGATGCCAGTTCAGCAGACTGTCAGCGTTCACATTACCTGCTTCAAGCACATTGCGCAGAGCATGACCATAAGCACTCGCAGTGAGCAACATATAGTCGGCATACTCTGTCTCTTTCACATTTTTGTCCTGAAGAACCTCACCATATATAAACAAGCTGTCGGCTGGCAATGCGAGTTGTACTCCGTCCACAGCTTCGCGGCCGGTGGCCACATCCCAAAAATTATTCCTTTCAGCTTTAGGATCCTTTGGATCGGAAGGCAGACCTATATGCTTGGCTGTGTCGTATCTGAAGCCGCGAACACCAAGCGACAACAGATCATTGACATACTGCATATAATATTTCTGGAAGTCAGGATTCTCAGTGTTCACGTCAGGCAGACCGCCCATTTCACCCGTAGTACACTGCAAACGGTCATTATAATCGGTGATAGGTGTGAAGCCATTGGCATGGAAAAGGTTCTCATGGCCACCCACAGCCGCATCAAGAGAGGGAAGCACGGCAGTGTGGTCAACCGCAGTATGGTTAGGCAGCACATCTACAATCACACGCACTCCGTACTTGTCGGCACTGTCTACCATGGCAGCCAATTGGTCACGTGTGCCGAGCATATAGTTGCCCACGGTCCAGTCGGTAGGTTGGTAATAGTAATACCACTTGCCTTTTACGCTGTCGCCGGGCTGACTGAAAAGTGCCATGCCTCCGTCCTCGCCTATATAGCAAGCCTGTGCCGGCGACGTCTGCACTATGGTATATCCCGCATCGGCTATACTTTTCATGTTAGCAGCGATGGTGTCGAAGCTCCAAGTCCATGCGTGCAATATCACATCATCCTCTGTCGGGGCTCCAGGATTCTCTACTTTGGTAGAGTTGTTGCAGCTCGCAAGCATCACGCAAGCGGCTGCTGCAATAGAAGTAAAACGCATATAAATAAATTTTGGCTGAGTAAATCAAATGCTTGTGCCTATCATAATTATAACGATTTGGCACAAGCATTAGTTTCATTATTAATATAATCAGAACATCTTCTCAGGATATTCACCGATTTCATGCAGGCTTTCGAGCTTGGCCACCACGTCCGGACGGTCTTTGGCATAAGTCACACCAAACCATTTAGATGTGGTGTCAAGCACCTTCACTGTGGCTTCGCCGGAATTGATAAGGGGATCGATAGCCGGCGGTATAGTCATCTCGGCTTTGGGTACCTCAAGATTCTTATCGAGGAATTTCTTGAATTCGCGTTCGCCTAACTCGAAATAGTCGGGAGTAAATCCCCACATGTTCATCGACACAGGAGTCTTTGGGTCAAGAATCTGCTCTTTACCCTCTTCGTCAACGAATGATATCTCGTGCTTATCGTTGTATTCGATGGCAGTACGTTCTACCACGGAGGTAAGCAGACCATTATTGTTCTCGCATACGCCACGTGCCACAGAGCCATTTTCGCTCATTGTATTGCCTACGCGGAAGCCCACCATGCACCAGTCGCCTTTACGGTCGCGCGGACGGCTAAGCTCCTCGGCTATAACGCGGAATGCATCGTGACCGTAAAAGTCATCGGCATTGATTACGGCGAAAGGTTCTTTGATCACATCCTTTGCCATAAGCACAGCGTGGTTGGTGCCCCAAGGTTTTGTGCGGTCGGCAGGACATTTATAACCTTCGGGAAGCTTGTCCACAGCTTGGAAAACCACCTCAACGGGAATATGCCCTTTGTATTTTGACAAGATTTTATCGTTGAAATCCTTTTCGAAATCTTTGCGGATTACGAATACCACTTTGCCGAATCCGGAGCGGATAGCGTCAAAAATCGAGTAGTCCATGATAGTCTCACCGTGAGGGCCCACGCCGTCAAGCTGTTTAAGGCCTCCGTAGCGGCTGCCCATACCGGCAGCAAGTACATAAAGGGTTGGTTTCATGATATATTTGTATTATAATTAATTGTTAGAGTAATTTTCGAAAATCATCGAAGACCATCAGTGTCATGGGGAAAATTCTGGAAATTTAAACGGAGTATTATTGGATCCCCTCTTCGCGGAGCTTAAGCTGCCACTTCCAGGCTGATTTAAGGGTGTCTTCAAGAGGCGTTTCGGCTTTCCATCCTAATACGTTGTTGGCTTTGTCGGGATTTGCCCACACTTTTTCGATGTCTCCGGCGCGGCGCGGCGCATATGCCCAGTTGAGTTTAACTCCTGTGGCTTTCTCGAATGCGTCGATGATTTCCTTGGTGCTGACACCACGACCGGTACCCACATTGAACACTTCAAGCTGAGGACTGTCAGTATCAAGCACGCGTGTCATGGCCTTAACGTGCGCCTTTGCGAGATCTACCACATAAATATAGTCGCGGATACATGTGCCGTCGGGAGTGTTATAGTCGTTGCCGAATACTTTAAGCTGCTCGCGTATACCGATAGCTGTCTGTGTAACGAAAGGAATGAGGTTCATAGGCACACCGTTGGGCAATTCGCCTATAATGGCAGTGGGGTGCGAACCGATAGGATTAAAGTATCTCAGAAGGATAGCTTTGATAGGTGCACCGCTGGCTATATCATCACGAATGATTTCTTCGTTGATCTGCTTGGTGTTGCCGTAGGGGCTTTCGGCCGGTTTTATTGGGGCATTCTCAGTCACGGGAAGATTCTCGGGGTCTGGCTGGCCGTACACGGTGCAGCTCGAAGAGAATATTATGCCCTTAACATCATGCTTAGGCATAAGCTCAAGCAGATTCACGAGCGATACAATATTATTCTTATAATAGAGAAGAGGCTTCTGCACACTCTCGCCCACAGCCTTGCTGGCGGCGAAATGTATGATGCCCTTGATGGGATATTTGGAGAATACCTCCTCCATGGCTTGGAGGTCGCAGCAGTCAGCCTGAATGAATACCGGGCGGACACCTGTGATTTTTTCTATGCCGTCGATTACATCGGCTTTGGAATTAGAAAGGTTATCCACTATCACCACGTCGTATCCGGCGTTGATGAGTTCTACTGTGGTGTGCGATCCGATGAAGCCGGTGCCACCTGTCACTAAAATTGTTTGTTTCATTGTAGAAAACTGTAAAAATCTTATTTCAGTAAATTTTTTCACAAAATTACAAAAATTATTGGTATCCCCATACGATTCACATAATTTAATAAATTAAAACGATATATTTAACAATTATAGTTTTCTCCGCAACTTTTTGGCATGATATTTGTTACATACTACAAAAGGAAAAAAGAAACATTTTTAATTATATGGAAAAAATAGTACCGGGAAAGTTCGTTTCCTTGATTTATGACTTATATGCCATCTCAGATGACGGCAGTCAGCAGCTTGTGCACCAGTCAGACCCCAAAGACCCCGAAAAGATAATCTTCGGAGTGACCGAAGGTGTGATTCAGCCCCTTGAACGCGCTCTTGACGGATTAGAGAAAGGCGGTGAGTTCAATGTGGTGGCTAATGCCGATGAGGCTTTTGGTCAGCATGACCCCGATAAAGTGGTGTCGCTCGACAGGGATATGTTTGTGGTTGACGGCAAATTCGACGAGAATATCGTGGCAGTAGGTAAATATGTGCCTATGCTCACAGCCGACGGTTTCAGAATCAACGGCCTTGTCACCAAAATCACTCCCGACAAAGTGGAGATGGACTTTAATCATCCTTTGGCCGGGAAGACCATCAGATTCCAAGGCTCAGTGCTGGATGTACGCGACGCCTCCGAGGAAGAATTGCATATGGCCAGCGCACACGGCTGTGGTGGTTGCCAGGACGGTGGATGCCAGGGTGGAGGATGCGGAAACTGCTGCGCTGATGACAACGGCGGATCTTGCGGATGCCACTAAAAATCGGTATTTAAGCTGACTCAAAATAAAAAAATCCAAAAACTTTCGGCTTTTTTAATTAAAAGTCGAAAGTTTTTTTGTGTTTTATAGAATTTATTCATAACTTTGCCGAATCAAAGCAAAATCTAAAGAAAAAGACAATTATGACACGATTTTACGCATTCTCGTATTTCTATTATTCTTATTTCTCGAAATGAGAGACGGGATTGCACGCGTGTACGCAAAAGCTACATTTTAAAATCAAAAATATTAAAATCCCGCCTCTAACTATTTAGATGCGGGATTTCATTTTCTTTACTGATATAAAGATGGAAAAAACAGTGACAATACAAGGTGTGGCCGGATGCTTTCATGATGCAGCAGCCCGTGACTACTTCAAGCAAGAAAACATCACCACGCTACCTTGCGAGACATTTCAGGATATGTTTGACACTCTCTCGATGGATGCCTCGCTTATAGGCATAATGGCTATAGAGAACACTATAGCCGGAAGTCTGCTGCAGAACCACGAACTTCTGCGCCAGAGCAATCTGCGTATTATAGGCGAATACAAGATGCGTATATCGCACGTGTTATGCGCTTTGCCGGGGCAGAGCATCGAAGACCTTACCGAGGTTAACTCTCATCCTATAGCCCTTATGCAATGCGAACAGTACCTGCTGCGACACAAGAACATGAAGATGATAGAGAAATTTGATACCGCCGGCTCTGCCAAGGAAATAGCGGAATACAATCTGATGGGGCATGCTGCAGTGTGCGGCGAGTATGCAGCAAATCTCTACGGGCTGAACATACTTGAGAAGGGCATAGAGACCAACAAGCGCAATTTCACAAGATTCCTTGTACTTGCCGACCCTCTTTTGGCCGCTGAAATCGGACCTAAGGAGACGGATATTAGCAAGTCATCCGTTGTATTTACATTGCCGCATACACATGGGGCTTTGTCAAAGGTGCTCACCATCCTTTCGTTCTACGATATTAATCTGTCGAAGATTCAGTCTACGCCCATCATTGGCAGGGAATGGGAGTACAGATTCTATGTAGACCTGACTTTTGACTCCATAGTACGGTATCATCAGGCTATAGATGCCATACGCCCGCTCATCAACGATTTCAAACTTCTCGGCGAATATAAAGCAATAGAAAAATGAGTAAGACCATAACACCCGCCAACCGTGTTGGCAACATACAAGAATATTATTTCTCGAAAAAGCTCAAAGAGGTGGCTGCACTCAATGCCAAAGGCATGGATATAGTGTCGCTTGGCATAGGGGGGCCGGATAAAGCGCCCGACGATAAGGTAATCGACACTCTGTGCCTTGAGGCCCACCGCCCCGACTCACATTCTTATCAGCCTTTCTCCGGATTGCCGGAGCTGCGCAGGGCATACACCGACTGGTACAAGGCACACTATGGAGTGGACCTTGACCCCGATAC
>N._stephensi_709_foregut__coassemble_83_pt1 | contig 36632 bp, 34 predicted proteins | sample N__stephensi_709_foregut__metabat2_low_PE_014 | metagenome-assembled genome bin N | reverse complement strand
ATCGTGCAAAAGTGCCATTTTTATTTCAATCAACTAATAAATTATTATGTCAAGAAAAGTAACATACGCCGCCTACGGCTTTATCGACTGGGTGGCTCGCATACCAATAGGGATGGCTCGCATGACCGTGAAATTCACGGGTGGGGCACTCACTAAATACGGCACCACTCCGGCTGAATTCACTACCTCCGACCCGTTTACCCAACAGGCTATCGAGAACAGCGATTATTACCGTTCAGGCAAAATCAAGACTCTTCGGGCAAGCGGAAAGCACGAAATACGGCATCCCTCCCGACAGGCACATAAATCGGCGGAAAGTACACTGCCCATTGAGATGCCTCAGGACGATCATGACAGCAGACAGCAGGAAATGACTCTCACACTCGATGAGGCCACTTACATGCTCAACAGCCGATACCACGAACCTTTGGTGATGATACGTACCGCCGATGCCGCCATTGCCGCAGCCGGCAGACACAATATACGCCTTAAAATAAAGCCGGGATGATATACCGTACACATCAGATAATATCGATGGTGAAAAGTGCCATAGGACGCAATCACCTGCCACAGCCGCTGATAGGGGCACTCGACCCTGATGCCGTGGATCTTGACTCGCGCATAGCCTGCCTTATCCAGCAGACAGCCCGCGATGTATATGCCGAAACGCCTTTGGCGCTTCTTGTATCCGAAGCCAAGACGTTCCATAGCGGGGGCGTATACTGGCATGAGCCTATCGGCGGTATATACAGCGGACATGTGCTGCTACCCGAGGATTTCATGCGTCTCGTCGCCTTTGAGATGAGCGACTGGGAGCGTCCGGTATTCGAGGCGTTGAACGGGGAGTCGGCTCAATACGCTACCACGCGGAGCCGGTTCCCGGGAATATGCGGAAGCATACACCGTCCGGTAGCAGCCATTATAAACCTTCCGGAAGGACGTGCCCTGGAGTTTCACTCCTGTAAATCAGAGGATGCATATATAAGTCAAGCCTCATACATAGCGACGCCCACCATCGACAGCCATCATGGCATCGACATCGCCGGCAACTGCATAGCCTCCGTAATAGCCGCCCTCTCCTCCAAGATAATAAATCACACCCCCTAATCAAATGATCCCCGAGGATTTCCGAGGATCAAGGTAAAATCAAAAAAATCATGAACACTCAGATAAAAGGCAGCCTGGCAGTGAGCTGCGACACCATCATTGCCGGACACTCATCTACAGGAGGTAACGCCGAAGTGAAGGGTAACCTAAAAGTGGGAGGATGGCTCGACGCACCCAATCTCAAGACTCCTTGTAAGGGACTTTTCTCCGGAGAAGCCGCCCTGACTTCAGCCTATCCGCAGGCTTTGCCGGGCTGGTGGGCTTTCGTGGGCACTTCTTTCCCGGCAAAAATATATGTGGCTGATAACGGCTCGTGGATGGATAGCGGATCCACCGGTGGCGACCCTAAAGTGGACCTCAACGCTTACGACGATGCATTGGCCGCAATAAGCAGTGATGTGGCCGAGGCCTTAACGACCGTAGATTCTATCGAACATCCCGTGTCGCTGAAGGATACCGATATTGCCGATCTCATCATAGCCGACGAGAACGAGAATATAATAGCCACTTTCGCCGACGGGCATATCCGCACCGCCAAATTCGACTCCTCGGATATAAAGACGGATTCTGCCGGAAGCACCACTGATGTGACAAGCCAAAAGCTATCCCTGCCGGGCAAATGGTGTGCCATTGGCACATCAGTGACATATTGGGATAGGGAACACACAGGCTACCAATCTTATATACGCCGGTGGATGGATGTGGCAGATTATACCAATCTTGGCGTTTGGGGCGGCACCATAGTGGATCTGTCAAATGCTCTCGACACTATTACCACTGCCGACATATACACCATAGAGCATGGCATAAACGATTGGCGCACCTCCACGCCTGTGGGCACAATCGAGGATTTCACAGGCGATACCGGCAACACCACTTTCTATGGGGCATACCGCAAAGTGATCGACCGCATATATGCCCTCAACCGAAGGGCGCACATAGTGCTTCTTACCCCGGTGAAAGCCTGCGGTGGCTACGGATTGCCCGAACACACGTATGATGCCATCAATGGCGTGTACTTCGACGCTTACGTGCAGGCGATTCGCACTATTGGCCAGGTGTGTTCGCTTCCGGTGGCCGACATATATGCCGAATCGGGCATAAACCAATGGAATCTGAATATATTCAGCGCAGATTATGCCATCCACCCTAACGAGGAAGGCCATAAGCGCATGGCCGCAGTGCTTCTGCATGTTTTTCAAAAATGTTCGCAATTACATACCTAACACCTAACACCTAACACCTAACACCTAACACCTAACACCTAACACCTAACACCTACATAAATCATGGGAAAAATACTTATTATCAAAGGGGCTACATACAAGCCTTCTTCTTCCGACAATAGCGGCAGCGATAATACCGCGCTGCCCTCAACAGGCGTGAATGCAGTAGACGCCATATATTACCGCGGTCCTGACGATTACTATTACCGCGACAAGCAGGCGGCTCTCGACGCCGGAGGCATTTATGCCGTGTTCTTTTCTTTCTTTATCGATGTGTATTCGTCGAAGATGGTGACAGCGAAGCCTATTGATGGGTATACCACAATAGTGTATGCCTATAATAAGCGAAACACCGATGAAAAATACGAACTGCACGAACTGGGATTTGTGAAGAGCGACGGCACGAGCGACACTTCACCCGTGACTCTCACCCTCGGGGGCAACCTGAAATGCGGGTGGGTAGGATATGGCAAGAACGGGATTTTCGGGGCTTCGCCTTCATATCCCGACTGCTCCCTCTCGGAAATAGAGATTCTCACCATCACTCAGAAATTCAAAAACCTATATAACGTTGAAGCGCAATGATCCGACAACTTACCGACATCAGACATGGAGTGCAACTGTTCACGGCAGTGATAGTGCTTATAGTGGGGTGTATCACTCTTATTCTCGGGTTCTTCGTGCCTCCAAAGGGCGAGATCCACCCCTCCGTGTTGGTGGCTTTCGGCGAGATTCTCACTTTCACCGGCACAGTATTAGGAATCGATTATCATTATAAACTGAAAATCAAAGATTAAATTATGAAGTATTTTACCATAAACGAGCTTACCCACAGCACTGTGGCAAAGGCGCAGAACATTGATAATTCACCGTGCTTCAATGTGATAGGGGCATTGACATCGCTTACCGACAATGTGTTGGACCCTTTGCGCGAAGCTTTCGGCAGTGCCATACGCGTGAACAGCGGCTATAGATGCCCCGATCTTAACAAAGCTGTGGGCGGGGCTTCGGCAAGTCAGCATTTAAGGGGGGAGGCTGCCGATATTTCCGCCGGGAGCACAGAGGGCAATCGACGTATGTTCGACCTCGCCATAAAACTGAAGTTGCCATTCGACCAGCTTATCGACGAACACGGATACCGATGGTTGCACATCAGCCACAGAAAAGGCGTCAACCGCAATCAGATTTTACACATCAAATGACAGCAATTCAAATCACCACACGACAAACCCACATAAGCAACATACAATTATGAAAATCAAGGCTAATCAAATCGTAAAAATCGCTCTTAGCGTAATCCACGCTGTGCTGCATCTTATCAACAAACCCTGCAATCAACCCATCGACAATGAGACTGACACTGACAATAAGCCAACAAAAGATAATTGATGAAGTAGCGAAGACCACCGGATATACCGGCGCAAAGCTTCTCGGCAGCGACAGCACTGCCTACGAGCGCATATCCACCACCGATTCCGACACCGTGATGTTGTGGCGGTTCTGGCAAGAGGGACGCGACAACATATGCACAGCCCTACGCCGACATATATCGGCCGAAGGCATGGAGGGTGATGACTACCGTATAGACCTGAGTCTGTCAGAATCATTCGATCTATCGCTGAGCGCACGCATAGAGTCAGGGCTATTCTCATATTTGGTGCAGCACATCACCTCCTGCTGGCTCGCCCTCGTGAGCAGCGACAAGTCCGGGGCATACGCCTCTGCTGCCTCCGCCACCCTCGCCGACATCACCCGCAAGATGCTATGCAAGCGCGCACCCACGCGCCCCGATTACTCAAAATAAAGATGGCTTTTTAATGGCCTTCGATGATTTTCGAGGGGCCTTCGAGGGCTTTCGGGGGGCCTTCGAGGGCTTTCGAGGGGGCTTTCGAGGGGCTTTCGAGGATTTTCGAGGGCTTTCGAGGATTTTCGAAGATCTTCGAAAGGCCATCGAAAATCATCGAAAATCCTCAAAATCATCGAAAATCATCGAAATTAACAAAAAAATTATATCATGTCTGAATCAAAAAATCAGGTGACAGTGACTCTCGAAGTAAGAGAGATCGTGTACGACATCCAAAACAAAACGTTCCTCACAGGCCGAAGCCGTGAGGCGCAAAACTCCAAAAACTACGAGGAGGCCTCGCATATCCAGGTGAGCGATGACAGCGAGTATTCTTACCAGATTCGCCGCTCTATCTCCAATGCTTTCTCCTTTATAAAAAACCAACTTGCCGATTATCTCGACGATAATATTTCAGTAGCCGACAATCTGCTGAAAGAGGCTGTTGACAGCGACGGCCAACTGACATTGCAGCTCATTATGCCGAGTAATTTCAACTTGTCAGCCACTGACAATATCGGGGCTGCAATTCATGCTTATATCGTGAATCGGGCTATTGCCGACTGGTTTATTATCTCCGACAAGGAGGATGCGGCGGATTATACCTCGCTGGCAGCGGAGGCGTTGGAGAGCGCCAAGCGTGCCCTATGTAAGCGTAAGCGGCCGGTGCGTCCTTCATTCGACAATTCAAATTCCTGAAATCATATGACTATCACCCTCTACCGCAACCAGATACTCTACGATATAGCTAATATATGCTATATCGAAGCGAAATGTGCTGAATACGGGGCTGCAACGCAGCCTCATATTACTGGCTCTCATCTTATTAATTCTGAAATCATTAATGATGCGTGTCAGGACGGCAATATCGACCATATATCACGCATCATAGGCGATATGCATGCCCATGCCGAGGAGTTGCTTTTTCCTCTCTCTCGCCGGAATATAGCCTCAGATTTGCTTGACAACCTGCTAACCGAACCGGACACTTATGTAACGCATCTACATTCTCAATCTCCCTTATCCCACACCACTCTTATTCTTCTCTCCCGCCTGCTGCACCAATATATAGTGTATCGCACGGTGGCAGAATGGTTGTCGATCTCGCATCCGTCGGCTTCGGCAAAATGGCAAGAAAAATCAGCGATAATTGCCTCTGAAATCCGTTCTTCAGTCACTTCTGCGTGCGCCGGCGCGTTCAAAAGACGCACATCTCCACTCTAAGCGCTTAGTTTGACAAAAGGGGCGGATAGCCGCAATTTTGCGCCATTCGCTTGGGGCAAGGGCGCGGATAGCCGCCGATCATGCGGATTTTTTCCGCTGCATCGGCGCATATCCGCGATTTTGCTTTTACCTTAGGCTATCATTTAAATTTATCAGGCAAATCCATACTTTTATGAAGTATTCTTATAACTTCAATATCACATCTTGGTAATACAAGAAAAAAGATAATATGTCTATTTACTTTATATCCTTTTAACCCTAATAATATTTCATCATATTTCTTTCCCAATACACCTATAATACTAAATCTAATATTTCAAATTTTTAACTATAAATTTGCAAGTACTGCTTTTATAGTCTACAAAAAAGATTTGTGCGAAAGAGCGGAGCCCCGGAGGGGCGTGATTGTGTTTAACCACGGGCAAGAAGGAGTATGAGGAGATTAGTGCCGTAGGCCTAATCTCTGAATGCTCCTTCGCCGCCCGTGGGCATCCTGTATCCTCATAGTGAGCCCCGGAGGGGTGATATTGTGGTAATCGATTATTTTATAATATCATGTGAGCATGTTAGATACCACAATATCACCCCTCCGGGGCTCACAGCTTGATACACGCTCCCACCCATGGCGGCGAAAGCTACATTCGCGGCCTACGGCGCACTCATTGCGCTTTCTTGCCATGGGTTAAACACAATCACGCCCCTCCGGGGCTCCGAGTATCTATATCATAAAATGCACAAATATTTTTTACGCAAATTATACGTATCTTTCCGCAACCGCAAAAAAGTCAAGTTTTTTTTGCCGTTTCTTAGTTTATTGCATACCTTTGCATATACATAACTAACCAAAAAATAAATTATGATGAAAAAACTTTTATTTATGATCGCTGCGGTGCTGGTATGCGCCGCTACGGCCTGGGCTCTTTCGCCTCAGGAGTTGCAAGGGAAATGGGTGTCTAACTCTGTGTCCCATACCGATGAGGCATCGGGCATGGGCATGCAGGCTTCGATAGAACTGAAGTTCGACGGCGAAACCGTGGATATGAAAACCAAAAACAACCTCACCACGGACATGCAGGCCGTGAAGCTGTATATCTACAATGAAATCACCGGTAGCGGAGCTTATACCGTGGCCGGCGATTCTATCACCGTCACTCTCGACCCTGCTACCATCCAAATTAAGTGCACAGAGGATGATATCCGCATCACCGGCGTGGATGACCCGGCGCTGCAGGCTCAGATGAAGGAGCAGATGGCTGCCGGTATGCAGCAGGAGGCCCCAGGTATGAAGGAGAGTATGGCCGAACCTACCGTTTTCAATAATGTGCTGATCCTCGGCAAGAAGATGACTTGCATCAACGACGGCATGATGCTCACATTCAAAAAGAAATAAAATCGCGTGGAGCAGAAGGGCACTCAATTTTACTCCATTCGCTTGGGCTAAGGGCGCGGATAGCCGCCGATTTTACTCCACGTGGGCGAGTAAGAGCACGGATCTTTATCAAGAGCTGTAATCGTGCGCAGCCTTTTTGAGGCAGTGCACGAACTTTAGTTTGCCTACAACGCATACGCTAAATACCCACCGCTATCCGTATTGCAAAAAGCCCCGAAGCATCACTGCTCCGAGGCTCCGATAAAGGAAATGTATGTTTTAATTAGGCATGAAAAAATGCAAGGTTATTCGGTTGGTTCAGGGTTGGCCGGGTCATTGGGAACAAAATAGTCATAACCATATCCAATATTACCTGCACTTACAAACCATTGTAGACCTAAAGCAGCCTGACCATCTTCATATATGAAGCTGTTATAACCCGAATCAGGATCTACATAAGAGGCATTACCCTGCCAATATCCTATATCACGAACGGATGCAAGACCATAACTGCCATAGGTGTAATCACTCTGTTGTGGCGCTACGCGGCAGCATTTATATTCCACCTTTACAGGTCGTCCGTTTTCATCCTTAATGGTATTTCCATCGTCATCAGTCATGTTTTCTTCACCGGTTTTACCGGTAAGAGTGATTTTCAGGTGTTTATCCTGGCCCAGAACATTTTTGTAGCGATATAGTGTACTGTCATAGTCACATATCTGGTATTCGGTAGCTATGCTTTCGGGTATTGAGCCTTTACCTCCTACAATATCAAAATAGTACACGCCGGCTACCACAGTAGTCCAGGTATATCCCGTAAACTCTGCTTGGGCCAAAGTAGTGTGTGTACCCCTTTTAGCAACCGCCGAAATCACATATGGGCCAAGAATACCTGTATAGATAGTATCGTTTACCGTAGATGAAGCATTAGAGATTCTTTTACCCGTATTCATCACTTTCTGGATATAGGCATCTTTATCTTTCTCGATTTCCGCAGCTGCAGATGCTGCCTCATCCAAAATGTAGTAGACATCCTCGGTAGCGTTGTTTGCCACGAAACGCACGCGCACATCATTATCCGGATTAAGGTCTTCACCATCGTCAGATGTAGGAGCATAAGTATAGATAGTCACATCCGGTGAATTACTGCTGTTAGGCTCTGTACCCTCATCTACTTTACACGATGTGAATGACATAGCGAAAGCGAGAGCGGTCAATAAAGCCCCATTTATATATCTTTTCATATTAGTCATTTTTTTAATTTCGATTAAGCATTTACCATGCAAATTCAGGAGAATCTTCTACAGGAGCCGTAGGAACAGTATTTTGTACAATAGCCATATTATAATTGGCATCTGTACCACCGATACACAAAGTCATCCATGTGGGAGTCGAAGTAGTGTTCCAACGGTAATCGAACAGATGGTTAGTACCCGCATAACTGCGAATAATACCCTTACCAAGACGCTTGATATCCCAAGTGGCGAATCCTTCACCCCAAAGTTCTACACGGCGCTGCCACCAGCACTCGTTTTGGAATTTAGAGGTATTCGGGTTTCCGTAAGCTTCGTTATGCTGACCATACACATATTGCGGGTCGCGAGTCTGTGCGAATGCGGTAAGGAGGTTGATACCATTGGATTCATTCTGCATACCGGCTGCCTCTGCCTCGATAAGCTTCATCTCCTCGACACGCATCAAAGGCAAAGTGACACAGAATCCGATGTACTGGTTGTCACGACCTTCAGCACCTCCGGCCACACGGAATTTCACGGAAGCACCGCCAAGCCCGTATACCGCATCGTCAGGGGATGACTGTGGTGTATTGTATAGACTCTCAGGATAATCAGAGTACTTCTCCATAAGCTTCACACCGCCCTCATAAGTAGAGTCTGCTACAGAGAAATCGATCCAGCACAGTTTACGCCAGTCTGTATCAGGGATTGTCTGATACAAATGATAGTCGATACATTTCTGCTGTCCATAATTTGAAGCATATCCACATCCACTTGTCTCATGAGATATTTCAAGGCACATGAACGAACCCCAAGAGGAGTCAGCATCATTCTCGAGTATGCAGGGATCGTCACTCTTGAACTTTGTACTCCACATCCACGACGAATTAGCATCGGTATTAAAACCGGTATTTCGGTCAAGATACTGGTCTTCTGTGAGAATGGAATAACCCTCCATTGCTTTCTTGGCATATGATTCGGCATTTGCCCATTCTCCTAACACTAAGTATGCACGAGCTTTCAGACCGTATACCACATTGATGCTCGGGAGAGTTTTGTCTGTTGGATGATAATCAGCAAGAAGTTCTTCTGCTTTGTCCAAATCGGAAAGGATGAATGACCACATCTCGCTGCTCTTTACGCGAGGATTGTTATTAGCCGCTGTCACCTCCGTCTTCTCTGTTACGAGAGGCACAGTAAGCGCATCCGGATTTGCCACATATGTCTCGGGAGCGTACATTTGTGCAAGCTGCTGGTAATGGTATGCACGGATTGCGTAAGCCATACCCACACCTGTCCTCTGATCCTCAGCAGGTGTTTCTCCAGCGTTTCCAATCACAGTATTACAATCCTTAATCCAGCTATAATATATAGTCCAAGGATATTGGCAATAAGCATAACCCGGACCAAGACCCACCGAACATTCGTACCATGCACTAAACCAGTCACCGGAATAGTTAGGCACTATATCCTGTCCAAGGATATCGAAAGCAATAAACCAAGAAGTTACACCGAACATGTTAGGCTGACTTCCGACTTTAGATGCATCATATATATTCTTACCTGAAAGCTGCGAAGTGAGCGCACCGGTAAAATTCTCGAAAGCGTTTGGAGCATTATTCGCCTGATTCACTGTGACAGTACTGCTTTGAGGATCAATTTCCTCAATACAGCCGGTAGTGAACAAGCCGGCAGAGATTGCCGCTCCTACATATAATATCTTTTTCATTGTAATCAATTAATTAGAAGAATTAGAAAGTGACTTGAAGACCGGCTGATATGTTGCGTGTAAGCTGGTAGCCTGACACACCGCCATAAGCTGAAGCCGCAGAGAATGAGTAACGCGGGTCAAAGCCCTTACGTGCTGACCAGAAGCAAAGATTCTCACCCATCACATATACACGGAGCTGGCTAATCTCTTTCCAGAATTTAGGCAATGTGTAGCCCACTGTAAATGATTGGAAGTTGAGATAACGAGCCGGGGTTAAGAATCTATCACTCTGTTTACCTGTGTACTGCGAAATGGAGGCATCAGTTGTCCACATTGGAATATCACTATTTGAGTTATTGATAGGATTCCATGCCTTTATGTAATCTTTGTGATATGTCTGTCCTGCCATACTTGTCTGATAAGCAGGTGTCATATAAGACGCATATTGATGGTCATAAATCTTACCTCCGAGCTGGAAATCAAACATGAGAGAGATGTCGAGCTTCTGTATGCGCAGTGAGGTACCAAAGCCACCGAATAGCCAAGGCAATGATGTGCCGAGTTCATAGCTTGGTGCGAGGGTTCCGTCTGTTGTTACACCATCCTTATTCTTGGCGGGTACAAGCTGAGTCTTAGTCATGTCTATTTCCGAATCAGTATAGTAAAGTGGCTGTCCTTTCTCGTTTACCCCGGCATACATGGGAAGGAAGATATTATAAAGCGACTTACCCTCTTGGTACCAGTATCCTATATTATTTTTTGAGTCTTTGAAGCCGCCATTTACTTTCTTAGAAGCAGGAAGCTTAAGGATTTTATCCTTGTTGTGGGCGAAGTTGCCGTATACGCTCCAATCGATGAGCTTCGATGAGATGATATTCGCATTAAGAGCCACCTCAATACCTGTATTACGTATATCACCGATATTATCATAGTATCCGCGAGAACCTATTGACTCGGCTACGTTAAGCCAGAAGAGAAGGTTTGTGGTCTTTTTGTTGTAGAAATCGATGCTACCGCTTAGGCGATTGTTGAAGATTCCGAATTCTACACCCACATTGAGGTTGGTTGTGGTCTCCCATGTGATTTTATCGTTACCTATGCGATAGAATGAAGGGGACATCGACACGTCGGATGACTGTGAGATTGTATAGAGGTCCACATATGCCCAGTTGCCGATATTATCGTTACCTTGCTGACCGATAGATGCTTTAAGCTTCAACATGTCAAGCCACTTCACATCCTTTAGGAAGTCCTTGTTCACAATCCATGCAGCGCCTACCGACCAGAACGAGCCCCAGCGGTGGTCTTTTGCGAAGCGGGAAGAGGCATCCCTACGGAAAGATGCGGAAGCAAAATACTTGTCTTTGAAATCGTACTGTACGCGGCCGAACCAACCCTCGATATTATAAGTACTCTTATATGAGCTTGAATCGGTTTTCTTGGCGAAAGCATTGATTTCGAGAATCTCGGGAGAGAATCCGCCTTGTGCTATTGCCGACAGGTATCTGCTCTCTGTACGGTAATATTCATGGCCAATCATTACGTCTACATTATGCTCGCCGAATTTGTCGTTGTATGTGAGGGTCTGTATATTATTGGTACGCATAGATGTAGTGGTACCCTTTGTAATCTGACCATTCACACCTGACTTTGAGCCGTACCAAGGATTATCATAGTAAGTGTACTCAGTCTCACCCCAAATAGCATTGCTTGAAATGCTTGCTTTCAAGAATCTTGTGAAAATGATGTCAGCATTGAATGTAGCATTAAGCTGATTACCTATGCTCTTATCGGTGTTATAGCGGTTAGAGCCAAGCGGGTTACCCGTTGATAAGAATGCGCGGTTGATACCATATGACTGCGTAGGAAGTGTGTTGCTTGATGCTGTACCATAGTCATAAGCCTGAAAACCATTGTCATCAGTGAGGATGGTGGGTCGTCCATTGGCATCGAGTATTCGCACATACACCGGATAAATAGGTGCTATGTAATCTGTATAATACATCATATTTCCTGAGCCGGATGATGTGTCAAGGTTGGGAGTGGACTTTGTGTTGGAATGTACATAGCCTACGTTAACCCCGAAATTCAACCATTCTTTGGGCTTAAAATCAGCTTTCAGGCGTGAGGTAAGACGGTCGTATGACGAGAATTCGATGATACCGTCATCTTTCAGGTATCCCATAGAAAAGTAGTAGCGGGCTTTTTCCACGCCACCGTTGATATTTACGTTATATTCTTGACGTAGAGCATTTTTATATGCTATATCAGTCCAATCATCGGGCTGCATCCAATATACCTGGTCGCTCTGTACTCCATTGACATCGACATAATGTTTGCGTCCGAGTGTGGCATTAGGGTTCAGCTTACCGTTCATACCGATAAGTGTTTCGCCCTCGGGATATGTATATACGTTATAGCCAAGCTGGTTTAGCATATCTTTATTTGATTGCACATTAGCAGCAGCAGCCGACATGCCCTTAGAGTAGAAATTATTATTATACACCTGTGCATAGTATGCTTCGTAGAACTCGCCCGGATCGGTGATGACATCATATCGCTGTACGGCACGAGAGTTGGAGCCCCACTTGGCATCAACTGTCACTGTAGCATTTTTGGTCTTACCGTTCTTAGTGGTGATGATGATCACACCGGCTGCACCGCGCGCACCGTAAAGGGCTGCTGAAGCCGCATCCTTAAGCACTGTCACTGATTCGATATCCTGCTGAGGAATATTAGACAGAGATGCCGGGTAGGGCGAACCATCGACTATGATAAGGGGATCGATACTTGCACTCATTGATGATATACCGCGGATATTCATCGAGCCTTGTGTGGCACCGGGAGCGCCGGAGCTACCGCGCATCTGGAAGCCGGGCACCGAACCCACGAGGGCGTTGGCCACGTTGGTTGTAACGTGTTTCTCGAGGTCCTTGGAATCCACCACCGTAGCCGCACCGGTAAATGCCGACTTCTTGGCTGTACCGAACGCCACCACCATCACATCGTCGAGGATCTGTCCTTCGGGATGCATTACCACATTAATATTACCGGGTTTGATATCCACCGTTTCGGGCTTCATGCCTACGGAATACACCTGCAGCTGCTTCACGCTTTCGGGCAATTGGATTACAAAATTGCCGTCCACATCAGTGGTGACACCTGTTTGAGTGCCCGCGCCCATCACATTGGCGCCGATGATTGGCTCGCCGTCTTCCGAGCTCGTCACGTGCCCGCGTACAGTGCGCATCTGCGCCGCTGCCGACAACGTGAGGCAAAGGATAGCTGCCAAGAACGTTAAGAATTTTTTCATACCTGTTTGTAAATAGTTAAGAAACGATTGATAAAAAACTTAGATTTGTGCCTTGCCGACGTCTCGGCTCAACACGCATAAAAATAGAATTTTGGGCTTTTGCTTTACTTTTACTTTGATTATCGAATAAATAGTTGCTTTTTGTTAGAAACCAACTGAAATCAGTTGCTTTTTGTCTCTCCTTTAGTTGAACGTGCAGCAGATTTACATACATTGTTTTAAATTTATCTAATTTTTGCTATATATTAACACGAAATTAACGCTATCAATACACATTTGTTTAAAATCCGTAGCAAAATTAACTCTTATTAACATCAATTTCGCCAAAATTAAGTAAACCCGCCCCAAAACACCAAAAACCGTGGCCATGCAAAATAAAACGCGAAGAGAGGCGTTAAATATATAGAGTACGAAACAAAACCAGTCACCATGACAGCACAAACACCGGTAAAACTGATATTCGACCTCCTCAACACCCAGCCGCAGTGTGGCTCAAAACGTCATGGCGGAGGCATATACGGAGAGATCATATTTTTCAGGATGATAGAGCGAGGCATCCACTTCGCCTGCTTCTACGACTCGCGCATATGGCTTAACCCCAAGGTGGAAGAGGCCTGCCGCACTCACCACATAGCACTCTACGACGTGAAGGGCACCACTGTGGAGAAGATAGTGAAGGCTAATGGCTTCACACGCCTGTATTCGTGTCTGCCGGGGGCGATGGCCAGTCTCACATGCTGCGAGGTATACGGCACCGTGCATGGGCTGCGCGATTTCGAGACCCCATTCGACTCCATATTCTACAGATACCCGAGTTCGATGATGCAGAAAGTAAAATTCACCGTGCAGCGTATCCTCAAGGACTACGTGCACGCGCTGCGGCATCGCCGATACCTCAAGAGATACATCAACGGGAAGTTTCATTTCATCACCGTGTCAGAGCACTCGCGCTACGGCTTCCTGTCGTATTTCCCGGAGATGAAGGAAGACAGGCTGAAAGTATTCTACAGCCCCAACACCTCATCGAGTGTGCCGGCCAAGAAGATACCGGGCATAGACAAATACTTCCTGCTGGTGAGCGGCAACCGCTGGGAAAAGAACAATCTTCGCGCTATCATGGCCTTTGACAGACTCCTGACGGCCGGGCGCATCAACGGTGTGAAGATGAAAATCACCGGCATCACCTCCTCTGCCTTCAAATACAAGATACAGAACCCCGACGCGATAGAGCTTCTCGGCTATGTCGACGATGACGAGCTTGACAGCCTGTACGCCAACGCTTTCGCGTTTGTGTACCCGTCGCTCAACGAGGGATTCGGCTATCCTCCCATCGAGGCCATGCGCTACGGTGTGCCCGTGATAGCATCGCCGGTGACATCCATGGCAGAGATATGCGGAGGGGGGGCCTTGTATTTCGACCCCTACTCCGTAGAGGAGATAATGAACCGTATGCTCATGATTTCAGCCCCCGATACCCACGCCGAGTATTCGCGCAAAGCCCTTGACCAGTATGCCAGGATACGGGCGCGCCAGGACCGCGACCTTGACGCCCTCATCGATTATATCACCGAATAGAAAGCCGCCAATTGGAAGCCGCCAATTGGAAGCTGGCGGTGCAACCGCCAGCCACGGTGGCCCCCATATGGCGGCAGCCAAGAGGGGCAGGCAAAGGGGCAGGCAAAGCGGCGGCAAAGCGGCACCCAAAGGGGCAGGCAAGGGGGCAGCAGGCGCAGGGCCACCGTGGCGGGCGGTTGCACCGCCCGCACACATCAGCAAAAAATTAGCAGCCCAAAAGCGGCGCCCGGGCAATAAGAAGGCGTATCCTACGTTATATAATAGCTCACTTACAAAGCTAACCTTAAAATAAATCCACATAGGCGCAATGCCGCGGGCCTGCGACCCGCACATGCGGCCCGTATTAAAATATAACATATGGTATCACCCACTGACGCCTCCATAATACTCACCTACCGATGCCCAATGCAATGCAAGATGTGCAACATCTGGAAATTCCCCACCAAGAAAGGAGAGGAAATCAAGGCATCCGATCTCAAGAGCCTGCCCAAGCTGAAATTTATCAACCTTACGGGCGGCGAGCCTTTCGTGCGCGAGGATCTCGACGAGATTGTGGAGGAATGTTACCGCCACACCGACCGTATTGTGATCAGCACATCCGGGTGGTTTGAGGACAGAGTGATAGCTCTTGCGAAGAAATTCCCTAATATAGGCATACGCATATCCATCGAGGGCCTTAGCCAAAAGAACGACGACCTGCGCGGCAGACCGGGCGGCTTCGACAAGGGGCTGCGCACCCTGCTCACCCTGCGCAAAATGGGACTGAAGGATATAGGATTCGGCTGCACAGTATCCAACAACAACTCTAAGGACATGCTGGCCCTATACAAGCTGTCGAAATCGCTGGGCATGGAGTTTGCCACCGCATCATTCCACAACTCTTTTTATTTCCATAAGGACGACAACTCCGTGAACAACAAAGACGAGGTATGCGCCGACTTCGAACAACTCATAGAATGGCAACTTCAGGAGAATCACCCGAAATCGTGGTTCAGGGCTTTCTTCAACATGGGTCTTATCAACTATATCGAGGGCAACCGCCGTATGCTCCCCTGCGAAGCCGGGTCGGCAAATTTCTTCATCGACCCGTGGGGCGAAGTATACCCATGCAACGGTCTTGAGGAGAAATACTGGAAAGAATCGATGGGCAACATACACGATGCCGATTTCAACACCATATGGAGCAGCGAGCAGGCCGACCGCGTACGCGCCTTAGTGCGCACATGCCCCAAAAACTGCTGGATGGTGGGCACAGCCTCGCCCGTGATGAAGAAATACATAAAGCATCCCGCCAAATGGGTGATAAAGAATAAGCTGCGGTCGCTCCGCGGCCTTAAGCCATGCCTCGACAAGCAATGGTACGATGTGGGGCAGGATCCACGCCAAGGCAATCTCGGCAAAGAGTAAGCCTCCTCAATCCGATGATTTCCGAAGATTTCCGAAGACATCCCCTCGATCCGAAGATTTTCGATGATTTTCGAAGACCTTCGAAAATCATCGAAAATCAAAATCAGAAAATCAAAATCAGAAAATCAAAATCAAAAAATCAAAATCAAAATCAGAAAATAAAAAAATCAAAATCAAAAAAAATTTCACGGCATGAAGATAGTGGTAATAGGCACGCGAGGCATCCCCAAGATAATGGGAGGTGTGGAGACGCACTGCGAGGAGCTGTATCCGCGCATTGCAGCCATGGACCACGACGTGACTGTAATACGCCGCAAATCTTATGTGCAGGAGCCTAAGCCACTCAACGAATACAAAGGCGTAAAGCTTATCGATATATACAATCCGCGCAGCAAGTCGCTGGAGGCCATAGTGCACACATTCCTCGCCGTGCTGAAAGCCCGCTCGCTGCACCCCGATGTGCTGCATATCCACGCCATCGGGCCAAGTATGCTCGCACCGGTGGCTCGCCTGTTAGGCCTAAAAGTGGTGATGACCAACCACGGGCCCGACTACGACCGCCAGAAATGGGGCAAAGCCGCTAAAACAGTGCTGAAATTCTCCGAAAGGATGGGCACGCTATTCAGCCACCGCGTGATAGTGATATCAAAAGTGATAGCCGATATACTGCGCACCAAATACGGGAGGGATGACACTGTGCTGATATACAACGGCGTGAACACGCCCGTGAAATCGCAAAGCCGCGAGTATCTGCGCGGTTTAGGATTAAAGGACACCGACAAATATATACTTGCCATGGGCCGCTTCGTGAAAGAAAAAGGATTTCACGACCTCGTGGAGGCCTACAGCCGTATTGACAAGGACAAATACCCTTACCGGCTGGTAATCGCCGGCGACTGCGACCACCCCGACCATTACAGCGAGAGCCTGAAGGACAGCGCCCGCAAGGCCGGAGCCGTACTCACGGGGTTCATCAAAGGCGAACAGCTCAACCAGGTGATGACCAACGCCTCGCTTTTCGTGCTCCCCTCCTATCACGAGGGGCTACCCATAGCCCTGCTCGAAGCCATGAGCTACAATCTTGACGTGCTGGTGAGCGACATCCCCGCCAATAAGCTCGATTGCCTGCTGCCCGCCGACTATTTCCGCACCGCCGATGTGGACGAACTGGCCGCAGCCCTCGCCCGCAAGCTCGACTCCCCCACCCCGATGCGCGTATATGACCTCTCCCCATTCAACTGGGACACCATAGCCCTCCAGACCTCCGAACTGTATAAGCAACTATTATGCTGAAAAAATCCGACATATCCCCAAGCTTCTTAGTGTTTGCGCTCACCGTGCTGGCCTCGGTGGGCTTCTTCAATTTTCATGGAATACTGAAAGAGAATATAATCAAGCTGATACTATTCATATTCATCGGCGCAAGCACATTCATGGCTTATATGAATGGGAGGTCGCTGCGAGGCTTACATTACCACGCCCACATCTACATACTCATGCTCGCCGGCATATGCTTCTCGGCACTTATGGCCTACACACAGCACGACCAACCGCTCACAACATCCGTAATAGCGGTATTGCCCTTTTTTGCCACCTACGCATACTTCTTTGTGGCTATGAAATTTGACTTCGACCCTGACAGGATAATGAGGATGTATACCACCTTAGCGGTGGCTTCGGCGGTGGTATATTTTATAAACGTCATGACCATGCCAAACAACGCTTTCGGCAAACCAATACTCGGCGAAGACCTTTCGCGCGGCATACTCAGGATTCCGTTAACATTTATCGAGATATTCCCGCTGATAGTGTTCTATGCCATCAACAAATTGATCGACACAAAGAAAAAAATATGGCTGTTGCCGCTCGCCTTCGCGTCGCTGATGATATTCCTGTCAGTGGTAAGGCAGATAATAGCGTTCACGGCCGTGTTGGGGTTCCTGTTCTATTTCCGTAAGATTTCCATTTTCAAGAAGTTGATATTTATAGTGGCAGCCCTGACGATAGTGGTGTACGTGCTGCCAATGATACCGATGTACCGCACGATGATTGAGCTATCGGAAGACCAACGCGATGAGAACGAAGAAGAAGAAAACATACGCATACAGGCCTGGAGATTCTACACTTATGAGAATCAGGAGAACGCGCTTACCGCCATATTCGGCAACGGCGTGCCCTCGGCAGGCAACAGCACATGGGGCATCATATTCGACAGCGAAGCGGAGGTGTCCGGTAAATTCACCCACGATGTGGGTTGGGCCGGTTTCTACTTTTTCTTCGGCATCATCTCCACTGTAGCGCTGCTTATGGTGATATTTTACGCGATATTCAAGCCTAAGCTACCCCAATACCAGTTTATCAACTATTGGCTGATAATGATTTTGCTCACATGCTCGATTTCAGGCATAAACCTGTACTCCTTTCAGGTGCTCAATGTGTCAATAGTGCTGGCCATGGTTTACTATTCCGGCAACAATACCTTGGGCATAAAACCACAATCCGAAGAAACGACCGAGACTCATCCACAGACACCCCGGCTTATACCCAAATATCCACAACTCAGCGATTAAGCAAATCAAAAAAATCCGACGAAATTGCCACTTATCGATAAAATAAAATCACTGATGACCAAAGGCGACAAGCGCACACTTGCGGTGAAGCGGAATATAGCGGCTTCAATCGCTCTAAAGGGTGTGAGCGTGCTTGTCACATTCCTGCTGGTGCCGGTGACTATCGGATATGTAAGCTCTGAAATCTACGGTGTGTGGCTCACTCTTGCCACAATACTCACATGGTTTCAGTTTCTTGATATCGGCCTTACGCCCGGACTTAAGAATAAGCTTACCGAGGCCTTGGCTCTCGGACATATAAAATACGCCAAATCGCTTGTATCCACCACCTACTTCACCATGATAGCGATATTCGCCCCTATAGCCGTGGCCGGATACCTGCTTATGCCATACATCAACTGGAGCACGCTGCTCAACGTATCGCCCGACTACGAGCATGAGATATCATTCACCATGCAGATCCTGAGTGTGCTTATATGCGTGCAGATGACCGCCAACGTGATCGTGTCGGTGCTTGCAGCTTTCCAGAGGGTAGCATATTCGCAGTCGTTCCTGGTAATAGGCAACATACTGGCTTTTCTGGTGATCCTGATATTTACGCGTACCGTACCGCCGTCTTTGCCCATTCTCGCCCTTGTGCTTGCCGGGCTGCCTCTGCTTGTCACGATAGCGGCATCACTAATCTTATACCGCACGGTATACCGCCATATCAGCCCATCGCTCAAATGGGTGAGGACCGGCTATGCTAAGGGGCTGTTCTCGCTTGGGGTAAAGTTCTTCATCATCAATGCACAGGCTGTGGTGGTGTACCAGTCGACAAATCTTCTTATTTCTCACGTGTCATCGCCCGAGTCGGTAACATCCTACAATATAGCCTACCGCTATATGTCGATAGCCATGCTGATGTATACCACCATCACCACCCCTCTGTGGCCGGCATACACCGACGCGTATGCCAAAGGCGATATGGAGTGGATGCGCAAGGTGCGGATAAAGATGATACGAATCTTAGGGCTATGCGCATTAATGTGCGTGTGTTTCGCCATAGTGGCGCAGCCTGTGTACAGCATATGGATCGGGCAAAAAGCCGAGGTGTCGCAGACCATGACGTGGATGGTGACGGCATACGTGATAGCCTACTGCTTCATGACCCTCAGCGGCACATTCATAGTGGGCATAGGCAAGGTGCTTCTCGAGACCATAGTGGTGGCTGTGGGCGGATGCCTTTACATACCCTGCGCTCTGTTCGCCTCCAAGTGGCTGCACGAGTACGGCATATTGCTGGCTCTGATAATACTAAATGTGGCCTATGGGGTGATTTTCGATATACAGACACGTAAAATAATTTCAGGCACGGCCAAAGGAATATGGTACAGATAATTAAATTTAAGATATACCTGCGTAAAGTATTAAACCGTATGCTTTACGGATGCGACTACTCCCCCAAAAGCTTCGGAGCCATAGGTCCACACTGCAAAATCGGACCGGAATGTGTGCTCGTGCCCGCCAACATGTATCTTGAGGATTACGTGATGATACAGAACAAGGTGAATTTCATATCTTCCGAAGGAAAACTTGAGATAAAGAAATATTCCGTGATTTCCTCGGAGTGTGTCATTATACCCGGCACACATCTTGCAGCCCCGGGCATACCGTTCTATTTTCAGGCCAGAGACCATTACGGCGATGAGCATCACACAATCACGATTGGAGAGGACTGCTGGGTGGGCGCGGCAAGCGTACTTCTATACAAAAGCGGACTTGGCAGGGGGTGTGTCGTTGCTGCCGGAAGCGTTGTCACCAAGGTATTCCCTCCATATGCCGTAATAGCCGGCGCGCCTGCCCGCATAATCGGCGTGAAATTCTCGAAGGAGGATATCATCAAGCACGAGGCGGCCATATACCCCGAGACCGAACGCCTTAGCGAAAAGGAAATCGATGATCTGTACGAAAGGCACTATAAGGGGCTAAAGCCTATGCCTAAGGCTGAATGTGGCATACCCGACTGGAAAACAGAAACTAATCACTAATTAGAATTGTGCGCATGATGGACCTAATACATAAAATAATATCCAATGCCAAGAATCCTGTCTATCTGTTGAGACGCATGGCGAGATACCCTGTCTATAAATCGAAATTCAGGCAATACTGGTTCAACAACAATGTGCGTGATATTTCGGATATCACCTGCAAGTACGTGTGGCTTGGCAAATATGTGAGTATCGGCAAAAGGTGCAGAATGCAAGGGATAAGGCGCTACGGCGACAAGACTTTTAACCCGGAGATTCATTTGGGCGATTTTGTTTCGATAATACAGGATTTTTACCTTACCTGCGCCTCCCGCATATCCATAGGCGAAAATACTGCCATCGCAGCTTTCGTCACGATCACCGATATCGACCACCCCTACCAAGATCCTGACATGCCTATAGAGAAGCAGGACATCACCGTGGATGAGGTATACATCGGGCCTGACTGTAAGATTTACAACGGAGCAGTGATACTGAAAGGCACCCATATAGGGCGACATTGCGTGGTGGGCGCCAACTCGGTGGTAAAAGGCACTTTCCCGGACTATTGCGTGATAGCGGGATCTCCCGCCAAAGTGGTGAGACAATACAATCCGCTCACAAAAAAATGGGAGAAGCCATAATCGACCAAGCTCCCGATGATTCCCATAATTTCCATAATTTTCGATGATTCCCGATGATTTTCGATGATCCCCAAAAAAACTCCTTCAATCCCAAAGAAAAATACATACATCATATGAATAAGAAAATCCTCATTACAGGCGGAGCCGGTTTCATAGGCTCTAATGTGGCGTTAAAGCTCATCACCAAGGGCTACGAGGTGACGGTGCTCGATAATCTGTCGCCTCAGATTCACGGAGACGACCCCGACAAGACATCACCACTTTACAACTCGATAAAAGGAAAAGTGAGATTTATACGCGGCACCGTGACCAGCCGTGACGATTGGCATAAGGCCCTTGAGGGTGCGGAGTGCGTGCTGCATCTCGCCGCGGAGACCGGCACCGGACAGTCGATGTATGAGGTATACAAATATGTGGAGACGAATATCGGAGGCACCGCCTTATTGCTTGATATACTCGCCAACGAAAAGACTGACGTGAAGAGAGTGGTCGTGGCCGAATCACGCGCCATCTATGGCGAGGGCCGCTATTATAGCGAAGACCTTGGCGCCTACGTTTACCCGACCATGCGCGACGAAGCCACTATGCTCGGCGGTGATTTCGAGGTGAAATATCCCGGCTGCGGGAAGCCGCTTCAGCTTGTGGCCACCACAGAGGACTCCAAAGTACACCCCACTTCGGTGTACGGGATCACAAAACAGGTGCAGGGCCAATTGGTGCATCTCGTATGCCAGTCGCTGGGCATCGAGTCGGTATCATTCAGATACCAGAATGTGTACGGCCCGGGGCAGTCGCTTTCCAACCCGTATACAGGAATACTGTCGATATTCTCCACACGCATCAAAAACGGCAAGGAGATAAACATATTCGAGGACGGCAAAGAGACACGCGACTTCGTATATATCGATGATGTGGCCGACGCCACCATATCAGGCATCGAGGTGCCGGGGGCTAACGGGCATGTGTTCAATATCGGCACCGGTGTGGCCACCGACGTGCTCACAGTGGCGCGCACGCTTATGGAGAAATACGGTGTGGAGGTGCCTTTAAGGGTATCCGGCAATTTCCGCGTGGGCGACATACGCCATAATTATGCCGATATTTCCTTAGCCCGCGACATATTAGGGTTTGAGCCTAAATGGAATTTTAGCGACGGTATAGGCAAATTCGCCCAATGGGTTGATAGCCAGGAAGTACACGCCGATCAATACGAGGCCTCACTCAAAGAGATGAAGGATAAAGGGCTGTTTAAATAATCACACAATCTTTATGCGCATGGATTCTGATAAAATAGGTATAGTCACCGTACTATATAACAGCTCCAACGTGCTCGACGGCTTTTATGAGTCGCTCGAACGACAGACCTACCGCAATTTCGTGCTGTACGCAATAGACAACAAATCGCCTGACGACGGCTTGCAGAAGTTAAAGGTTCTGGCAGGTAAAGCCTCTTTCGAGACCGTGATTATCGAGGCCGAGGATAACGGCGGAGTGGCAAAAGGCAACAATATAGGCATACTCCGCGCCCTCGCCAACGGATGCGGCATGGTGCTACTGGCCAACAATGACATAGAATTCGAGCCCGATACCATAAGCTCGCTTCTCGAAAGTATGCGCGCCCATGGAGCTGACATGGCCGTGCCTAAGATTTTCAATTATTTTACCGGCAAACTTTGGTATGCCGGCGGCGGCTATGGCTATATATTCCCAACGTATCATGCCGGAGCCAAACAAAACGATGCGCCCGGCTACAACATAGCCGGATACGTGGATTATGCGCCCACATGCTTTATGCTGATAAATTCGGATGTGTTTGACAAGGCGGGGATTATGGACGAGAAGTATTTCGCTTATTTCGATGACACAGACTTCGTGTGGAGAGCCGTAAAAGAGCAGAATATGAAATTGTGGTATGAGCCTAAGTGTGTGGTGCAGCACAAGATAGGCAATGCTTCAGGCAGCAAGCCCTCACCTTTCGGATTTTATCTCAACACCCGCAACCGCACCTACTTCATGAGAAAATATTTCCCGTGGTATCGCCGCTTGTGTGTCAACGCTTACCAATTCACCTACAATTTCCTGTACTCTATAAAGCATCCCGAATTTCCGGGCATAATAAAAGAAATAGCCACATACCGCGAGGGCGTGGCTATGTATAAAGAGTGGAAAAAGGAGCAGCGTGATTAGCCCACCTCTCTATCCGAGGGCCTCCCCCTCGATCCGAAGATTTCCGAAGGCCTTCGAGGGCTTTCGAAGATCTTCGAAAATCATCGAAAATCATCGGATCGAGGATTGAGGATCGAGGATCGAGGGGGGAGCCTACATTATTTCAAATGCTTGTCAAACCAGCGGAAGAAGAGCCTCTGCCATAGCACGGCATTCTGGGGCTTGAGTATCCAGTGGTTCTCGTCGGGGAATATCACCATCTCGGCTTCTATGCCGCGTAGCTTGGCGGCGTTGAAGGCCATCTCGCCTTGCGATGAAAGGATACGATAGTCGTATTCGCCGTGGCTTACCATAATTGGGGTATCCCATTTGTCAACGAAGCGGTGAGGCGACATGGCATGTGTGCGCTGGGCAGCCGCATTATCTTTCTCCCAGAAAGCTCCGCCCATATCCCAATTAGCAAACCACATCTCCTCTGTCTCAAGATACTGGGCTTCGGTATTGAAGATTCCGGCATGTGCAAGCAGGCATTTGAAGCGGTGGTCGTGATTTCCGGCAAGCCAATAGATAGAGAAGCCGCCGTAGCTTGCGCCTGTGGCTCCTATGCGGTCGGCATCTACGTATGCCTCTTTCTTCACGTCGTCTACCGCCGCGAGGTAGTCGCGCATATTCTGTCCGGGGTAATCCTTGGATATCTGAGCCTCCCATTCAGTGCCGAATCCGGGTACGCCGCGACGGTTGGGGGCTATCACTATATAGCCATTAGAGGCCATGAGCGCAAGATTCCAGCGATAGCTCCAGAACTGGCTTACCGCGCTCTGCGGACCGCCCTGGCAGTACAATATAGCGGGATATTTTTTGGTGTTGTCGAATTTCGGAGGATATACCACCCATGTGAGCATCTGCTTACCGTCGGTAGTGGGCACGAGTCGGCGTTCCACAGTGGGCATCGTAAGCTGATCAAACACTTCCTTATTCACATCCGTAAGAGCCACAGCCTGACTATCAGCCACGCAGTAGATTTCGTCGGGCCTCAGCATCGAATGGCGTGTGGCCAGCACTTGTGTCTCCGACAGGGGTGACAGGGATGAGTAGTCGTATTCGCCGCGCTCCACCACTTTCACAGCCTTTGTGTCAACATCGATATTGAATATCGGGGCCACACCATCATAATAAGCTAAGAACCACATCGACTTGCCGTTAGGATTCCATGCGAAAGCATCGATGGTATAATCCCAATCGGTGGTAAGGTCGGTCTTTTCGCCTGACTGCATATCGCAGACAAATAGGCGATTCTTGTCGGATTCGTATCCATCATGCTCCATGCTCAGCCATGCGAGTTTAGAGCCGTCGGGCGAGAATGAGGGATTGGTGTCGTAGCCCATCATGCCCTCTGTGAGATTCTCTGTGGTCTTATTCTCAAGATTGTAGAGGTAGAGGTCGGAATTTGTGGATTCGGCATATTCCTTGCCTTTCTTTTTGCGCGATGTGTACACAAGGCTCTTGCTGTCAGGCGACCACGCGAACGACTCCACGCCGCCGAAAGGCTTCATAGGCGACTCGTAAGGCTCGCCCTCCATGATATCGGTGAGATTGGAGATTACGGTGCCGTTGAAGTCACCCACGAAAGGATGCGGTATATCTGTCACCCACTCGTCCCAGTGCTTGTACATCATATCATCAATCACGCGTCCGGTAGCCAAAGGCAGATCAGGATAAAGATCTGAGGCTTTGCGCGCGTATTTGACATTGCCTATAATCACCACCTTTTTTTCGTCGGGCGAGAAGAGGAAACCGTTTACTCCGGTCTCCACGGTGGAAATCATCGAACGGTCGCTGCCGTCGGGATTCATCACCCAAATCTGGGGTTTGCCGTCGTTGTCGGGATACAGGAAGGCTATCTGCTTGCCGCCGCCGATCCACACGGCCTCGTTTTCAGATTTCGGGGTGGAGGTGATGCGTGTCTGGTTGGAGCCGTCGGCATCCATCACCCATAGCTCGCGGTTGGATTTGTTGAGTTCGAGACTCTCATAAGATATGCCGTAGAGTATTTTCTTACCGTCGGGCGACACCTGCTGGCCTCCCACGCGTCCTAACGCCTCAAGGGCATCGATGTCGAAAATACCATTGGCGCTTGTGAAGTCGGGCTTAGAGATAACCTCACTGTCAACTTCGCTCGGCAGATTGCCCGAACATGCCGACAAAGCAATGGCTGTGGCGCCATAAGCCAAATGTTTCAATTTCATCGTGTATTTTGATTGGTAAATTTTAATTGTACGAAATGTGTAAATTTTAATGTACTAATTTTATGTGGATATTTAATGTGCAAATTTACACATTTTTGGCGAATTTGTATTATAAAATATTCGATTTATGAAAATCAATAGCATCAAAAAGTAATGGATGCCGTGATGCAGCGCATATGCGGTGTGGCACAAGGCGCTATGGCTATGTTATGCTTGCTCATATAAGGCTTAGTGAATAGATAGGCGGCGGCTGTGCCTATAGCCGCTCCTGCTGCCACATCCCACCAGTCGTGACGCTTGGCATAGGTACGCCCCCATGCGGTGTAGCACGCCAAGGCATAGGCCGGAACACCGAATTTCCACCCATAGCGGCGCATAAGGAATCCGGCATTCACGAATGCCACCGCAGAATGATTGGACGGGAAGGAATGGTAATCGCTATGATCGGGACGATCCTTTCTTATGGAATATTTAAGGATGTATGATACGCCCACGGTGGATACAGCCGAGAGCGCACATTCTTTAAGCCCTTGCCAATCTTTAGCTATCAGCACACCGGCCACCGTAGCTGTGGCCATACCGATATTCACCACATCGGTGGACGTGCGCACATGTCTGCGCGATGCCGATAGGCTATACTCCTGCGCACTACAAGCCAGTGCTGCCATAATACACATGATACACAGACAGATATGTCTCATAGGTAAAATTCGCGAGTAAGATTGACAAATTGTGAAGTAAGCGAGGATGAGATGTCGCGGATTGTGACAGATGACCTCTCCGGCTTACGGCCGGAACTTTTGCGTGCTATCTGCCAAAGCGTGCGTGTGGGCTTACGGCCATCCACCTGTATGACATCGCATTGTCTCCAGGGCTGCATCCTGTGCATCTCCGCCTCAAATATTATGTCATCAGTCATTTCAGTGGGAACCACCATGGCGAGCGTGCCTTCGGGTGTAAGCCATCTGTCGGCTATAGCTATTGCTGCCAACGGACTGAATATGCACGCCGTGCGCGCTGTGGCGCGAGCGGCATCAGGCGACACCAGTCCCCCTATGAAATAAGGGGGATTGGTGATGATGAGGTCAAGTGGGTCATCAAAGGAGTGGGTCATAACATCGGCGTTTACTACTTTAATACGATGAGACCATGGTGATGCCTGTATGTTGGCCGATGCCGCACGGCAGGCATCCGAGTCAATCTCCACGGCCGAAATATGTGCCTGATGAGATCGCTGGGCCAGCATCAGAGACAACAGACCCGACCCCGCACCGAGGTCGGCAATGCTGATGGCATCGGCCACGCTGGTCCATGAGCCTAACAGCACGCTGTCGGTGCCCACCTTCATGGCACATCCGGCATCATCAACACTGAATTGTTTAAATCTGAACATACCCGAAATCAGGAGTATAGATTATGGGATTTACAATATTTGTAGAGCTGGAGAAGCAAAAACGCTGTCATAGCCGCCGAAAGCGCCACATATACGTAACCGTTGCCTTGACCGAGCGTCTCCACCAATGAAGCTCTTTCGCTTCCGTAACTTATGTATTCGCTTATGAGATATATAGTATTATTGATAGAATGGAGAATAATAGGCACCCACAGCGAACGCGTCCATAGGAGCGAGTATCCGAAGAAGGCGCCCAAAAGCATACGAGGCACAAAACCATAAAACTGCATATGTATGAGGCTAAAGACTATAGCGGTAATCCATATCGCGGCATGGCGATTGACACCGCCGGTGATAAGAAGACGCTGAAGCCCCCCGCGGAAGAGTATTTCCTCGCTCACTCCGGCCAATACCCCCACAATCAGTACCGACATTATAAGATTGGGGATATCGTGCGGACCGATAAGGGCCTTCACTGCGCTCTCCGCATTGTCTTCCATAGCCTGTAGGGCGGCAGCCAATTCCGAGGGCAGCGGCACATTGAGATTGAGCCATATCACGAAATTCATCGCGGGCATGGCTAAGAGGAGTGTGAAAATGGCTATTATGGTAGCATTAAAATCAGGTCGGTTTTCAATACACAAAAGCGTGGCCGGCTGCCAGGTAACGATTAGTGCCGTGACTAAAGCCGGAAGGATGAAAAGAATCACATCCTGAATCACGGTGACTATACGCATTGCCGGAGTAGACATTCCGAATTTCCACATCACCACGCCGGAAATAAGCGAAACTATGAAAAATGCCACAAGAAAGACACACAGCAGCAATAGCAGCCGCTTCTTAAGGTTTAGGATTAGATACATTGGGAGGTGGTAGGTGTTAGGTTTTAGGTTTTAGGTGGGGAGTGGGATTAATTGGGATTTTCGATGGATTGGTATACAAGGCTCATGAGTGTGGTGCGTATTTTCGACTCCCAAAAAGCAGGTGTCTTGCGTGTGGGATTGATTCGATTACATAGAAACACGAATATGAGCTGTTGCTGAGGATCTACCCAAAAGCAGGTACCGGTAAAGCCCGTATGGCCGTAGGTGGCAGGCGATGCCTCCGGCGTGACAGAGGATTTTGAGGGGTTATCCACATTAGGCTTGTCAAAACCAAGACCGCGGTATGAATTGGGACTTTTATCTTTTGTGAAGAGTTGGGTAGTGGATTCGGAAAGTATGCGCTCTCCGCCGTATTTGCCGCCGTTGAGCCACATCTGGCAAAGTTTGGCTATATCGGTGGCATTGCCGAACACTCCGGCATTGCCCTGCACGCCTCCTGAGAAAGCTGCCGTCTCGTCGTGGGTATATCCCTGAAGATGCTGCTTGCGTAGATAGTTGTCGTTTTCGGTTGCGGCAATCTGTGTGCGCGGGTATTTTTCAAGAGGATTGTAGCTTAGGCTTGTGGCCCCAAGAGGCTCCCATATCTGCTCGTCGACGAATGTATAATGGTCTTTGCCGGTGACTCTCTGCTCCAAATCCATAAGCAGGCAGAAGTTAAGGCAGGAGTAGAGACTGTTGCGGTTGGCGCGGGTCTTGATGTTGTAGATACGCCCCATAATCGAGTCCATAATCTCAGGTGCGGCATACAGCCCCTCAGCGATGGGTACCGTGTATTTGCCTGTGCGTGTATGCGAAAGCAAATCCGAACGCAGGCGCGCCGTAGGACTCCCGTATCCGCCTCCGGTGATGGCCACGGTATGGTTTTTGTCACGTCGGCTGGTGACCACACTCCCTTTGTAGCTATCGGGGTCCATAGCGAAAGTATATACGTCGAGTGCGGCCGGCATGCCGGTCTCGTGATATAATAGCATACGGGGTGTAATGTCGCTCTTGCCCTCGACATTAAGCCCCGGAACATATTGGCTCGCCGGGGCATCAAGGTCGAAAAGTCCTAAGTCGTAAGCCTTCATCACTCCGGGGAGTGTGCCTACTGCTTTGGACACAGAAGCAAGGTCATATATCGTTTCGGGAGTCACCTTTTCACCTCCTTTGGTGGTGACACCATAGCATTTATCAATCACTATTTCGCCGTCCTTAGCCACAAGCACCTGTGCACCCGGGAACGCGCCTTTGCTCATGGCGCTTTGCATGGCCGAGTCGATACGCGCCGTCAGGTCGGGGTTCATGCCCACAGCGGCAGGGGATGCGAATCCGAGGCGTGTTTTTTCCAATGTCACCCCTTCGCCGAGTTTTGCTACACCCTCCACATTCACGGGCATACGACCCGACACTTCTATGCCGCCGAAGAGTGCCATGGCGGCAGCGCGCTGCAGATATGCGGTATTATCATAAGCCGCCACCAGTGCTTTGGCGTTCTGCAAAGAGGTAGAGAATTTTGACATCTTATAGGCGCCTACAAAAAATACGGGCACCAGCGCTTTGGCTTTTTTGAGCGAGGCAAGGGCATTGCGGGCCGACTGATTGTCGGCATACACAGCGGCTACCACCACATCATGGCGAGATATGGCGTCGATCACGGCGGCAGACAGAGCGCCGTCTTTAGCTCCGTACACATCCACATCATCGTAGCGGCGGCAAAGTTCGGAAAACGTGTTGTCCGCACTCTCGCCTATATTCACAATGGCTATCTTGTTCTTGTCAAGATTGGATAACGGGATGATGTTATCGGAGTTTCTTACCACTGTGATAGAGGCATCGGCGAGTTCTTGTATAAGGGCTTGCGCCTGAGGGGTGTTGATTTTGGAGGCTATGGCGGACACATTGATTTGCTTAGGCTTAGTGTTCAGCCCCACGGCATATTTGTATGCCAGTATCTTCTTGCAGCGCTCCTCTATCACCTGCTGCTTAATCTCGCCTTTATTCACAGCCTCCTCAATGGCGACTATATCGGCAGCTACGGATGTGGGGCTGAGTAGCACGTCGTTACCGGCTTTCAGAGCCTGCACGCAGGCATTTCCTGCCACAGCCGCGCCTTTCATATTCAGCGCGTCGGTGAAAACGAGACCCTTGAAGCCCAATTTGTCTTTCAGGAGGTCAGTGACAATCTTCTTTGACATTGACGACGGCAGTCCGGGTTTTTCGAGCGAGGGAACCGACAGATGTGCCACCATCACACCCGAGCCTCCGGATTTGATGAAGTCGCGGAACGGTACGAGGTCCACATTCTGCAAAGTTGACTCCGAATGACCTACGGTGGGAAGTGTCTTATGCGAGTCGGCATCGGTATCACCGTGACCGGGGAAATGCTTGGCCACCGCCAATACTCCACCGTTCTCCAGACCAAGCATGAAGGCATGCCCCGCTTTGGCCACGCGTGTGGGGTCTTCGCCATACGATCGCCGGCCAATCACGGGATTTGACGGATTGGAATTGACATCAAGCACCGGGGCAAAGTCAACCTGCACGCCTAATTCTCTACATTCTCTTGCCACTTCTTCTCCCATTTCGAATAGAAGGGCAGTGTTTTGTATCGCCCCTAAGTTCATATTGTATGGAAATACCGGAGCGTCGGGCACACGCATGGCCGGACCCCACTCACCGTCGATTCCCATCATCAAAGGCACCTTGGCGAGACTCTGCGCATAGTTTGTCATCTCGGCCATTTGCGCCGCCGTACCCTTGGAGAAGAAAAGACCGCCCACCTGGTATTTTCCTATGAGCGTACGCAGTTCGGCTTTTGATTTTTCTCCTTGTGAGGGTGATGTATTCACCATTATCAGTTGGGCTATACGCTCCTGTAGTGTAAGCGTATTGTACACAGAGTCCACCCAAGCCTCGCACTGTGGCGAGTCGATGCGCTCCGGAATGGGGCTTTTCTGAGCCGAAAGGCTTACTGATGTGAGCACCGACAGCAAAAGCATGTATAATTGTAGGCTCATCACTATCTGTTTTTTTAGAAATTATATACTTTGGATTTTGGGTTAGTCTTCCATCTTTTGGGGAGCCATGCGTTTCTTGTCGCTACCGCTGATAGCCTTACCCTTACCATCGCCATTGATGAAATATTCAAGGAAGTCCTCGTAGAGGTACTGTGGGCTTTCGGCCACCAGTTTATGTCCTGTAAGGGGCGACATATAGTCGCCGCCGTTGGCAAGGTAATCGATTGTGGCAATGCGGTATATGCGGTTGGGGTCAAGCTCCTTGCCGTTGATTGTGATTGACGTGCATCTGTCGAGACCGGGTATATAGGTGGCCTCTACCTGATGGCTCACCCCATTGCCGTCGGTGCGTGCCATCACATCAAACACGGCAGCTATGCTATCGCCAGGCACTTCTATCACCTGTATCTTGTTGAAGAATGGCACGAGGGTGATAATCTCGCCTTCTGTGACATTGCCCTTAGGCAGATTGTGGCGCAGACCGCCTTTGTTGAGTATGGCGAAATCCACGTTGTCGGCTAACTGCCTGCCTCGCATATCCACGAAATCGGAGACGAAATTCAGCAGTTCGTCGCCGTCTTTTTCAAGGAAGCGGTGTGTCTTGGTCACTACTTTTCTGTTCATGCGGTCCACCTCGTCGCGGTATGGGGAAAGTATGCTTTCGATTGCCGGGTCCACTCTGTTGTCAAGGCGGCTATCTACGCGCAGCAGTCTGTATTCCGGGGTGGATGAGAGGCTGTCGAGGTCAATGGTAATCTCGCCTAAATATCTTCCGGACTTACCTGTCTGGGCTACAAGCACATCGCGGTCATCCGCATTTTTCACGAGGAAAGGCTCTGAGTATTTGTTGTCGGGGTCGATAGTGGTGTGGCTATGTCCTCCTATTATCACATCGATGTCTTTAGATGCCTTGGCAAGCTCCACATCGTCGGGTTCGTTGGGCATATCGTATCCGATGTGTGTCACAGCGATTACCATATCGGCTTGTTCGATATTTTTAGCGTACCAGGCGAGGTTATTGGCCGCTTCTATGGCATCGACGTATCCGAGACCCTCCACATTCCGGTCGGCTATCATGCCTTTGGGGTTGAGGTTTACGGGTATGAAAGCTATACGCTTACCGTCGAACTCGCGAATGGTATAAGGTATGAATAGCCCCTGAAGCGGCGTGCCCACCATTTGGTAGTTGGCGCACAGCAGCTCTGCGTCTGATGTCTCGAGATTTTTTGCCAGAGCCTCCATGCCGTTGTCAAATTCGTGGTTGCCGAGTATACGTATATCGTAGCCAAGGGCATTCATCATCTTCTCTTCCACCTCTCCTTTGTAGATATTGAAAAACAGTGTGCCCTGTACTATATCTCCCGCATCCACAAGCAGCGAACGTCCGGGATGCTCTGCTCGCACGCTGTCGATCAACACTTTGCGGCGAGCCACACCGCCCAGTCCGTCCTCGGCAATAGGGTCGATCTGTGAATGGGTGTCGTTGGTGTGCATTATCACGAGCTTTTCGGCATTCATCTCCGGCGCAGTGGCCAAAGACATTATGGCTGCCACAAACAAATAGTTGATGTTACGCATATCTGTTATTTCCTTTTTTCTGATTTATAGCTTTATTGAATTTACCCTACAAAGGTAGTGATTATTCCTTTTTCAGGCAAAATAAAAAGAGTGATATAAGCTATTCTCTAAAACAATTTCAAATACACTTTAGTTCTTAAAATGGAAAAAGCAAAAGCAGCCCCCACGCGCAAAAGCAGCCCCTGTGCGTAAAAATAGCCGGCACCCATGCGCAAAAATAGCCGGCCCCATGCGCAAAATAGCCGGCCGCGCGTCAGCCAGTTGCGCGCCAGCCAGCCATGGTGAGCGGCGGGTGTGCCGCCGCTTCACACAGCGCGCAGCTGCCAAAAGGCGACGGCAGCCGCCGCAGCCACATTCAATGAATCCACACCATGGGCCATAGGTATCCGGGCTGTGTAATCACAGGAGGCTATGACAGAGGAGGCCAGCCCGTCGCCCTCCGTGCCCATCACTATGGCAAGGCGCGGCTCGGCACAGAGCCCGGAGTCATCTATAGGCACTGAGCGATCGGTAAGGGCCATAGCCACGGTCTTGAAGCCTAAGTCATTAAATTGGCTCACGGAATGAATCCATGTCCATGGCACAAGAAACACACTGCCCATCGACACGCGCACAGCGCGCCTATTGAGCGGATCGCAGGAAGTAGGCGTAAGAGCCACGCCATCGATGCCAAGAGCCGCGGCGGCCCAGAAGATTGCCCCTATATTGGTGGTATCGGTCACACCGTCAATCACCACTATACGCCGCTTACCGGAGCATATATCCTCAAGCGTGGGAAACTGCCGGCGACGCATGGCACACAGCACACCGCGCGTGAGCGTATATCCGGTGAGAGCCGACAGAAGCTCGCGCCCTCCCGTGTATACCGGCATATCAGGACACCGCTCTATGATATCCGCCGCATCGCCTTGTATATGCTTCTCCTCGCACAACAGCGACACCGGCTGATACCCCGCATTAAGAGCCACACGTATCACCTTGGGGCTCTCGGCAATGAACAGCCCCTCATCGGCATGAAGGCGGTTGCGAAGCTGCGCCTCAGTGAGCGCACTATAAGGCTGCACACCAGGATGCGTAAGGTCTGAAATTCTTATTATCATAGGATTACATAATTTACAATGGGCTTCCGAGACACCACCGGGTATTCTCGAAAGCCCATCTTTGTATTTTATCGCTCCATAGCTTTTAGCTTATCATTGAACTGTGTGGCGCCAAGGAGCTGATGCAGGGTAAGGTGCATACGGTAGCGCCAATAGTGGCGTGAATTCTTGGGCACATTTATCTGCTCCTCGTGTGGATTCTCCCGACGTAGCGACGCATCCATCGACAGCCAATCCTGAAGTGGGATGATGCACAACATCGACGGTGACTGCACATGCAGGTCGAGTATCTTCTCGCATACCCATGGCTCGGCAAAGTACGGGGCTTCGCCATGCTCATGCAGCACATTGTTATAATATGCTTGCGTTTTACCGCGGTCTTCTTCCCACCATCCGCGTATACCCGACATATCGTGGGTAGATGTGGTGCACACCGAATAATAGGGATAGTGCCACGTGTCGCCAAACTGCGCATTTGGGTCTTTTGGCATACGCTGTATCTCAAGCGACAGTATTTCAAGAGCATTCATCACGGCAGGCACGCAATCGGGTATCATGCCAAGGTCCTCGGCACACACGAGCATATCCGTGGCATCGATCAGCGGAGGCAATTTCCACATAGCCTTTCCGTACCAGAAGTCGTTGTGGCGGCGATAATAGAAATCATTGTAGAGGCGATTGAAGCACCAACGCTCGTAATCGTTAAGACTGCGGTACACATAAGTGAACTGAGCCGAGATACGAGGATGATACTTGCCGGGCTCCACGGGATCAGGGATGAACAGCACATCATCAATCAGGCCATTAAGGCCATTGCATATGCGTTCGCTCTTCTCGTCGCGGGGTTGTGTGGCAAAATATTCAGCCACTTTGCGCTGCGTGGAGAATTCGTCTTTGAGCTTGTGACGGCCGTAGCCAAGGGGCTCAAGGTATTTCTCCCGCACCTCATCGGTGTACTCCCCGAAGAAGTCGCCGAGGAAGTAGTCCATAATGAAAGGTGTGGTGTGCAGATTCACATCAAGCCAGAAATCATAGTCGTGGCGCAGCTCTTCGGGGGTAAACGGAAGGGCGGGATTGAAATGGCCGAGCAAGCCATGTATCTGATCCATAGGTATCTCCCAGATACGGAAGAACCCAAGCACGTGGTCGATGCGGTAAGCGTCAAAATACTCGCTCATCTTTTTGAAGCGGGCCTTCCACCATGCGAATCCGTCTTTGTTCATCTCCTCCCAGTTGTATGTGGGGAAGCCCCAGTTCTGACCCAACACGGAGAAATCATCCGGCGGCGCACCGGCCTGACTATCCATATTGAAAAGATGCGGATATTTCCAGGCATCAACGCTTGTGCGAGAGATACCGATAGGTATATCGCCTTTTATGGCCACGCCTTTTGAGTGGGCATAGTCGCGCACATGTCGCATCTGCTTGTCGAGGTTATATTGTATGTAGTACACGTATTCAAAGTCGGCAGGTACTTCTGACTGAAGTCGATCCACCATGCCGGACTCGTACACCGCATACTCGCCCCATTTCCCGAACTCCGGTGTCCCGTATCTGTCGCGAAGTATACAGAATGCGGCATAGGGCCGCAGCCACTCCTCATTCTTAGCCACAAATGCCTTGAATTCATCACTCTCCACCACGGCTCTACCCTCTTGGGCGAAAATCTCGCGGGTGTAGGCGTTCTTGGCGTTGTTCACGCGCTCATAGTCGATTTCCTTCAGTTCGTTTAATTCGCGTGCTAGGTCGTCAAAATACTGCTGGCGTGCGGGGTCGTGTATCTTGCCAAGTTCGCTGAGTCGCAAGTATTGCGGATGGAGGGCAAAAGTGGAGTTGGCATTGTATGGATACGAATCCATCCACGTGCCGGTCATGGTGGTGTCGTTGATGGGCAGTATCTGTATGAATGTCTGTCCGGTGGCCACCGCCCAGTCAATCATAGGTATGAGGTCATAGAAATCGCCGGTGCCGAAGTCGTCATCGCTTCGCAGGGAGAATACAGGTATGGCTGTGCCCTTACCTCTCCAATGGCGGGAGCTCACCATACGCATACCTGCAAGCACAGTGGCATCGCCCAGCGAGGGCTTGATGCCGAGCACGCGGTTGTCAGTGTCTTCCCAAGCCACCACCTCGCCGCTCTCTTTTTTCACAATCGCGAATTTGAATTGTGTGTCGGGGTGCATGTCTGACGAGGCCACCACCGAAGCAGTCCAGAGTGGATACCCGGCATCCGACATTCGGGGCGATTTGGTTATATCCCATTTCCCGAGCTGTTCACATTCACCGGTTAATACCAACTGTTCGTCAGGAAGCACCATCGGTGCTTCTATCTCAAATGTCACCATTCCGGCCTGCGCATATATGGCAGGGTCGCGGTGTTCGCGGTGCAGTATGCAGTCAATGAAAGCCGATGAGTAGAATGGCTTATTAGCCGGCTGCTCCTGCCAGTGGTCGTAAATATCATACACGGCTGCATTGCCCGGATACAGCACATGGTCTGGCCCCCACTCCTCTCGCGTGTGGCCGAAGTCGTTGAGCACGAAATATCTGTACTTTACCGGGGCGTTGCTATCGGGCAGCTCCACAGTGGCATTCCACTGGTGGCCTTTGGATATCTCCATCTTTATGGCCTTGGCTCGATCTCCACCACCGAGGGCCTCGGCTTCGCCGATGATGTAAAGGCTCTCGCCCCACGTGGTGTAGTAGTCTATTGTAATATTGAGTTTCATTGGTATATATTTGAATTTTTTTCTTACGCGGATTGTTTACACTTCGATTATCTCAAACAAGGATTGTATGATATTTGAATAACATAAAGGTAGGCATTTAAATTATAAAATTGCCCGAAATTAATATTTATTAACCTAAAACACCGAACTTTCCACTCTCCATGAAAAATAATCACAAATTTTATCCCGAAAAATTTGCACATTTAAGAAAATAGCCGTAACTTTGCACCGTCAATCAGAAAAGACAACGGTTCGCTAGCTCAACTGAATAGAGCATCTGACTACGGATCAGAAGGTTACAGGT